>JACCED012428197.1_pt1 | contig 18691 bp, 18 predicted proteins | sample 7455021 | NCBI WGS metagenome assembly JACCED01 (sample SAMN15323456, study PRJNA562643) | freshwater metagenome | isolation source: river surface water | place: USA:Blue River Watershed | collected 2017-08-19 | reverse complement strand
TCACGCGTGTCTTGATACTGCCGGCTTACCCACAATACTCAGGCACAACCACAGCCAGAGTGTTTGATGCGGTGTACCACTGGGGACTGCGCAGCCGTGTGCTGCCCGAGTTCCGTTTCATCAACCACTACCACGACCACCCCGCTTACATCCAAGCACTGGTTGAGCGCGTACGCGCGCATTGGACCGAACACGGCCAAGCTGAACGCTTGGTAATGAGTTTTCACGGGGTTCCTGAACGCACCCTGCACTTAGGCGACCCTTACCACTGCGAGTGCTACAAAACGGCACGCTTGCTCGGCGAGGCCTTGGGCTTGACCAAAACCCAGTACATGGTGACCTTCCAATCGCGCTTTGGCAAAGCGAAGTGGCTTGAACCCTACACCGAGCCAACCCTGATTGCACTGGCACAGCAAGGTGTCAAACGCGTCGATTTGATTTGCCCAGGCTTCACCAGTGACTGCTTAGAAACCTTAGAAGAAATTTCGCAAGAAGCGCAAGAGGCTTATTTGCATGCAGGTGGTGAGGTGTTTCATTACATCCCATGCCTCAATGACAGTGCTGCATGGGTGCAAGGCATGTATGAACTGAGCGTGACCCACATGGCTGGATGGCCAATGCAAACGGCTGACGCAGGGCAACTAGCGATCAGCCGTCAAGAGGCTTTATCGCTAGGCGCCAAAAACTAAAAAGCCGCTGGAAAGCGGTTTTTTTAATTGGAAATCAGTGGCCGATTAAGGTGCAGCTTTGCTGGCTGGCACGGCAGGTGCTGCAGAGGCACTCGACACACCCGCAGGGCGAACAGCCGATGCCACAGGAGCTGCAGACGCCGTCAAACCCGATGCAGATTTCTGGGGAGTTGGAACGCTAACCTCCACAGAAGATGCATTAGATGCAGGCAACTCAGCAGCACTGGCGGCGTCAACAGCCTCAGAAGGTACGGTTTGTAAAGGCGGCGCTGGTTCAGCAGCTGGCTCTTCTTGCGGTTGCATGTAAGCAGCAACAGCCAACGCAGCAGCAAATAACCCTGCAATCACCCAAAGTGACGTCTTCGATTTTTTTTCTTCAGATTGCGTCAAAACAACCGGCTCTTCATCTGGCGCAGACGCTGGTTCTGAGGGCTCAATCATCACATCTTGAACAGCCGAAACAGGCTCAACTGCCGTCGGTGACTCTTGAGGCACGCTTTCAACATCCGCCTCTTCTCGAGCGTCACGACCGAACACCTCATCTGCCGAGACGCCGAGCAAGCCGCCCACTTTTTTTGCAGCCGTTGCTTTAACCGCCGGACTGTAGAAGGCGCTCATGCCGCCCTCTTCTAATTGGCGAATCTGCTTGACGGACATACAAGCGCGGATTGCCATATCGCTCAAGGCCCAACCCTGGGCTTCCCGGCGCAGGCGTAGCAAATCGCCGTTGATAAAGAGCTCTTCTTGACTCATAGACACGCGAGATGCAACGTTGTATCAGTGAATTATTTGACCAGCAAGAGTTCGCCCTTGATAGACGCACCCTTTTGAACTGACAGAGTTTGGTAAACCACATGACCATCCACAGACGCAGAAGAAGTCACGATCAACTCATTACACGTTGCAGTGCCAGAAAACTTACCCTTGATGTGCAAGCTGCTGCAAGTCACAACACCCTCGACTTGACCACGTGCACCAATGGTGAGTTCATCCACTTGGATTTGGCCGTTCAATGCACCTTCTACGTGGATAGCGCCTTTGGCAGCAATCTCACCACGGAAAGAAAAACCTTCACTCAAAATCGAAGGTTTGGTGGCGGCAGTTGAGATCATGTCCATCATGCTGGTACGTTGGTTGGTTGGTTGGACTGATGCAGCGACGGCAGGTTGCGTCGACACCTCTTCTTCAGCAACAGCTTCTACTTGCTCTTCTTCCATGTCTGGCATAGAAGCGTTTTCTTGAGAAAGATTAACGTTGTTGGTTTTGGATTTGTTGAACATATTGTGCCGTCCGTATAACTTTTTGTGGGTTGACTGGGTATCCGCCAATCAAGATTTCCAAATGCAGGTGCTTACCTGTTGACGAAGAACCCGTGCTGCCGATGTTACCCAGCACAGATTCGTTAGTGACTTTGTCACCCAATTTCACTTCGATATTTGCCAAATGCGCGTAGAGCGACTCAACGCCATTCGTATGACGAACGACCACAGTGTTGCCATATTGCGTATGGAACTGCGCCAAGACCACCACACCAGGCTTAACGGGGTGAACCTTTTCATCTCCCGTTTGGCTCAGCATATCCAGACCTGTGTGAAAGTGCGTCTGCCCAGAGATCGGGTGACGACGAACACCGAAATCAGAGGTCACGCTGTAATTCGGCACTGGCATAACGCTAGGCAGCGCATACAGAACCTCACGTAAACCACGATTGGTCGACAATTCATCAGCGACTTTGCCACGGAGCAAGGGGTTGCTCTTGACATCGTCTTCTAAATTAAAGCCACCGTTTGCCGCATTTTGCTGAATGATTTTGACGATTTTTTCAGTCAAACCAGACGCTTCAAGCTGAGACTTCATTGTCACGTTTTCTTGCGAAACCGCCACCATCGACGTATCAACAAAACGACGAATGCTCATGTCGCGGTCACGAATCGTTTGAGCCAAAGAAACCATTTGCTCATCGCTCATGGTGAGAGCCTCAGCCCCCTCCGAATCAGAAGCGCTACTGAGCAAGGCTCGATAAACCTCTTCGTGAGATCGTTCTAGCTTGGCACGACTCAGCATCAAGCTGAGGCTGGTGACAAACAAAACCGTGATCGCTGCCAACATCGCACCTGTCGCCAAAATGCCACCACGCACCAAAATGCGTTGCATCCGACCACTGATGTTCAGGTAGTGGAGATCACCGTTTTGCTCCAAGATGATGCGCGCATCTTCGTACTGACGCGTCCAGCCACCAGAGACAAGCCCTGGAAGCAATCGAACAGCAGTAACAAACCGGCGCAGCATCATGGTCTAGCTAAGTATTAGGCGGCAGAACCACCGACTTGAACCACTGGGCCGTTGGCATCTTGACTCAAAGTACCTTCGATCTCGCCACCTTTTTCAATCTCAATTTCTGAGTATTGAACTTTGCCGGCAATCTTGCCGGTTGAGCGAACGATCAAGCTCTTCTCAGAAATGATGGTGTTGTGGAGTTGGCCACGCACATCGATCACCTTGGCAGACACGCGACCAGTGATCTTGCCTGTTGGGCCGATCAAGACTTCTTCTGCAGTTAAATCCCCCTCAATCACGCCATTAATAATGGCTTTTGAGGGAACAGTGAACGTACCTTTAACGATGACACCGTCACCGATAACAACACTCTCTAGCGAATCAGATTGATTAGACATATGGACTCCTTCAGGAAATTTTAGCAAACAAACTATCAAAAACTACATATTTGAAGCTTTATTGTTGTTTATTTGTAGAAAAAAAATCATTGAATGCAACCACTTAGCGTATTTTTTGAATGTGCTTCCTAACTCCAACATGACTTGAATCCTATATAAGCATTCAAGAAATTAAACCCAAATTGATTGATCAATATTTGAATCTGGACTAAGGCCTCAATGCATTGGCTACCATTGGGCATCTGTTTTCTATCTTCACCATGAACAACACATTCACCATGGCCGGCGTCATGGGCTGGCCCGTGGCCCACTCACGATCTCCTGCTATTCATAACCACTGGATTCGTCAATACAACTTAAATGGTGCCTACGGGTTATTCCCCGTTGAGCCTGGTAACGTTGAAACCGCTATCCGCGGCATCAGAGCATTAGGACTAGCTGGCTGCAACATTACGATCCCACACAAAGTAGAAGCAATGGCATACATGGACTGGGTCGACCCTTTAGCCAAGCGCATGGGGGCCATCAACACCATCGTCGTAAATCCAGATGGCGCCCTCCATGGATTCAATCATGACGGCTTTGGTTACCTCAAAAGTCTTCATGAAGCGCAACCCAATTGGCGCGCAGACACGGGCCCCATCGTCATTTTGGGGGCAGGTGGTGCAGCACGTGCCATTGTGGTGTGTCTGATTGATGCAGGCGCCACCGAAATTCGCATTCTGAATCGCTCACCAGACAAAGCCAAGGAATTAGCTGCCGAGTTTGACAAACAAGTTACCGCTTTAGATTGGTCTGAACGCCACGATGCATTGACAGATGCTGCACTGTTGATCAACACGACCAATCAAGGCATGCACGGCCAGCCCGCACTTGACATAGAACTCACGCAATTACCAATCACAGCACTGGTTTCTGATGCAATTTACGTTCCATTAGAAACCCCTTTGCTAAGTGCGGCGCGTGCACGTGGGAACACCACCGTCAATGGACTTGGCATGCTCTTGCATCAAGCTCGTCCTGCATTCAATGCTTGGTTTGGCGTCATGCCCGAAGTTAGCACTGAGCTAAGAAATGCAATCATTGACACTTTAAAAAATTAACACATGTATATCGGACTCTTAGAAGACGAACCCCACCTCGCTCAACACGTCTGCGAAATATTAGAAAAGGCGGGGCACTCCACAAGCCTTTTCACAAACGGGGCGGACATGATCAAGGCCATCGGTCGCGACACAATCGATCTTTTTGTACTTGATTGGGGAGTACCGCGCGTGTCAGGCTTGGAAGTTCTTAAACACATTCGTGGTGTTCGTGGACTCAAGGAACCCGTGTTGTTTTTAACCAGCCGGACTGACGAACAAGACATCATTGAAGCCCTGAATGCAGGAGCTGATGACTATTGCACCAAGCCTGTCCGTCCACAAGAGTTTATAGCTCGAATCACCGCACTACTGCGCCGCATGTACCCTGACCGAAACGACCAAGAAACATCACGGACATTACTTAATTACACCTTTAACAAATTGGATAACTCCATCACTTTTGGCGACGAGCACATCAGTTTGTCTGAGAAAGAATTTAAGTTGGCGTTGTTTTTATTCGAAAATCATGAACGCGCAGTTTCTCGCGAACGTCTAATGCAAGAGGTATGGGGCGGTGGCGGGGATGCACTCTCTCGCTCTTTGGATGTCCACATCTCATGGCTTCGAAAAAAATTAAATCTAGCGGCAACAGCCCCCCATTTGAGATTGAAACCAATTTATGGATTCGGATATCGACTCATGGCAGTGAATGGGAATACTCATGAGTAAAGTTTGGTTGTCATTAATTTGGGCAACACTCTTCGCGCAAGCACATGGACAGGATAAAGAGATGCCCATGGACAGGCCGTTGATCGTTTATAAAATTCAAAATGGTGACACGCTCATTCAGCTATCAAGAAAATTCTTACGACAACCCGCCGACTTAGAAGCAATTCGAGCACTCAACAATCTCAAAAGTATTGATTTGCTACCAAGTGGTGAGCTATTGAAAGTACCACGCCACGCAGTCAAACAAAGCCCCTCGCAAGCGACCGTCATCAGCCTTTCATGCGCAAGAGAGATCAGAGCAGGCACGCCATTGAGGCCCATGTCGATTGGCAGCGTTCTCAATGAGGGAGCAATCATTGATATTCCCGCAGAATGCCACATTTCATTGCTGCTTGAAGACAGTTCAGTCATTCGACTGCCATCAAGCGCTGCCATCAAAATCTCCATCCTACGTAAAAATGCACTTGAATCTAGCCCTGAAGTTCAACTTGATTTAGTACGAGGTCGGATTGAGCTTGATGTCTATAAAGGGCGCTCAAAAACAACCCCCTTCGAAGTCAAAACCCCTTTATCTGTGACAGGGGTTCGTGGCACAGAGTTCCGAGTGGGATATGCACCATCGGAACAAATCGGCCAGGTAGAAGTAGTCGGTGGTTTAGTGCAAGCCAACGGCATCAAAGACTCAACATCGCAACCCGTCACAAAGGGACAAGGCTTACCGTTTGACAAAACGGGTAAAGCCCTGCCGATTGAGAACTTATTACCCCCGCCCGTCTTCGAACGCGCAGAACTTGTGAATCGCTCACAAGCGTCTTACGCCCTCAAACTCGTGGGAAGAGCACAGAGCAGTCATTACATAGCCACACATTCAAAAACCGTCAACTTCTTAAGCGAGCAACTATCACAACGGCTACAAGCACCAGAGTTAACCGCATCAAACCTCGGTTCAGAGGCTATTTTTTACAAATTCTCCTCTGTCTCAAATGCGGGGCTCGTAGGGTCAACACGCCAATACGGCTTTTGCACAGTACAAGGTGAAATCAAATTTGGACGCTGTCGCGCTGTTTTTGATGCCCCCTTAGCGGAGGGGGTGATGATTGCGTTCTCACTCATTCGTCATGCACAAGGTGGTGTGCAAGAACTGGTTTCGACCAATAAACTTCAAGCACGTAATGGCAAATTTACGATAGAAGGACTACCTGCTGGGCATTACACATGGAGCATGTCTTACGCCACAACACAAAGTCACGCATCCTCGCCTACAAATGAAACCAAGCAATCTGGGGCGTTTGATTTGTTGACACTGCCAGCGATCTCGCATTGACGATTGAAAAATTCTTTTAAACTGAATTAACAATTAAATTAACTTTTTAGTATCAAAAAAAATCGTGTACATGTAAAATTTGTACATGAAATGCATTCGAAATAATTTGAAAAAATGCGTCGCAGCATTTTTCAGCATCCTCGTCAGCTACCAATCTGCTTTTGCAGAGCCGGTGTGGCACTGTTCGCGCAGTGATGTGCAAATAGCAGATGCCTCTGATGATTTCACACTCGCCTCTCTTGCGCTTGAACGGGAAGTAATTCGGATTTCACTGCGTGACTTGTTCTCTGTATACCAAGGCTCACCTGTAAAAATGACAGGAAGCCTGCCTTTATCAGCTTGCGTCATCAGCGATGACTCACATCTCAGCGTCACAGCCCTGCAATCCATAGGCATCCAGCTGGCCATGATCAAAGCCATATCGAGCCCACATGCGATCCTCAAAAGCCATGTTTATACGATTCGCGACGAGGCCGAAATGCAGACTTGTATTGCAAAGCATCATCCAGCTGTCGGATATTTATCGAAGGCAACCCAAACTGAGGCTGTTGGGCCGTGTTTTTGAAACAGGTTCTATTAAGTTTTTTGCTCATCGCAATATTTAGAGCAGGAATAGCGCAAGATCTTCCATGGCATTTGGGGGCACAAACAAGCAAGGTGCCCGCCCCTTCTGCTATCAACACCCACAATATCAAACCAGGTCCACATCGCATCGTTGTAGCAGTCATTGACAGCGGCATCATTGCAAGCCATCCCAGCTTAAGCAGCCAGCTTCTGCCTGGGTTTGACATGCTATCCGCCCCCAACAACTTACGTGGGGGTCGTTCACCCAACTTTGCGCCAGATGAGCGTGACGCACGGTGTGGACAACGACTGGTCTCCGGAGCATTTAGAACACATGGAACTGAAGTCGCAAGTCTGATTGCAGCAAATGGTGCAGATGGCGTTTATGGCGTGAATCCATCAGCCAATATCTTGCCCATCCGCTTATTCGGTGCATGTAGCATGTCTCGTACTGACTTACTTGACTCGATTTCATGGGCGGCAGGCTTTCCTGTTGCTGGAGTACCTGACAATCCACATCCAGCGAACATCATCAACATGAGCATTGCTGGTGGTCTTTCTGTCTGTGGTTCAGACCTGCAACGCTTAATTAACCGTGTCATTGAGAAGAAGATTTTTATCGTGGCAGCCGCTGGAAATAATTTTCACAAACCGCTCCCAGAACCTGCAAACTGCCAAGGTGTGATTTCTGTGGGGGCACTTGATGCAGAAAATCACATCGAGGTTTACTCAGCCTTAGACCCCAGGACAATTTTGTACGCACCTGGAGGCGGAAAGCGCCTCTCAACCAATGCTTACTGGTCGGTCAATAAACTGATGGTTGCGACTTACGACCTCGACTTTTTAGGCAACGAACGGGCGGCCGCGTTAGAACGCGGTGTTGGAACAAGTTTCGCAGCGCCTGTTGTTTCTGGCTTTATTTCGCTCTGGCTTTCTCATAACCCCAACAAACATCCTGCTGATTTATCTCGCGACTTTTCTAAATTTCTAAGACAAGTAGAGCCTCTCGAAAAGTGCATCGAATGCGTACCGAAAGGACTAACTGCCAATGCGGGAGTAAATTTCCCATGAAATGGTTGTTACTTTGTGTCGTCGCGATCAACACGTACGCATTTGCGGACCCCGTTTGGCATTGCTCTCGAAATACTGAGGCAGAAAAAAGCGCGCTGATCAATCAGCAAAAAGAACAATTCTCTATTGCCTCAGTCAATTCATCTGTTGATACGATCGGCATCTCCATCAACGATTTAATCGATGTCTATTCTGGCATCCCTGTTCGCATTGGTGGTTTGCCGTTATCAGCCTGCTTTATACCTAGTCGTGAACAACTCACCACAACTGCTTTGACAGCTCTCGGGCTTCAGCCTGCAGCGATTCAAGCCCTAGCTCGGAAAAGTGCCATCATCCAAAGCAACTTGTATTTCGTCACTAATGCGCAGCAGATGCTTTCTTGTATTGCACAACATTTTCCGGCAGTTGGTTACTTAGATGAGCCTAACGAAACAAACAGTGTGCAGCCGTGTTTCTAAGCTAGACATCCAATGTCATGCAGCAGAGAATTCATTCGCGCTTGTTAACTTAGTACCGATTCTTGAAGCACGTTTCGTCGTAACGTCAAATGGGCGTGTGGCCAGAAAGTTATCAAACCCAGAAACCGTAAACGGCGCGTAAAAGTAAGCACCTTGCCCAAATATGCACCCCATGGATTGAAGTTCGGCATGCTGCTCAGGTGTGTCCAGTCCGTCGGCCATCACTTGCACATCTTGTGACAAGGCTTGCACAATGATTGTCTGTATCAACGCATGAATTTTTTCGTCATAGCTCATACGTTTAACAAGCTTGTAATCCAATTTGACTTTATTGATCGGCAAAACCTCTAGTAAATCTAAAGACGTTTGCGTCAATCCAAAATCATCGACAGTGATACTCAGGCCTTGCTCAGCAAACGCCTGCACACGCGCAATTGCTTGTTGCAAATCGCTTGAAACGACAGATTCATTTACCTCTAATTCCAAGAGCTGATAAGGGTATTGCGTTTGCTCGCAAATAGAGCGAATTTTTTTCGCAAAGTCTGCATTCTCGAATTGAATCGCCGAAATATTGATTGTCAAAATCAATGGACCGTATTGGTGCTGCCAAGCCGCGGCTTGTTTACATGCAGTAGTCAGCAGCCAATCATCGAATGGCAAACAAATGTTGGCGTTCTCTGCCACCCCGACGAAATCAGATGGCGAAACATGTATGGTCTGCCCCGATGGATGACGCCAGCAAACAACAACCTCCATTCCAAACAAGCCACTGTCACTCATACGTTGAATCGGTTGATATTCCAGACTGATCTCCGCCTCACCCATCTCAGCGTTCACGGCTTCAGCCACGCTAAATGACTTGCCACCCGGGCCAGAGCCGCCACCTGCAACGCGTTCAAATCGCAGCTTGATGCGAGATTGCTTAATCAAGACGTAAATCACGCTCGGGACAATCAACAAAACACCCAACCACATCATGATCCGTAAATACGTTGGCCACAAATTCACAGCAATGTGTAAATTAGCCACGATCAAACTGTCGAAGGTGATAGGCGCCATGACATGAACTTGATTCGGATCATCCGTGGCAGATGCCAATTCAAATGCAGGGGATATGGGGTCCAAAGCATGCCCAGCTCTTGCATAGCTGGCAATTGATGCCCCCTCGGCACTGATTAATTCAGCCGACTCAATTCCAGGATAACTCTCCAATGCATGAAGCATCACCTCGACCTGCGAAGTGTTATTCACCAGCAAGGCTGGCAAGATATTTTGAGCAACAGCGTGAACTAGAACTTCATGGTCTTCAATAATCTTGTGACGCACAGCATTGAAGATCAATATTGAGACCAACACTAAAGAGCCAATTACAGCAGGTACAACAACTGCTAACTTGATGATTTTTTTGCTCATAACCTTCTCCGAATCAATCGATTTCGAAGAATTTTAGAAATCAATTTGTAAGAACAATGATAAATCTTGTTAAGTCAAAGTGACAAAAAAGAATACCTAATGCTACATCAAGATGACGCAGGCTCTCACATTTGAAGGAATACTGTTGGTTTTAAGCACGCATTACTGGAGTGTGCTTGAACGCATCGCTAATCCCTTAGGGGCGCACTCAGCGCATTTATCTGTGGGGTTGACTGGACGGGAAAATTTCGGCAATTGACTGATGAACTCAGCAGGCCCCATGTCAAATCGATGGGAAAGCAAAAGGGATACAAAGCCAGAAACGAGAGGTGCAGCATAGCTAGTTCCAACACCCCGTTCTGCCCCCAGAGCAGACTCTTCGCCTAAAAAATTCACATCCACTGAGGCGACCTTCAGTTTGTTGCTGCGCCATGGCGTATTAGCACCCAAATCTTTGCCACCACCTGGTGCATAAATTACAGTTCGCGGATCAAGCGCTGAGTAATTTTCAATGTTGTTCTCTGCGTCAACAGCCCCGACAGAAATCACCCCATCACAATTAGCAGGCTCAGCTAGTTTTTTACCAAACGTGTTACCCACAGCCGCTACAACAAAAATATTTTTCTTCGTCAAGCGGTCAACCAACTCCTGCAAATCAGGACCACAGACTCGCTTACCGCCTGAAAAGCTGAGATTAATAACTCTAGCTGGATGAGGATTATTGGGCACACCAGCCACAGAAAAACCACCAGCCCATGCCATGGCATCCAACAGGTCAGCACGCGTCATTGGGCAGGAACCGAACAAGCGGATAGGCACAATCTTCGCCTTAGGATTGACACCACGCACACCCTCTTGTCCATTACCAGCAATCAAACTTGCGACCTCGGTGCCATGCGTACGAAACGAACCAGACGTTACACGCTCGCCACATTTGACATCGCGCGCATCAGGCGCATAGTCAGCGGAACGTGCACCACGCAAATTTAGAGGTGGCGACAACATGTCATAGCCGGGGAGCAGGCGACCTTCCAAACTAGGGTGTGCAGACAAAATACCGCTATCAATCACAGCCACTACCACCTCATGCGGACCGGGCTTTACGGTCGCTGTATTAATGGCAGAAGGGGCAACAGCACCAGAATTCAAAGACCCTAAATGCCATGGAAAATCCTGCGCGTTCGTCACCAACGAAATCATCGCCATACCGAGAGCAGCAAAACAATGACTAAAAAAACGCGAAGATGAAACCATCTGAAATCAACCTTGTCCAAACACAGCAAAATTGCTACGACTTGGCGAATGTTAGATTTAACGGTTTAAACCATCAATTCCATCAATATGGTTAATTTTTCAGACTCTTGTTTCCATTTGACACATCAGAAACTGCAATACGTATCGTTAATAGTTCAGTTATGTTCTTTTTAGAAACTGGCACTCTCAAAAATATTGATTATTTTTTGAGTGCAAAAAAAAACGCGCCAAAGGCGCGTTTTTAGGGTTTGCTGGCGGTGGACGTAGTCTGGGGCTATCCCGTATCAGCCTACCTATTCCCGTGAACAGGGTAATTAACAGGGAATCTAACCAACATCCGCCGTTATCGAACGAGACAACAATGCCCAATCCAAGTAAAAACGCGGGTTTCAAGAGGTTTTCCACTGAAATCAAAGAAAATTTATCAGGGAATTTTCGAACTGAAACAGGCAAATAAAAACCAGTTAGACAAGAATATAGGACATAGACACAATCCAATACGTCTGAAGAAATCAGAGCTTGCAATTAGCCTACGAACGCATCTGAGTAAAAATTCGCATCGGATAAGCCCAACTTAGAACACACGTCACGCAGGGCTGTGACCATGGGCATACCCCCGCAAGCGTACACATCCCAATCACTTAAATCTTTAAAGTCGGCGCGTACCGCTTCATGAACAAAGCCTACGCGTCCAGTCCATGCGCTGACATCTGTCGCATTGCTCAACAAGGGATGTATCACCCAACCTGGGGACTGTTGAGCCCAACGCGCCAACACATCAGCGGCATAAATGCCATCTTGTGTGCGTGCGCCCCAGTACAGATGCACAGTACGTTGTAGCTTTTGACGCACGATGTGGTCCAAGATGGATTTGATGGGAGCAAAGCCTGTGCCGCCAGCAACCATGAGCATGGGGCGCTCACTGTCTTCGCGCAACCAAAAATCACCGTGAGGCAATTCAAGTTTGAGAAAATCACCCACTTGGATGTTTTTCAGCATTGCATCGCTGAAATATCCTTGCGGTAAATTGCGAATATGCAGCTGAACCGCATCACTTTCGTGCGGTGCATTGGCCATGGAGTAGCTGCGTCGTTGTCCATCGGGTAACAGCAGTTGCAGGTACTGTCCTGCTTTGAACTTCACACGCACACCCGCAGGAAAGCGCAGTTGTAGCTGTGTCACATCAGGTGCGAGTTGAATTTTCTTGAACACCTTAGCTTGCACGGTCTTGCGCGCTGTAGGGTCAATGCGGTGCCAAGTTTTAGGTGCGATAGATAAATCGCTGGCAGGCTGTGCTTTGCAAAACAGATGCTCATCATGCTGGTGGATGCCAGCTTCGTGCGAACCGCCTTGCGTGCCTAACACTAACTCACCTTGCACCACACGGCCTTTGCAGTTGCCACACACACCTTTGCGACAGGAGTAAGGCATTTCAATGCCTTGGCGCATGGCTGCGTCCAGTAAGTTTTCGTTTGCAGCGCAGTCAAACGCCGCCTCACTGCCTTCAATTTGAATCTTGAAACTCACACATGACTTTCTAAAGGAATCCCAGCCAACAAACTCACCGTCCGAATCATCGCCTCGGGATTGGCAATCCCTTGACCCGCAATGTCCATGGCACTGCCATGGCCTACGCTCGACAACACCACGTCAGCACCAATCGACAAAGCGCTCGCACGATGCGGATAAAGCAACTTAATAGGAATATGTCCTTGATCATGGAACATGGCGATATACAAATCGTGTTCACGCGCAGAAAGTAAAGTGTCCGCACCTTGCGGGCCGTCGACCAGCAAGCCTTGTGCGCGCAGCCGTTCTGCGGCAGGACGGCTGATCAATTCATCTTCTTGCCCGAATAAGCCGTTTTCGCCTGCATGGGGATTGATCCCAAACATACCTATGTGCGGACGTGCAACACCTAAGCGATGCAACGCACGAACACCCGCATGCACAGCTCGCTCAATGCGATCTTGTGTGATGTGATCCAAGGCTGTCTGCACCCCCTCGTGCAAGGTGACGTGCACGATGCGCATGTCGCCCCCCATCAGCATCATGAACACTGAGTCTTCAGGCTGCCCCGTGACGGCGGCCACCAACGAGGGATAACCACTGAATTTGATGCCCGCAAGGTGCACCGCAGTTTCGTGATGCGGCGCTGCCACCACCGCCTCAAACTCGCCACGCTGTGTCGCGTGGATGGCCTCGGTTGCAGCAGCAATGGTTGCGTCACCTGCTGCTGCACACACCACGCCGGGGCGGTGCATGCCCAAGGGCATTGCAGCAGTGAAAACGCAACTCAAACTTTTGAAGACTTCCTCAACACCAAGCTGCTGCGCAGTCGCTTCCATCACCTCTTGTGGGCCAAAGAGCGTGAGATGAACACGCGCATCATGGTGCAAAGCGATGGCGGTTTTGATGGCGATCTCTGGGCCAATCCCATTGGGGTCGCCAATCGGGAGGGCAATCCGCGTGACCTTCACAGCGTGAGGAGTAGCCATCAGAGCGGCACCGCCAGCAAGGTATCGATGCGACTGCTGTCGCAAATCACTCGACGCGATTTGAGCTTAAGGCTCTCAGTGTCGAGCATGAACGTATCGCGGTAGATGCCGCAGACAAATAAATCGGTTTGTCCGTCATGCATGATACGCACCACCATAAACGGTGTTTCCACATCGACTTGCTCATGGGTACTGTGTGTGATAAACGGCAAACCCAAGATGTGACGATAGCTTTGACGCTCATAAATATTGGCATGGCGCAAGGCAGAGACACGGTCATGAAGCATGTTGCGGTTGTTGGCCCAAATCAGGCCAGCAGCCAAACCTGCACGGTCGTTCTCAGCAGTGGTGACAGTGTAGAGGCATTGCGCGTCGAAAAAGTCGGGCCATTGCTCCAAAGCATCTTGATCAATGCAACGAATGTAGGCCGCATGAAAGTCAGCAATGCGTTCGCGTAGTGAGAGATTTGACATGATGTTTCTTAAGCCTGCATAAGTTGACGATAGGCTTTCCAAAAGCCACGCACAGATGCCTCGGTCACGCGCGAGGGGCTGGAGCTGGTGCTTTCGCCGCCCATTTCAATCACGGCCTCCAAATCACCAGCAGCAGCGATGCCGCGTTGAACAAAACCACCCACGGCACCGTCCTCCATCGACACAAAACCAGCTGGACCAATCAAGTTGGCTTGCTTCAAGCGCACCTCGCGTTGCTCGGGTGTGTCGCTCGCATAACCTAAGTAAGTCCAATGCAAATCGGTAGAAGTCACGCCTTTAGGCAGCACTTGGCGAATAGCCAAACAATTTTGAATTTGTTGCAACACAAAGCCAGGGAACACCGACAAGATTTGAAGCGTGATGCCGTCTTCAAACTCTTTAAAACCTTGTAGCAAGCTCGGATCTGCCAAGCGATAGCCATCTTGGTCTGATCGCAAACCTTGATCTTGATATTGCTTGCCTGCTTCTTGATCAGGCGCATCAACCATCGAATAACTGACGTGATGACCACCTGATTCGCTCACGATCACCGCACCGCGCTGCGACAAACGGTTGAGTTTGAATGTGGTGAAGAACAGATGCAACAAACTGGCGTGGTAGCTGTCCTTGACGTTTTCAAAATACAGTTTCCAATTGTTAGGTAGCACCTGGGTGAAGCGGCCAATCACCTCCACCGGTTTGTTCAGCACGCGTTCAATACGAGCACAAATTTCGGGGCCCAAATAGTCTTCGATTGAATCAACGTCATCGCTGAAGCTTACAAACACCAGACCACAAAAAACGGCCACGCGGAGTTTGCGCGGTGAGTGATCTTCTTTACAAAAATGCTCAGGCATGCCACCCGCACCGTTCAGGCCCGTCTCAAAGGCTACGCCCTTGAGATTGCCTTGTCGATCATAGGTCCAAGCGTGATAAACACATTGAAAGTCACGCGTCTTGCCGGCACGATCCAAGCAAATCAAAGCACCGCGGTGTGAACAACGGTTTTCAAAGGCGTAGATTTCGCCATCGTCATCTCTCACCACCACCACGGGAGCGCTGCCCACATGGCCTGTTCGGTAATCTCCTGCCTCTGGAATTTCAGAATCCAGACAAAGGTAACTCCAAGCATTGCCTTCGTAAATCTTTTTTTGTTCTTCAGTCAAGACATCTTGACTTTGGTACACCGCATAAGGGACGCGTGTGTAGCCTGGCGTGGACCAGTGAATAGGTTGATAGTCGCTCATACTTATTTCTTTTAATCAACAGTGACGCTGGAATCGCGAATGACTTTTTGCCACTTAGCGGCTTCATCGCGCACAAAGCGACCCATTTGCTCAGGCGTGTTGGCCACCACTTCAGCGCCCTGCTCTGCAAAACGTTGTTGCACATCAGGCATACGCAAGGCTTCCACGATGGCGGCATTGAGTGTCTGAACAACAGACTGCGGTGTACCGCTAGGCGCCACTGCTGCAAACCATGTCACAGCAACCATGCCAGAGATACCAACCTCATTAAAAGATGGCACGTTGGGCAAGGCGTGAGAGCGCTTGGTATCAGCTACAGCCAAAATGCGAATTTTTCCGCCTTTTTGCAAAGCGGCTGAAGAGCTTAGATTGTCAAAAAACACATCAACCTGTCCACCTGCTAAGTCAGCCAGAGCAGGGGCCGTTCCTTTGTAGGGAACGTGCAGCATTTGCGTGCTGGTCAGCGACTGAAACAAGTTAGCCGTCAGGTGCGAGGTGGAACCATTGCCCTGCGAAGCGTACGACACTTTGCCGGGATTTGCTTTGACATACGCAATCAACTCTTGCACAGAGTTGACCGGCAGTTTGTTGCTCACGGCTAAAACATTAGGCACCGCAGCCAACACAGTGACGGGTACCCACTTGGTAGCGTCATACGTGAGCTTGGGGTACAAGCTTTGATTAATAGCGATAGGACCAGGGGGCGACACCAATAAGGTATGACCATCTGGATCAGCCTTGGCAACAAATTCAGCGCCAATATTTCCCCCAGCTCCTACTTTGTTTTCAACCACCACGCCCTCAGGAAAACGCTTGCGCAATTTGTCTGACAAGATGCGAGGCAACACATCGGCGGTGCCTCCTGCGGGGAAAGGAACGATCATTCGAATCGGACGGGTTGGAAAATCTGCAGCTTGTGCCACATGCAGACCCAACAACATGGGGACAACCACAAACAAACTGGAAAGTTTTTTCATCTGATTAATTCTTTCATCGAAAGCATAGATTCTGAAAACCTATGCAAGATGCGTCTATTAGAATTTGCGCATATCGCAAATAAGAAGAATATTTATTGAGCCATATCAATCACATGAATTCATCCAAAGCTACTGCCAACGATAAAAACCACATTGCAGGCTTAGCCAAAGGGCTTCAAATATTAAGTGCCTTCAATGGGGCATACACTCGTCTTACCCAGTCACAAGCAGCACGTTTGGTGGGTATCACGCCTGCGGCAGCACGTCGTAGTTTGTTGACGCTGTGCGATCAAGGTTATGTAGCAACAGACGGCAAATATTTTTGGCCCGATCACGGTGTTCTTCGGTTGGCTTACGCCTATGCTTCCGCAACGCGTTTACCGCGTTTACTCCAACCGGCTTTGGATGCCTTGAGCGAGCGAACACGTGAATCCGCATCAATTGCTGTTCTGCACAATCAATATGTCTTAGTTGCAGCACGCTCTACCGCCCAACGCAGCTTGACCGTAGGATTAGGCGTTGGGTCGCAACTCCCCTTGCATTGTTCAGCGACAGGCCGTGTTTTACTCGCGGCTCAACCCATAAAAACACGTGAAGCCATACTGAAAAAAAGCACCTTGCTGAAGATGACGCCTCACACAGAAACCAATTTATCAAAGTTGATAAAACTTTTGACTGAATGTGGATTGAATGGCTACGGCATCAGCAATGAAGAAATTGAATTAGGCGTGCGTTCACTAGCTGTACCTTTAATTAACTCAGAGCAAAACGTAATAGCCGCATTAAGTATTTCTAGTCGCGCAGATCGGATGACCAGCAATGACATGGTTAGCAAGTTTTTGCCAATCTTGCTTAAAACACAAGCTTGGGCACAATCACGAATCTAACATCTTCTATCAAGCAGATAACTACCTTCTGCTACCAGCTTGACTCTGTAGCGGCGTTCGAATGGATAAAAAATCCACACAAATTCCGAAAGCACATCCTTGCATTTACGAATGCTGCGATTCGACATAGGAACCCACTTTAGAGAAGCATCTTGAAACTTGTTGAGCAAGATGCCTCCCAAGCAAAGAAAATCAGTGCTTCAGCGACCGCCACAAATGTGAATTCTTGCAAAAGAATTCACATCAAGAAGCTCGCACCAATTACCCCGCTGCATTTCAGAATACAGAGATTCAATCATCCACAAGAATTTAGAACATCCTCGCAATAACTTTTCAAAACCAGAATCACCTTCTGTGTCGTAGCTTTCCTATATTTAAATATCCAAGACTAAAACATCTCCTTTTCCATGCGATACACAAATCATCATTGACTTGTTAGCTATTTGCTCTTTCTTCGTCAAGATGCTATCGAGATGCTCAACTTCGCCACACAAAACGCGAGTTTCACAAGCGCCGCACAATCCCTCTCGGCAACTATGCTCTGGATTCAATCCTTCTGCTAACAGCGCATCAAGTACAGATTGCCCTGCAGCAACAGCGATGAATTTTCCACTCTTTTTTAATTCAATCGTGTAGCCTGATTTCATATCGGTTGACACCGGCTCTTTGATACTGAATCGTTCAATATGAAAATTTTCATACGCGTGATGATTGCAAGCATCTTCGAAAGCAGTGAGCATAGGTACCGGACCGCAACAATAAAGATGCGTATCGTCAGAGTAGCCAACAAGCAATTTCTTTAAATCTGGTGGTCTGTTCATCTCATCATCGAAATGGCATTGCAAGCGAATTCGATGATTTGTAAGAGCCTCAATGTCAGCAAGAAAAGCGGCTTGCTTTCTGGACCTTGCGCAATAAATGAAATCAACCTCTGCATCATGCGCTCTTAAATATCGCAGCATTCCCAAAATCGGCGTAACACCAATGCCGCCAGCCACTAGAACTTTTCTCTTTTCTGATGATTCCAGTGGAAAGTTATTACGTGGCTTTGAGATTTGCAGTGTCGTCCCAACATGAAGTTGTTCATGTATGAATTTTGAGCCTCCACGACTTTTTGCATCTTTCAAAACGGCGACCACATAGCGGTTCGATTCGCGAGAGTCATTCAGTAGAGAGTAACTACGTACAAGTCCATTAGGTAAATTCAAATCAATGTGTGAACCCGGCTCAAAATTGACGAACGCTGAACTACCAGGCGCTGGATGCAACTCAATGCTAATTACACCCTCAGCCTCCCATGTAATAGATTTAACGATTGCAATCAAGAAAGGTGAGGACATAAATATT
>JACCED012410224.1_pt1 | contig 18695 bp, 17 predicted proteins | sample 7455021 | NCBI WGS metagenome assembly JACCED01 (sample SAMN15323456, study PRJNA562643) | freshwater metagenome | isolation source: river surface water | place: USA:Blue River Watershed | collected 2017-08-19 | reverse complement strand
CGAGCTTCGCGAGCGGGCACAGCGCCGAGATATTCAATTCCTCTCCACGGCATTCGATCTCGATAGCCTTGATTTTCTCGAATCGCTCGGCATGCCCTTCTACAAGGTTCCGTCGGGTGAGCTCACCAACGGGCCATTGCTATGGAAGTTCGCACGCCAGCGCAAGCCGCTGGTCGTGTCGACAGGAATGGCGACCTTGTCAGAAGTCGAGCAGGCACTGGCAGTGATCGCGCACGCTTTTAACGTAGACAACGAGCCGGGTCACGTGGACGAGGTATGGAAGGGCTGGAGCCGCGAGGCATGGCGCCGCTCGCTGCAAGGCCGGGTCACGCTGCTCCACTGCACCTCGCAATATCCGACGTCGATGCAGGAAGTGAATCTCACGGCGATGGACACGCTCCGGCATGCGTTCAGCCTGCCAGTTGGGTATTCCGACCACACTGAAGGCATCCTGATCCCTGTGGCAGCCGCGGCTCGCGGCGCAGTGCTTATCGAAAAGCATTTCACCCTCGACCGGACAATGCCTGGCCCGGACCACCAAGCCTCGCTGGAACCCGACGAACTGTCCCAGATGGTTCGCGAGATCCGCGCAATCGAGTTGGCTTTGGGGGACGGGGCGAAGTGCCCGCAGGCCAGCGAGTGGGACACCCGAAAGGCCGCACGCCAGCAAGTGATCACCACGCGCGAGATACGTAGAGGCGAGTGTTTTACACGGGCGGATCTGACTACTGCGCGAAGTGGGAGAGGTTTGCCACCCTCCATGCTTTGGGGCTTGGTGGGGCATTCGGCCCAGCGCCACTATGCCGCCGCTGAACCGCTGGATCCGCAATGAAGCCCGTCCTGATTATTGGCGCAGGAGGACATGCAAAGGTCCTTGCTGACGTTTTGCTTGCAAGTAGGCGTCAAGTGCTTGGATTCCTAGAAAGCAGTGTCAAGGCCGGGCATCGTGCAGAGGTGCTACCAGGTCTACTGGTACTCGGGACGGATGATGTCCTTCGCAGCTATACGCCAGCTGAGATCGAGCTAGTCAACGGACTGGGCGGCATCGACTGCGGAGGCTTACGGCGTCGCGTGCAGGCAAGGTTGGAGGCCGATGGTTGGTACTTCAGTGGGGTATGCCACCCCGCAGCGCAAGTATCTTCATTCGCCTCTGTTTCTGCCGGGGTTCAGTTGCTCACTGGCTGTATCGTTCAGGCCGGCGCTCGCCTTGGTGTGGGTTCGATAATCAACACTGCAGCAGTTGTTGAACATGACAGCACGCTAGAGGAGTATGTCCATGTTGCCCCCCGGGCCGTGCTATGCGGTAACACGCATATCGGCTGCAATTCTCACATCGGTGCTGGCGCCATCGTGCGGCAAGGCCTGACATTAGGGCCAAACACGCTGGTAGGTGCAGGCGCGGTCGTTGTCAAAGATTTTGAAGGCGAAGGAACCTTGTTTGGTGTGCCAGCTCGCTAATTCAACCCAAAGCCCATAAAAACAGAGGAAAATCTTGCTCGGCACCATCTGAATATACGGAATTCCCATTTTACGGGAATAAGATTAAAGCCACAGATATAGATTCGCAAAATTAGGTCTAATAAAAATAAGAAATATGCCAAATATAGCAAAGCGTTTTGGAATTAGCCTCATTGCTAACTCATTCCGAGGTGCGATGTCAGTATTGACGGCTGTATTGCTAGCGCGATGGCTTGGACCGACCGACTATGGGAGATATACCTTTTTAATTGCATCTTTCATGGCTATTCGTGGTCTCCTGGACCTAGGCATGCCCTCAGCATTCTTTACACTCCTATCACGTCGTAGGCGAAGTAAGACGTTCATCTATGTTTTTTGGAAATTTATTGCATTTCAGTTCTCTTTAATTCTAATTTTACTTCTGGTGTTACTGCCCGATTCAATAACCGACATGATCTGGCCTGGTGAATCGCGTACTTTCATTATATTAGGATTTATTAGTACATTCATACAAGGTACAGTATGGGCCTCAGCAGCTCAAATGGCAGAGGCAAGTAGACAGACCGCTGGGGTACAAAAACTTGGAGTTTATGTTACTTTAATTCATTTACTCGTGGTGGTACTGCTTTTTACTGCAAATCGGTTGGGGATTTTATTTTTATTTATTTCTATTATATTTGAGTGGGGGGTAGCCGCATTATTAGTTTCAAAATTATATAATATCGACCCAAATGATAAATTTGATTATCAAAAAAAACCAGAAACCGCATACAGCATATTAAAAGACTTCTATTCATATTGTCTTCCGTTACTGCCAATGGTGATCATTGACGCGTTGTTCGGGCTTGCTGATAGATGGATGCTTCAAAAATGGGGAGGAGCGGAGCAGCAGGCTTTTTTTGGTGTTGCTCTTCAGCTTTCTGGGGTTGTATTAATTACAACTTCCTCGATCTTGAATATCATGTGGAAGGAAATAGCTGAAGCATATGAAGTTAAAAATATTGCTCGAGTAGAAGTGCTATATCACCGGAGTTGTCGAGTGCTATATTTTTTTGGGGCCTTTTTGGCTGGAGCCCTTCAACCACTGGTGCCTTTTATAGTAGATCGTGCCCTAGGGAGCATTTACCTAGGCAGCGCGATCACTTTGTCTATTATGCTGTTGTACCCAGTGCATCAGTCGTTGGGGCAAATTAATGGCATGACTATGCTTGCATCAGGGAAAACAAAAGAATACTCATTAGTGAGTTCGTTTAGCATGCTGTTGAGTTTTGTCGCTCTTTATGTTATGCTTGCACCATCATCCATGCCTATTCCTGGATTTCACTTGGGATCCCATGGTTTGGCATTGAAGCAGGTAGGGATGCAATTGTTATCGGTTAATTTACTTGGTTGGATGATTGCACGCGCCTTAGGGTGGAAATTTGATTGGTTATATCAAGTGCAAACTCTCGGGGCATGTCTTACAATAGGTTGGATTTCTTATTTCTTGATATTTAAAATTATTTTAGAAGACAATTCACTCCTTGCCAAATTAATATGTATGCAGTCTCTTTATTTTTTTCTTATATTAATTACCCTCTTTCGGATACCGTCTTTGGTCGGACTTTCAAGAGAGGCACTTAAATTCAATGCTTGCCGAGCGATAAATCTCTTAATTGTTATTTTAACCCCAAAAGAAAAATCCGCGAAATAGCAATATCGAGCGCTTCATAATCTTCTGCATAATAAATTATTATTTAGTCTGTATCGATAATTTATATTCAATAATTACAAAAGTCAACTTTGCCATTTATCAATATGCCATTCAAGGCTCTAAAATTGCACTTAATAATCAAAAATTGAATGGCGCCAGTTGGTTGTCATTGTGATAAATGACATGGCAAATAGGATTTTTACAGCGTGTATATGTTTCCCCTAGGGGTTTATTAATGAAAAATTGGAATTCGACCTTAATTAAACCTGACACAGGCCTGCGCGAAGTATTAAGAGTTCTAGACTTATCTGGGTCTAGACTGCTGCTCGTTGTGGACGATAAGCTTCGACTGCTTGGCGTGATTTCCGATGGCGACGTCCGCCGCGCTCTGCTTGGCGGGATCGGCTTGGATGAAACGGCTTCGCGGGTGATGAACACCAACCCGACGACGGTGCCCAGCACCGCTCCTCGGGAACAAGTTGAGTACGTGATGCGATCCACGGAATTGCACCAGCTCCCGGTCGTGGGCGCCGATCGCACTGTAGTTGGTTTGGCACGCATAAGTGACTACATCACCTTGCCCAGACGCGACAACTGGGTGGTCATTATGGCTGGCGGGCTTGGCTCTAGGCTGAACGAACTAACTCGCGAAACGCCCAAGCCCATGCTCAAGATCGGTTCGCGGCCACTTCTCGAGACCATCGTTCGCTCTTACGCCGATCAGGGTTTTCATCACTTCTACCTGGCCGTGAACTACAAGGCTGACCAGATCGAGGCGCATTTCGGCGACGGGTCTGCACTTGGCGTGGACATTCGTTACTTGCACGAGGAGCAGCGCATGGGTACTGCTGGTGCACTGAGCTTACTGGACGAGCGTCCGATCAGCCCATTAATTGTGACAAATGCAGATCTCCTGACCAAGGAGGACTAGGGCCGCATGATGGACCGGCACGTGGAATCGAATGCACAAGCCACGATGGCCGTCCGCCATTACGAAATGCAGGTTCCCTTCGGCGTGGTCAGCCTCAACGACGGCGCCATCGAGCGAATTGAGGAGAAACCTGTTCAGCGTTTCATGGTCAACGCCGGCGTCTACGCACTGTCACCGGAGGCCTTGAATCACGTACCGCGTAGACAGTTCTTCGACATGCCCTCACTCTTCGACGCAATGCTCAAAGCAGGTATGCGCACCCGGGTTCATCAGATCGACGGTTACTGGCTGGATATCGGCCAGTTGCCAGACTTCCATCAGGCCAATTTAGACTTTAATAAGGTTTTCAATGATTGATGACAAGTATGTTCTGGCAATCATCCCGGCGCGCGGGGGCTCCAAGGGCTTGCCTGGCAAGAACAAGCGCGCGCTGCTCGGAAAGCCTTTAGTCGCGTGGCCTATCGACACTGCATTGGCGGCCTCGAGTGTCGACAAGGTTCTCTGCACCACGGATGACAATGAGATCCGGGAAATAGCTATAGCACATGGCGCTGAAGCACCTTTCCTTCGCCCAGCTCAGCTGGCCTCAGACACAGCATCTTCGATCGACGTAATTCAACATGCCATCGAATATCTTGCTGCCCGAGGCGAACAATTTGACTATGTGGCTTTGCTTGAGCCAACTTCACCGTTGACGACCTCCGCTGACGTCGAGGCCGCGTTGCGTACATTGCACGCCCGACGCAATGATGCGGATTCGATCGTCGGCATCAGCCGTGTTGAGTCAACTCACCCCGAATATGACGTACGCAGGAGCCCAGACGGTCTTATCTCACCTTACATTGCACAAAACTTTAAGGCGCTCAAGCGTCGGCAGGATATCGAGCCTTTATTCTTTCTTGAGGGTTCTTTGTACCTTGCCACAACGACATCATTGCTGAAAGAGCGAAGCTTCTATCACGATCGCACTCTTGGTTATGAGATGCCACGTTGGAAATCTATTGAAATCGATGAATTGGTCGACTTCATGATCGTCGAGACGCTGCTCAATAACCTAGATAACCTCGCTGTTCCATGTCCCCAAGTCACCCTTAAGGCGTCAAATGTATAAAGACCACAAGATACTAAATCCCGTTTCTACAGACTATTCCTTGCGGCTGAATCGTGTGATCCCTGGCGGCGCGCACACCTACTCACGTGGTGACGACCAGTACCCCGTCAACGCACCGCAGATCTTGGAGCGCGGCAAGGGCACGACCGTCTGGTCACCGGACGGCCGAAGCTTCCTCGACTACGGCATGGCACTGCGCGCGGTCTCTATCGGCTATTCCGAGCCCGTGATCAACGAGGCTGCCATCCGGGGCCTAGAGGCTGGAAACAGCTTGACCCGTGCGTCCGTCATCGAGCTGGAAGCCGCCGAGCGCTTGGTAGCTACGATCGACTCTGTAGACATGGTGAAGTTCACAAAGAACGGTTCGACCGCCACGTCGGCGGCGGTTAAGCTGGCGCGCGCCTACACTGGCCGCAACCTAGTGGCGCGCTGTGCGCAACACCCTTTCTTTTCATTTGATGACTGGTTCATTGGCTCAACGCCCATCACAAAAGGCATTCCAGCAAGCACGATTGATCAAACCAAGACATTTACATACAACGACATAGGTTCGCTTGAGCGCTTGATCCAAGAGTACCCCGATCAATTGGCGTGTGTGATTCTCGAGCCGGCGTCGATGGAATGTCCAGCGACAGCAAACGAGCCAAACGGCTGCTGTAAGCAAGCAATTTGTACACGTCATACCTGTAAACCTCGAAATTACCTACAGGAAGTTGAAGCGCTTTGCCGCAAGCACGGAATAGTCTTCATTCTCGATGAGACCATTACTGGTTTCCGATGGCACATGAAGGGCGCTCAGCATGTTTACGGAGTTACTCCCGACTTGTGCACGTTCGGTAAAGCAATGGCCAACGGATTTTCAGTCGCCGCTGTTGCTGGAAAGCGCGACTTGATGGAACTGGGGTCGATCGACAAGCCAGGGCAGGAACGACTCTTTCTGCTCTCAACAACGCATGGTGCGGAAATGTCCGGCCTCGCGGCTTTTATCGCAACTATGAATTTCATGGAAACAAACCATGTGATTAACCATCTTTGGCAATACGGCGCGGACCTGAGTGCTGCTATCAATGTAGCCGCAAAAAACGCCGGAATTGCCCAGCACTTTTTTGCGGCTGGGCCAGCAGTCAGTCCCTACTACGCGGCCGTAGCTTCTGATGGTACGCCCTGGTTAGAGTTGAGAACCCTGTTTGCGCAAGAAATGATCAAGCAAGGTTTGTTGATGCCTTGGCTGGCAATCAGCTATCGCCACGGCGAAGTCGAACTGGCCAAGACGCGCGAAGCCTTAGCTGCAGCGATGGACGTTTGCGCGCGAGGTGTAGTCGAGGGAGTCGATAAATACCTTATCGGTCCTGCAATTAAGCCAGTCTTTAGAAAGTACAACTGAGGCGTTGTATGGCACGAATTCGTCAGTTCATGGACTTGCGGGGCCGGCGCGCACTTCTGACCGGTGCTTTGGGCGGCCTCGGGCAGGTGATGGCTCACACGCTCGCTGAATTGGGTGCGGACTTAGTACTGGTGGATCGTCCCGATAGAGATTTCTCTTTATTGAAATCGAAAGTTGCCAAGTGGAAGATCGATGTAACTGCATTCCCGTGTGACATTGAACAGGAGAGTGAACGCAGGGCTCTCATGCGTTGCATTGCCGAAGATCGCAAGGGCCTGTCTATCCTCGTCAACAACGCCGCATTCGTTGGAACTTCTGATCTCCTAGGATGGGCTGTGCCATTCGAGCAGCAAACGTTGGAAACTTGGCGGCGCGCATTAGAGGTTAACTTAACGGCGGTTTTCGATTTTTGCCAAGGCCTGTCTCCTGTACTCAGGGAATCGCCGGGCGCCAACATAGTAAATATCGCGTCTATTTACGGTCTGCTTGGACCAGACTGGCGAATGTATGACGGAACTGATATGAGCAATCCAGCTGCCTACGCAGGATCGAAGGGCGCTGTAATTCAGCTAACACGATGGCTATCAACAACACTCGCGCCAAATATTCGCGTCAATGCCATCTCGCCTGGTGGAGTGTGGCGCGGCCAACCGCAAGCTTTTGTTGATCGCTATGAGTCAAAGACACCTTTAGGTCGCATGGCTGAGCCAGCAGACTTTGCCGGTCCGCTGTCTTTTCTCGTAACTGATCAGGCGCGCTACGTCACCGGACACAACCTCATTGTGGACGGTGGATGGAGTGCCTGGTGAATACCACTTTCAGCTCTTTGGTGTCTCCAGGCAACTCCGCCCAAGTATGCCTGCCGAAAATCGCAGTCTTACTCGGTGCACCGCTAAGTGCGCAGAACATGAAGCGCATGGGTGTCGAGTATCTTAGCCCTCATGCGAACATCATATTGTTTGATTGCAAAACTTGGCTTGGACGCCCGGAAGATGGCTTGCACTACGAAAGAGCTACCTGGGACCATCTAGTGACTATCGGCACGGCGCAGGACTTTGAGATGGCTTTGCGGCAATACCTCCCCGACTACGCCTTGGACTTCATTGGTGTGTGTTCATTGATGCCAGTAATACAGGCTAGCCTAGCGCGGGCTGACGTGCGTCTAGTCGTTCAGAAGAGTGGGAATTTGCCAATGGCGTCATTATGGTCAAAGGTTGTGTGGAAACTTAAAAGCCGCCCTCAGCAACTTGTCAAAACTGGCAGCTCCAAGGGGCTCGTCTCTGATAAGGCTAATGGGAGTTTCTTGTTGCAAATTATCTGGAGAATGTTGTCTCGTTGGACCTTGCGGCTATCGTTGCGGTCTCCTGATCTTGCGCTGCTTGCAGGAAGTGCCTCAGTTGACTATTTCACCCGTAATTCGAGAGAAATCATTTGGGTGGGATCAAACGACTATCATACATTTAAGGGATTGCCTGCAAATAAGGGCGACGAGATACCCAAGGTCCCATATGCAGTCTTCGTTGATGACAGCTTACCTTACGCTAGTGATTGGACTATTTTAGGGATGTCAGCGCCAGTTACTGCACAATGCTATTACCCTGCCATGCGGAGGCTTTTTGACGCTATCGAGGCATTTTGGGGAATGCCTGTAGTTGTCGCAGCACACCCCTCATCTAAGCTAGACGAGCGCGTAAAGCTTGGTTTTAGAGGGCGAGTGTTGATTCACGGGCAAACCGCAGACCTCGTAAGGAATGCGCGGGCTGTACTTCTCCATGGAAGCACGGCGATGTCATTTGCAGTATTGGCAGAGAAACCTATCCTTTTTTTGACTAGTGAGGAACTCGCTTCTTCCTCTTATGGGCTACACGTCAAAACCATGTCGGCGGAGTTGGGCCAAGTGCCGTTGAACATAGACTATCAAACCAACATACCAGATTTGCCTAGTCTGACCCCGAAATTGCCGCTGTACTCGCGCTATGTTGACCGATATCTTTGCCGAAAAGGTACCACAGAGTCCCAACCGTGGCAGTCATTCATCAAACATATTTCCAAGACGCGAAGATTAGATTTACAGAAAAGCAAATGATTAGCTTGCTGCGTGAGACTGCGGCCTACCCGTTGCAGGCCATACCTCCCACCACTGTTGACCTAACTGGTTTTTTCCATGAGCAAAAATACATCATGAGTCTTTCAGACAATGATTTGTTAGCCAGAACCACTGTTTATGAGGATGTTCGAGTGCTCGTCACCGGTTCAGCGGGCTTTATTGGGCGCCACTTGGTCGAGGCACTTCAAAATCAAGGGGCAATTGTTGGGCCAATCGTGCGGTCTGCTAGCAATGGAATGACAGGTGGTATGGTCTGCGATTTGCGAGACGCGCAGCAGGTGCAAGATTTGGTTCGACAGTGGAAGCCAGAGTTGATATTCCATCTGGCAGCCCAAAGAACAAGAGAGGTAACAGGAGCTGCTATCGCACAAACTCTGGAAAATAACTTGACTGGCACTTTTCACCTGCTTGAGGCAGTGCGTGATTATTCCAGTCTACGGCGCGTGGTAATGTTGGGCAGCGCCGAGGAATACGGTGGTGTAGCTGCGCCGTTTGACGAAGAAAGGCGTGAAGCACCGATAACCGCGTATTCCTTGTCGAAGGTCTGTGAAACCCAGTTGGGTCAGATGATGGCGAGATCGTGCGGGGTGCCAGTGATTATCGTCCGACCGACCATCGTATATGGCCCAGGCCAGCAAGACGACATGTTGTTGCCGGCTTTGATCCAATCGCTGTTGCATGGACTGCCATTCGCGATGACATCAGGGGAGCAGACCCGAGATTTTCTTTACGTGGCAGACTTGGTAGAGGCGCTACTGCTGGCTGCCCATTCTTCCGTAGCGCCAGGCACCATAATTAATGTTGGCTCAGAAAAGGTAATACGGATTGCTGATCTGGCCATTGAGGTAGAACGAATTCTGGGTGTACCTGGCTTGGTACGGCTCGGGCGCCTGCCAACGCGAGAGGCAGAGGTGATGCATTACGCGGTTGACTGCAGCAGAGCTCGGACTGCGCTGGGCTGGACGCCCCGCACCAACCTGGAGCAGGGCTTGCGGCAGACCATCACTTGGTTTCAAACCAAGCAAACATGACGATTAAGCCACGCATTCACTATCACTCTGACTGCTACTTTTTTGGCGGCTGCGAGAACATGCTTGCCAACTTCTTCAACTTCAGTGCACTGCGCCAGAAGTTCGACATTAGCTTCAGCTACCGGCAGACCTCTCGTTACGACAACGGCCTATATGCTCGCCTGCATTCGCCCATGCTGCTGTACCCTTTGCGCTTTCCGGATTTAACCGATCTTGATCTCTTGCCCTCTGCGCTTCCGGTGTTGCTCCGCCGTATCATTCTTGCGTTACTGCGCTTGACGCTTAACTGGCTACTTCTGGCCTGGGAGGTTCTGGTGCTTACCCGGCTTTTGCGACGCCTACGTCCGGATCTCTTACACATCAATAATGGTGGCTACCCCGCCGCTCTTTCAGCGCGAGCGGCTGCCCTGGCCGGCCGGCTGGCAGGAGTACCTTGTGTGTTGATGGTCGTCAACAACATAGCAGTTGACTACAGCCCGTACTACCGATGGCTAGATTTTCCTTTGGATCGGTTGGTACGCCGGGCGGTCACCCGCTTTGTGACCGGTTCCCAGGCGGCTGGTCATCGACTAGCCACGGTGCTGCAACTTGCGCCCCAACGACGAGTGGCTATCCACAATGGCATCGCACTGCGGCCACTTCAAGACAAGCGGGAAGCTAATCGCCATCGGCTAGGGCTTTTGCCTCATACTGTTGCTATTGGTGTGGTAGCACTGCTGATCCCCCGCAAGGGACACATGGTGATACTGCAAGCGCTAGCACAGCTGATCCAGAACAAAGATCTCGCTGAGGGCAGCGTACAGCTACTGCTAGAGGGGCATGGCCCTCTGGAATCCAGCTTGCGTGGCTTCGTTCAGGAGCACGGGCTGTCGCCCTGGGTGTCTTTTGTGGGCATCGAAGAACATGTCATGGATTTTATGGACGCCATGGATGTTATTGCACTGCCGTCGGTTCAGGATGAGGACTTTCCAAATGTAGTCCTGGAAGCGATGGCTTTGGGTAAACCAGTGATCGCTTCGCGGCTGGCGGGGACACCAGAACAAGTGCAGGATGGCAAGACTGGTTTGTTGGTTGAACCAGGTGATTCTTATGCCTTGGCCAAGGCGTTGTTACACCTAGTGCGTGACGCTCACGGCCGAACCTGCATGGGGGAAGCAGCTAAGATCCGCTTTTCTAGTCTGTTTACCGTGGAAATTTCTGTCCAAACTTATATCGAAATGTATCGTGAAATGTTAGGAGCCCAAGTTGAGTCAATTTGAAGATGTATTTGCTACTCTGCGGGGGCGGCGCGTGCTGGTCACCGGTCACACTGGCTTTAAGGGATCATGGCTAACGGCTATCCTGTGTGAACTCGGCGCCGATGTTACCGGTTTCGCACTGGCCCCTACGCCACCAGTAAGCCATTTCAAACTGCTGGGGTTGCATGACCAGATCCACCATGTTGTAGGTGACATCTGTGACTCTGCGCATTTGACGTGGGTGCTGGAGCAATGCCAGCCTGAGATCGTGTTCCACTTAGCTGCTCAAGCGCTAGTGCGGCCCTCCTACGACGACCCAGGCGCAACTTTCGCTACCAATGTCATGGGGTCAACCAACGTATTGGAGGCCGTGCGTAACTGTGAATCGGTGCGCTCGCTGGTCTACGTTACCTCCGACAAGTGCTACGAGAACGTAGAATGGGTTTGGGGCTACCGAGAGACGGATGCTTTGGGCGGGCGAGATCCCTATAGCGCCTCTAAGGCCGCTGCTGAGTTGGTGTTCTCCTCTTATCAGCGGTCCTTCTTTGCCCATCGTGTTGCGCTGGGTGCTGCCTCAGCGCGCGCAGGAAACGTGATCGGGGGGGGCGACTGGGCGGTGGACCGCATTATCCCCGACTGCATTCGTTCCATCCAGGCTGGCAATCCAGTCAAACTGCGCAACCCGCAGGCCACTAGACCGTGGCAGCATGTTCTGGAGCCGCTATCGGGCTACCTTCTGTTGGCGGCGCGCCTTTACAACGATCCGCAGCGCTGGAGTGGCGCTTGGAACTTCGGCCCCGCAACACACGATGTCAAGACTGTCAGCACAGTGGCTAAGGCCATCACCGAGCAAATGGAGCGAGGCTCGATTGAGATCGAATCGGTGAATACGCGCATGCACGAGGCTGGCCTGCTGCAACTCAATTGCGACAAAGCCCACCAGTTGCTGGGCTGGACACCTCGCTGGAGTGCGAATGAGACTCTAAAGCATACGGCGCTCTGGTACAAAGCTTGGTTGGACGGCGCGTCAATGTCCGCTGTTACGCGCCAGCAAATCCGGCAATTTTTCCCGGAGTTGTCATGATCGAAGGTGTCCTGATTACTCCACTACGTCAGATTTTCGATGAGCGTGGCAAGGTCATGCACATGCTGCGGGAGGATTCGTCTGTGTTCTCCCGCTTTGGCGAGATCTATTTTTCATGCACTTATCCGGGGGCGGTCAAGGCCTGGCATCAGCACAAACGGATGACACTGAACTACGCTGTTATCCATGGAGAGATCAAGTTCGTGCTGTACGACGACCGCGAGAGCAGCCCTACCCGTGGTGTACTACAGGAGTTGTTTATCTCGCCTGAGAACTACTTCCTGGTGACTGTGCCGCCCCTGATCTGGAATGGTTTCAAGGGTGTAGGCAGTCAGACCGCTATCGTGGCCAACTGCGCTACCCTACCTCATTCCGCAGAGGAGATCATGCGCCGACCACCCACAGACCCTAGCATTCCCTATGACTGGGCTTTGCAGCATCGCTAAACACTGAATTAGTAACTAAGGAAAGATATGAAAGTTATAATTTTGGCTGGGGGGTTCGGCACACGCCTTTCGGAATACACCGACGTCATTCCCAAACCGATGGTGCAGATTGGTGGAAAGCCTATTTTGTGGCACATCATGCGCACCTATGCCAGTTTTGGTCACAAAGACTTTTTCATCGCGCTGGGCTACAAGGCCGAGACAATCAAGTCCTACTTCCTGAATTACCGGTCTTTGAACGCTGATTTTTCGGTTGATCTGGCCTCTGGTGAAGTGACGCCTCATCAACTCGACGAAGTCGACTGGCGGGTGACTCTGGTGCACACCGGCGACCAGTCCATGACCGGCGGGCGCGTCAAGCGGATGCAGCCATTCATCGGCAATGAGACCTGCATGCTGACCTATGGTGATGGCGTTGCTGACGTCGACCTGGACGCACTGCTTACATTTCATCGCAGCCACGGCAAGCTGGTCACCGTAGCCGCCGTACGCCCTGCAGCCCGGTTTGGCGAGCTCGAGATGGACGGATCCTCGGTAACGAGCTTCAAGGAAAAGCCGCAACTGCATGAAGGCTGGATCAATGGTGGCTATTTTGTGGTGGAACCAGCCTTTTTTGATTTGATCGCCGGTGACGAGACCATGCTAGAGCGCGAACCGCTTGAAGCTGCGGCGCAAATGGGTCAACTGATGGCTTATCGACACGACGGTTTTTGGCATTGTATGGATACCAAACGTGACCATGAATTGCTTGAGTCAATGTGGGCTAAAGGGGCGCCTTGGGCGCGTTGAATAAGGCAATGCACATTCTGATCACTGGGGCCAGCGGTCTGGTTGGCTCTCGCCTGTCCGAAGATCTCGCTCGGCGCGGTTATGTGCTGCGCTTAGCTTCACGCACCTCCAGGTCATCGCAAAACTCAGGGCACGAGGAGGTGCAAATCAATTGGGAAGAGGAAGAGACGCTGTATGTGGCTTGCCAGGGTGTCGAGGCTGTGATTCACGCTTCGGGTATGAACGCAGGTGATTGTGCAGAAGACCCGGTGGGTGCGCTCGCGGTAAATGGCCTTGGTAGCGCTAAGCTTGCCCGAGCCGCACGCCGTGCAGGGGTTAGCCGCCTGATCTACTTTTCCTCAGCGCACGTCTACGCGAATCCGCTTACGGGCTCGATAAGCGAGGATATTTGTCCGTCCAACCTCCATCCCTACGCGAGCTCGCACCTGGCAGCGGAATATGTACTGCGTCAGGCTGGTCAGGAGGGCGGCATGCAGGTGCTTGTGCTGCGAATGTCAAATGCCTTTGGTGCACCGGTGCAACCTCAGATCAATTGCTGGAGCCTGCTGGTTAATGATCTCTGCCGTCAGTACGCCCGGCGGGGCTGCTTACAACTTGCTACCAGCGGGCAACAGTGGCGGGATTTCATACCGCTTACGGATGTATGCGAGGCGGTCGTACGGCTTCTGGAGAGCGGGCATGACTTCAATACGGCGGGCGTACTCAATCTTGGTGGGTGTGCCATGCGTGTGGTAGACATGGCGGAATTGGTTAGTACACGCGTCGCTGCTTTATTGGGCCGGTCGGCGTTGGTCGAGCGGCCTGTAGTCCTAGATGCGGCAGGTGTGTTGGCGTCACTGGATTACCGCTGTGACCGGCTGACCAATTTAATTGGCACACTACCGCGGGATATGGCAGGCGAGATAGACGGTTTGCTGGCGTTCTGCATGCGCCACTTTCACAGAAAGGATGCAGTGGTATGAACCCTGCACAGCCGATGATCTCTGTGGTGATCCCTTCCTACAACCACGCGCACCTAATCGGCCAGGCATTGGGTTCCGTACTTGCTCAAGACTGGCAGCAGCTTGAGGTCATCGTCGTCGACAACCACTCGGCTGACAACACGGACGAGGTGGTTGCAAGCTTCCCGGATGCGCGTATTCGCCTGATCAAAGTCCGCAATGACGGGGTTATTGCTGTTTCTCGCAATGTGGGTATACGTGCAGCGAAGGGCGAATGGGTCGCTTTCCTCGATTCGGATGATTGGTGGACACCCAACAAGCTTTCCCAGTGTGCGCGGCACTTTGACAAGGCGGACCTGATTTATCACCGGCTGCGTATTATGGTTGCCGGTCGGCGCAATTTCTGGCCACGGCATATCGGTAGTTGGCAGGTAACGCGGCCCGTACTACAGCATATGTTGATCAGCGGCAATCCCATCGCCACTTCTTCCGTTTTGGTGCGCAGGGTGCTGCTGGAACGGGTAGGTGGTTTCGACGAGCGCAAAGAAATTGTTGCCGCCGAGGATTACGACACCTGGCTTCGCATTGCCACATTGACCGACCGATTTAGCTTCGTGCGCGCCAACCTCGGGTATTACCTGTTCAGCATGCAGAGCGCCTCACGCAAAGATATGTCGCTGCCAATTCGACAAGTGCATGCTGCCCATGCCAAACATTTGCTACCAGAGGCACTGGAGCACATGGACGCAAACGCAGCCTACACGGCTGGACGCTATGCGTGGTGCCGGGGAGATTTGACACGCGCCCGCTTGGAATTGCTCAAAAGTTTGCGCCAGGGCCGAGCCGATGTACGTTTGAAGTCACTTTTAACTTTGCTGATGCTGCGATTCAAGCAGTTAGCTGCATTAATGCCACTTGGTAAGGAACGTCGAGGATGAGCAGGGCGCAACAAAAACGGGCACTTATTTTTGCTGCCCCACCGCCACCGCTCGGTGGGGTGAGTTCGCTGGTGGCCATGTTGCAGCAGTCACTGGAGCACACACCCGGGCTGGTGTTTGCCGCGCCGGTGGCCAAGCAGAGGGGGCTAGTGGCGTCTGCGCTGCGGCCGCTGCGCAATTTGTCGCGGCTGACCATGGCATCACTTAGAGTTTCACGCGGTGCACGTGTGCTGTTCTTTTCGAGCGCTGGTACGTCGTTCTACGAAAAGCTTGGCTGGCTCATGCTGCTGCGGGTGGTCGGACGTCATGCGGTAATGGTAATGGTTGACGGTAACTTTCCGGATTTCTGGGAGCGCATACCGATGCCCGTGAAACACCTTACGCGATGGCTCGTCGTGGGCCCACACGTGACTTTGGGCGTCCAGTCCGAGCAATGGAGCAAGTATTACCTACGCATCCTGCCTGGCGCAGATTGCGTTCCGGTTAGCGCGACGGTCGCGCGTGAGTTCCGCGAAGCCACGCCACGCCTCGCAGAAGAAGCAGAAGCAGAAGCAGAAGCAGAAGCAGAAGCAGAAGCGCCGGTGCAGACGATCCTTTACGTCGGCTGGATGATCCTTGCGAAGGGGGTACTCGATCTTCTCGATGCCTTTGCTATCGTTGCCAAAACAAACTCTCAAACCCGGCTGCGCATGGTGGGTCCGCTGTTTGCTGGGGTGGAGCACTGGCGGGATCAAGCACGGGCACGTGGTATTGATGGGCGCGTGGACTTTGTTGGCCCCATTCACGACAGGCAGTCGCTGATCGGTGCATTTCAAACAGCATCAGTATTCGTGCTGCCGTCCCACTTCGAAGGCTTTCCCGTGGCATTGCTGGAAGCCATGTCTTTGGGCATAGCCTGCGTGGGCACTGCAGTTGGAGGCATCCCAGATATTCTTGACGGAGGCTCTGCTGGAATCGTTGTGCCGGCTCGCGATCCCGAAGCTTTGTCGCTGGCACTGGCTAAATTGTTAGATCATGAAAAACTGCGCCGACACCTTGCGTGTGCGGCACGCACCCGCGTCGCTCATGTTTATACAGAGCAAGCATTCTTGACCTCCTACCTTGAGTTAGTAAAACTAACATGACGAAATTGAACTCAGAGCATATTGCTGTCATTGGTGCCGGTTTTATAGGGAAGCATCTGATTCGTGCACTACTTGATGACGGACACATATTACATGTACTTGACCATAACGACTGTCCTGTCGAATTTTCAGATCAACTTCTATGGGTGAAAGGAGATTTAAATCAAAAATCACAACTCAGCCGTGTATTGGCTGGCACAACGACCGTTTACCATTTGGTTTCTAGCACAGTACCGGGTGATCAACAAATTGATATTGCAACTGAATTAAGTCAAAATGTTTTCAGCACATTAGATTTACTTGAAATGTGTAAAATTTCAGGTGTAAAGCGATTGATTTTCTCCTCATCCGCTTCAGTATATGGGGTACAAAAACACTTTCCCGTGTCGGAAAATGCACTATGCTGGCCGATAAGTACTCATGGTATTCATAAACTCACAATTGAGAAGTTTCTTTGGCTTGCACACTACGAGAAAAAAATAGAGGTTCGAATTCTGAGAATATCGAATCCATACGGACCAGGGCAAAAAATAAATGGTCGCCAAGGTTTCATAGCAATAGCAATCGGCGCCCTCTTGAATAATTCAAAACTAATCCTGCGAGACGGCGGGAATACGATCCGAGATTTTATATATATTGGAGATGTTACTGCCGCACTTGTGGCAGCCGGTAATTTGAATAATTTGCCTCTCGTGTTAAATATTGGAGCAGGGCAAGGATATAAATTAAATCAAGTAATTAAAGTTATCGAGGAATTAACTGGAAAATCTCTTAACATAGAGCACGCCAAATCTAGAAACGTTGATATTCCTGTAAGTATACTAAACACTGAAATGGCCAAGTCTTCGTTAGGGATTTCTAGTCAAACCACCTTGGTGGCAGGCATCACGGAAACATTGGAATACTATAATAGTAAAATTATTTGAAATGCAACAGAGGAATTTTTATGGATACGCTTTGGCTTCAATTATTATTCTCAGCCCTTTTGCAAATCTGATACATGCCATCTATCCAGTATACTTCTTAGGGAAGAGTTTTTATGTTGTAATACAACTTGCGTTGCTTGTTCTGACTTGGCTACACTTTTCATCAAAAGAAAAAGATAATTTTTCTCAAACGAGCATTGCGATCATTTTCTTCTTGACAATAATTACTTTAGTAGGCCTACTAAAATACCTACTGCAAGATAAAAATTTTAATATCTTAAATTCTTTATATATTTTTATCCCATTAATCGTCTACTCGCTTGGAGTTGAAATTAAAAAGAACCACCTACTTGCAAAAAATGTTTTGCAGTATATATGCATCAGTGGCTATTTAGTCGGAGCCCTGAGAGTAATTAATCATTTATTTTTCCCTCAAATAAGACTTGATGAAGAAACTGGAACTATCATATTTGACGGCTACTCCACAAGGGACATGTTACTGGGATCCTCTATTTCTGCCTCCCTAATTGTCGTGTCAATGTATTCACTCTTTGTTAGAAATCGTCTTGGCTGGGTTAAAAATCAAGCACTTCATACAATTTTAATGATTCTACTGTTTTATTCTACACTAAACTCTGCTAGTCGGTCGCCAATTTTAGCCGCTTTAATAGTTTTGACTTTGTCGTTGAAACAAATTTTTAAAAGCGGATTGCGACTTCCTTTCGTTGTATTTCTTTTTTTTGGATTAATGTACTCAATTTTTTCTGACATTGATTTAATTAACCTTTCGTTTATCGATAGACTTGACGAGGAATCTGGGCGCATAGATAAATTGGTTGCAACGTTTTACATTATTTTCAATTCGACAACAGACTTTTTGATCGGCGGGTCTGATGATCTTATATTAAATACTGTTGTTGGAGGACAAATTATTTCTGATAACTCTTTTGGTCTGCTGGCTACATCCTTCGGGGCTCCATTTGCGCTTGTATACGCACTTATATTATCTTTAGTTTTTTTTGCGGGACTTAAATTTAATCAACTCGCTGTGTTTTTTTTCTTCATATTACTTTCACAACTTGCTTTAACCAATAGCATTTTGTGGGTTCCTTGGGTTATTAATGGCTTTCTTTTGTTCGCCATTATCAAAAGTCCAGACAAGCTCCGATCAGTGGCATGACTGAGGTTGACGACGCAAATACTATTCATTGCTTATGTTAAAAATAATGCTGGTCTTCGGGACTCGACCAGAGGCGATTAAAATGGCCCCTTTGATACATTCGATCAAAGCCGAGTCTGATAAATTTGCGGTTCAGGTGTGCGTCACTGCCCAGCATCGCCAAATGCTCGACCAAGTCTTGAGAATTTTCGAGATTGTGCCTGATATTGACCTGAACCTGATGAAGCCTGGGCAAGACCTAGTTGATGTGAGCGCCAATATTTTGCTAGGTATGAAAGGTGTTTTGTCCTCACACAAACCCGATTTGGTTCTTG
>JACCED011551293.1_pt1 | contig 18701 bp, 15 predicted proteins | sample 7455021 | NCBI WGS metagenome assembly JACCED01 (sample SAMN15323456, study PRJNA562643) | freshwater metagenome | isolation source: river surface water | place: USA:Blue River Watershed | collected 2017-08-19 | reverse complement strand
GGTCAAACGGGTCCAACCGGTCAAACGGGTCCAACCGGTCAAACGGGTCCGACTGGCGCGGTTGGTCCAACAGGAAGCGCTGGTAGAGGATTTTCAGTGTTCGCAACCGCAGACTCGTCTTTCAACTTTCCACAAGCGAATGCATTGAATGATCAACTTCTTGGTCAGTTTGCAATGACACATTCTGGAAACTTGTTTGCACTTACCAAGGTAGATAACGTTTACACATATACATTTGCATACGATATATCTACTGTAGGACACATTACTGGTGCTACAGGTATGACCGGCCCTGATGGAAAACGATTTACGGTTAAAGGATATTATGACACTGTTGATTTATTTTTTGGACTTACACCACTGAGTGACGATACATACTATCGGTTTTTCCCCACTCAAGATTATGATAAAACTATTCTTCCTGGACTAAATAACCAACCTTTGTACACGAATATAACATTTGGAGATTTTGTAATGATACGAGGAGGCGAGTTATATATGTATGTTGGTGTGAACAATGGAAACACTGGTCCCGTTGATGCATCTAGTTATTTCTTTTATTCAGGAGACATTGCCGATGAAACAAAAATGATTGGTATAACTGGATCAGTCGGTCAAGTGGGTCCAACTGGTATGACAGGTGAACGTGGAGCTTTAGGATTTACTGGTCCTCAGGGATCGACTGGTCAAACCGGTCCAACGGGTCAAACCGGTCCAACGGGTCAAACAGGTCCAACGGGTCAGACGGGTCCAACGGGTCAAACCGGTCCAACGGGTCAAACAGGTCCAACGGGTCAGACGGGTCCAACGGGTCAGACAGGTCCAACGGGTCAGACAGGTCCAACGGGTCAGACAGGTCCAATCGGGAACACTGGCCCAACCGGCGCAAAAGGAATCAACGCAACTTCATCTGGGTTAACATTATTTTTCAGTAACTCATTATATCCATCGAATAACAATGATCCCGATTTAAGTGGAAACCTGCTTTCAGTTCCAAATTCGGCCGTTTCAACTACTGTTTATAACTTTTCAGGAAATGCTGATAACATTACGCATATGATAGCTAGGTTTACCAGCTATCAAAGTATTGTCGGTTCAAACATTATTAAGCCTGGTTTATGGGATATTAATATATACACTACGGTGAATAACATAACTGATCAAATTGTTGTATATTCGAAAATATATTATATCGATGTTACTTCTGGAAACACACCAGTTCTGATTGTAAATGGAGAATCAAACTACTATAATGCGGCACAGAGCTTAAATCAGCAGCTATTGACATTGTCAAATTATGTTCCACTTACACTTATGCCAAATGAAACCTGCCCTATAATGATAGAACTATATGTTCAGCAACCTACCGGAAGTACAAACAATAAAACATTTACGCTTGCAATGAATAACAATTCTCCTTCTCATGTACACACGACTCTAGATTGGCAGAATGGTCCAACTGGTCCATATGGTCCAACCGGTCAAACTGGTCCAACAGGTCCCACTGGTCAAACGGGTCCAACTGGTCAAACCGGTCCAACCGGAGCAACCGGTCCTACTGGACTTACCGGACCTACTGGTCAAACCGGTCCAACCGGAGCAACCGGTCCTACTGGGCTTACCGGACCTACTGGACAACCTGGTCCAACTGGTATTACCGGACCGATTGGACCGATCGGTATCGGAGGTGGTACTGGAACTACTGGTCCGATTGGACCTACCGGAGCGGGCACGCTTTTACGATTTCAAACTGTGAACCGTACAGGAGGCGACGTTTCGTATAATAATGTAAGTGTAATTGAACTTGATAGTGCAACTGGTTATGGACTTACAGGAGACGCTTCAAATAACTACGTTCGTCTTACAATAGAGTCAACATTTAAAACATGGAAAGTTGCCGGACAAACTGATCTGGTTGCATCAGGACTAGACACAGCTACGTTTGTTGAGGGGGATAATGTACGACTTACAACTGATGTAAGCGGAAGTGTAAAGTCATTAAGAATCGGCGTTACAGGAATGGGCGTATTTGAAAAAGGTGCATCGAACAGTATTTACTACACGGCAGGAACGGTTGGTTGTGGTACAGCCACTCCAGATGCTAGTTACAACCTAGATGTAAGCGGCAGCGGCATTAAAACAACTAGTATAAACGTTGTTAGCGATTATCGAATTAAACAGAATGTTGAACCGATAGACAGCTCAAATGCTAAATTTTCAATTGATGCAATGAAACCAATTACGTACATGAATACACGTACGGCGCAACAAGAACATGGATTTATTGCACATGAACTACAAGAGTCACATCCAGAACTGGTACGTGGTATGAAAGATGATTGTGAATTGCAGTCAGTTAATTATATCTCGATGGTAGCATTGCTTGTGAGTGAAACACAGTCTTTGAAACGCCAAGTGAGTGAATTGAAAGATGAGATTCGACAACTTAAACAGTAGTCCAGTTAAATGAAGTTATTTTAAAAAATCTAAAAAATAACAACAAATAACAAGTAATAGCAACAACGTACGAAAATAAAATAAATAAATAAATATCAGCAATTTATATAAAACGAATTACTTTTATATAAAATGTCATCGGTTAAATCATGTATTTTGTACATTTTAAATTTTTTTAAGAATGTAGTGTCTAAGATTTATAAATTATCTGACAGAATAACGGAAGACTCGAAAGGATTGGTTATCGTAGTTGCATTTATTGCATTTATTGCGGTTTCGAATTATAAAGAACGTTCAGTTCCCAAACCGAATGAAGCATTTGAAAACAACGACTTTGTCTATTAGTTATATTTATTCTTACTAGCCAAACTATTACTAGCCAAACTATTAACTATTAATTAACGAATCAATAGTATTTAAAAGTTTATTTTGTAGCTACAATAACAATACCAAACATTCAATAATCCAAGACTAAACATGACAACATTAGAATTACTTGATAAGCTTGACAAGCATATGGAACGTTATAATATTCATGAAGGATATACCGCACAAGATAGAAGCCAGGCAGAATTTTTCTCAGAAACAGTAAAGCCATATGCTGCAAAACGTATATTAGAAATCGGTTTTAATTCTGGGCATAGTTGTGTTACATTAATGGCATCATCTTCTCCTGATTGCACTATGATTAGTTTTGATTTGGGTGAACACTATTATGTAGATAACGCCAAGGTATTTGTAGATCAAACATTTCCCGGAAGGCATACGCTGATCAAGGGGAATAGTCTGGATACAATTCGTACATATTCGACACACAATCCAAATGATACGTTTGATATTATATTTATTGATGGTGGACATTATACAGACGTACCTCTTCACGACACTATTAATTGCATGTCTCTAGCTCATGAAAATACAATTTTAATTATTGACGATATTGTTTTAACAAATAAAAAACACATTCAAAGGTGGAATCATTCTCCAAATTATGCATGGAGTTTGTTATGTGAATGCAATTATATTCTTCCAATCGGAAGAAAAGAATTTATGGAAGAACGTCCAAACGACGGGCGAGGATTTGCGTGGGGTAAATATAATATTGCTAGATTGAAATCTGAGCCTAAATACAAGCGTTACAAGCCACTCTTTAAAAATCAAACCCGACCCGTGTTATTCAATACATTGACTCATTTTTATAATACTCGAGACCGGCTAATGCTAGCAGCTTCATCTGATTTATTTTTAGATTACTTTGAGGTTCCTTCCGAAAGAGATACTCAACTTGCTCTTTTTTATAAAGGATTTGCATTAGCATATATGGAACCGGATGAGGCAATTCGTACATATGAAAGTCTTTTAAAAATTCCAGGTGCTGCAGAAGATTTGACTTTTTTTACAAATTGTAATCTCCCTCAGTTGTATGCAGCATACAATGATAAAAATCCACAAGAGAAAGAAGATATTCCCAAAATAATACATCTATTGTATTTTGGAGAAACTGAATTTCATAATTTTCATGACAGATGTATAAGGTCTATGTTGTTTCACATGCTAGACTACAAAATTATAATTTATAATAACGTTGAACCCGTCGGAAATGAATATTGGGACAAGCTAAAAACACATCCCCGTGTTACAATTGAACAAGTCGAAGTTCCTACTCACTTTGACGGATTCGAACTTTCGCATTTTCAATACAAAGCAGACGTTGTTCGACTTGAAATTTTATATAACAGGGGTGGTGTATACCTTGACTTGGATATGCTGATTGTTAAAAATTTTGATGAAGTGTTCAAAACAGGCAAAAGTCTGTATCTTTCAAAAGAAGGCGACGGTCCTGGGCTTATCAATGCGTTTATTGCTGCCAAACCCAAAAATGAATTTCTTAAAATTTGGCTTGATAATTTCAAAACTGGCCTTAGAATGGGTGTATGGGCCTACCACATTCGAGATACGAATCGCCTTCTTATTGAAAAAAATCCGTTTTACATTTCAAAACATAATATTGAAATTTTAAAATCCGATAATTTTTTTCCAGTTGCATGGACGGAACGTGATGTTTTTGATGGATCACGTAAATTTGAATTCAAAGAAAATAATTACGGTGTTCATTTATTTGAAACGATATTGTTTGATGTAGTGAAGAAAAATGATTTTTTTAGCTATATTGAAGATGCTGACGTTTGCATTGACGTGCAATACAATCATTCTGCAATGACCGATGAAATGCTTAAATTTTCAAATGCAATTCATGAGCTAATGAAGGTTGTAAATGAAGTAGTCGTAATTACAACAGAAGAAAGAACTGATCGGCATACTCAAATAAGCAACGAACTCCTTTCAAAAGGACTAGCCTTCACATTTTTACAAAATAAGTTGAATCCAGTTCCTGTAATAGGCTGTTTAGAAGCACATATCAGCGCCATTCACCGTGCAAAAGAAAGTAATTATGACGCAATTTTAATTTTAGAAGATGATGTTGTTATTCAGCCAAGTTTTTCAAAATTTTCAAGAAAACTGTTACCTGCGGAATGGGATATGCTGTACCTTGGAGGAATTTTAACACATACGATCGAGCCCCAATCTGGAGAATGGATTCGAGGAATGATATGGTGTAACCATGCATACATTGTGAAAAAATGCATGTACGATGAAATTTTAAATTATTATTACAATGACTATCTTAGACAAAGCAAAGCGCCTGTTGCAATTCAGATAAAACCTGGATGTGCAACTACCCATAAACCTGAAACAAGAAAATCAATGGCAATCGACGATATGTATTCAGGATACTTTAATAAAGTCAAAAAGTGTTGGCTGGCAGTTGATCAATATTTTATTCAACGTGAAGACTTTAGTAATATCGATAATCGAATAAAGTGGGCAAATAATTTCAACTGGAATACATTTTCAATGAAGTATATTTAATTTTTTGAAGTGTTTAAATATTCAGTATTCAGTATTCAATATTCATAAATAATAAATAATAAGTTAAATATTATATATTATTTGGTAAATCATATTATATAAACATATAACACTTCAGTTAACTATTAATCATTAATAAAAATATTACATAACCCAAAGACAATGTTCAACTTAAATGAATTAAAACAATCTATGTCAAGTATGATGGGGGGAGCCGCTGCACCATCTGGCTCTACGTCGTCTTCCTCCTCTGCGGATTCAAGTATGTCAAAATATTTGATATATGGATTAATTGTGATTGCATTTTTGGGAATTTCATATTGGGCATATACAACATATGTCGGCCCATTGTTTTCGGACTTTAATTTGAATATCAAACAAGGTTCATCCAAAACCCAGATTGAAGACGGTTCTCAAGATATGAGTAATCTTCCGACTGCCGAACTCTATTTGTTTAAAGCCGACTGGTGCCCCCACTGCAAACGAGCTCTTCCTATTTTTAATTCAGTGAAAGACAAATATCAAGGCAAATCGGTTAATGGGCATCGACTCATATTTAGAGTAGTCGATTGCGATACCGATCCAGAAACTGCTGAAAAATTCAATATCGAAGGATATCCAACCATCAAATTAGTAAAGGGAAGTGAAATTGTGGAATTCGATGCTAAACCGGAAGAAGAAACTATAATTCAGTTTATTAACACGGTGATATAATTCGAGCGTATATGTTTAATTCTAATTTTAAAATTAAAATTAAAATTAAAATTGACGCTAGTTACTCCGCAAATGTATGAACACTTGAAACGGATATAAAAATATAGTTTTATTATATTAGTAAGGTAAAGGTATAAATACTGAAACAATGGCAGTCGCAGTAAATTCCGAGTTATCAGCATCAAATTGTTATTCTGAGTGCATAACTTCAAGAAGAATGACAATTCCTTTTAGCGAAGTAACCAAACATGCTTCCAACGGAAGTATTGTGCAAATGATACAAACATATATTGCGAATCAAGTTGAAAACAAATGTACAACGGAAGGTTTTGTTCATCCGGGAAGGTGTAAAGTACTCTCACATTCGAGTGGGATGCTTCAAGGTGCGAACGTGACATTCGATGTGGCATACAAATGTTCGGTATTTTTACCTTGTGAAGGGGCAGTTCTAGTATGCCGTGTCAAAACAGTTACAAGCGCAGGTATATTGGCGGGAATAAATGGGGCGTCTAACGTTAATCCGGTCGTAGTGTACGTTCTTAGAGAGCACCACACAACTGAAAACGAAAGATACTTTAACTCTATTAAACCAGATACCGTGATCCGTGTGAAAATCGTTGGACATCGGTTTGAATTGAATGACCCACATATTTCAGCAATCGGCGAACTGCTTCAACCGAGTCAAATACTTCAACCTCAGCAGCAACAGCAGCAGCAAGACGGCAAAACAAAAACGCGTGGACCAAAAAAAGATACAAAAGATAAAGATAATGATAATGACCAAGAAGGTGTGGTTAGAGAAAATAAAATAAGTAATGGTTCGAGCGGGGTAAATAAGGATAATACTTCAGAGTTTTATTTTGAACACCAAAACAGCGTGGCATCGTGCGGTAGACATGCGTTAAATAATTTATTACAACGCAGCGCATTTTCATTTTCAACCGATGTCGACCAAGAACTTGACCTTTCTACTCCACCAGATTCGTTGTCAACTATTAACTTGCACCAACTGTGTTTGACTATGCGAAGTCGTCTATCAAGTAAGTTGAAAAAAAATGATATGAAAAAACAAATATTACTAGAATTCGAATGTTTCGACTTTGAAAATCATAGCTTCTCACTTCTTGTAGCGGCACTGTCTCTTTTCAACCATGAAATAGAAATGCCTTCAAACGATAAAGAGTTTATAGGACAAACCGTTTTATCTCTCGAAGCGGTGGACTGGAAAATGATTGTAAATGAGAACGGGTCTGTCAGGGGAGGTCACTGGGTTACCATAATCAAAAATAGAGACGATCCGGCGGTATATTATTTCAACTCGTTGCGCGACAGTGTAAAAATGTATCGCACGACACGAGAGTTTGTTGATCAGTATATTTTACAAGACTTTTCATCGAATGTTCAGTTTTCATTTGTGCGACAAGTAGACACGTATATAAACCCATTAAATCGATACCATTGAGTCATTAAAACATTGAATCATTGAAACTAATATTAAAATTATAAATTTATACTAGATCGTCGATTACCTTCTCACATATTTATTTTTGAATGCAAAGAATTTCCAGTACCAAGGTCCATGGTATACCAATTTTAGATTTGAAAATTCGTCAGGCAGCATTAAAACAGAACGAACGTATTTTGCCTCTTTGTTTTCAACATCCCACTTTTTAAAATGAATAACTATACTATAATATTTTTCTATGTCATCTTTCCTGGTTATGTTATCAGGTGGGTCATAATTGGGGTACGACAAATCAGATAAATGCGTATTTGTTGTATAGTGTGTTTTTATAACCACTCGATCTATTATGCCGTACCTTGAAAAACATCTTTTTACGAATTCGCCATCTACTTCATGTTCATTTTTCATACCATACCGTATTTTAGAAAACGGGATGCAAATACTCGGGTAGTCGTCAGGGCGTATCGGATCTCGTACTACTGTTGCGTTCAGTGCCATGTCTAATGATTTCTAAGTCAGTTTGTATTGAATAATCGTTTAATTTTATTTTTAAATAAATCAATTTATTGATAAAATAATATCTAGTATACTATTAAATAATTATATAATTTACGTTACTTTACATTACATTAATTCTACAATATATATAGTGAAATGAAATTGACAGGAATACACTTATTCGGTATTCTACTACTATCATTGCTTGTAGGATCATTTTTAGGAAAATTTATAGGAGGATATAAAGAAGGAATTGACCCAGTGAATCAACATACCGGCGGAAACATTCCTCCACCACAAGCCGCGTCAGTTGTAACCATTCCAGACGACCCTGTCGAACCCAGTAAAGATCCTTCCCCACCTGAAAATAAGGAAACTTTTACTTCGCTTTTTGACTCCATTTTGCCTTCGAATTTTGAAAAATTCCAGCCACTTGAGCCGTTTTTGGTAGAGGGAATGACATCGTCAAGTTCGAGTTCAAAAGGTATAACGAAAGACCAAATACCTCCAGGACAAGAACACTTGTACATTTTAAAGTCTCAGGTTGTTCCTCCGTCATGCCCGGTAAATCCAGGCTTCAATAAAGTTACGTCGGAAAATGAATACAATGATAATGCCGCCGAAGAAGATGAAGAAAATGAAAATGACGCATCGATTCAAGAAGACGGGTCAAGTGGTTTAAGCAATGGACTGGGCGCTGCATTTAACTCTCCTAATGGAACTAAAAATAAAAAGTGTCCACCCTGCCCTGCATGTGCTAGATGTCCCGAACCATCTTTTGAATGTAAAAAAGTTCCAAATTATTCAATAGGATCTAACGGGTCTATGTCAGTTCCTCGCCCAGTACTTGCTGACTTTACTCAGTTTGGAATGTGAATGTGAATGTGAATGTGAATGTAGCAAGTGGGCCGGTTCTAAAATAATATCTGCGTAAAATTTATTTGTTTTTTAACTTTAGAGTAAGTATATAATCACCAACCGCAACTGATAACTAAACCAAACTCAAACATGTTTATCGAAAGCCTTGCAATATCTGTAACATATTTTATTATTAAATTTATTGAAATGCGATTTGTTTCTGGAGAAACATTACCAGTTAAAACCCTTGTTCAAAACATTCTTTCAGTTTACGCCGCTGGAGTTATTGGGCTATATACAGTAAAACAATTTAATCAGCAAGTAGTAAAAGGAAAATCTTTAGTAGGTGGCGGAGGTACTGGTACTGGCGAAACTCCCGTCTTTATGGCAGATCCAGGGTTTTAATTTTATGTTTTTTATTTTAATTTCATTCTATTTTCATTTTTAAAAAAACTCAAAAGTTGTAAAACTTTAGGGTAAATAAAATAAAGGAAAAATAAAAATGTAATTAATTATTCGTTTTTTCTTAAAATTTTTTTCTTTAGACATACTATAAACTACAAACTTCAAACAACAAACTACTACAATGGGAGGTGGCTTAATGCAACTCGTCGCCTATGGCGCACAAGACGTTTATCTCACGGGTAATCCTCAGATTACTTTCTGGAAGGTCTCTTACAAGAGACACACTAACTTTGCCATGGAGTCTATTGAACAGACTTTCAACGGCCAGGCTGACTTTGGCAGGCGTGTTACTTGCACTATCAGCCGCAACGGTGACTTGGCTTATCGCACTTACCTTCAGGTTACTCTCCCTGAAATCGGCCCCGGCCTTAAGGGCACTGCCAATGGAGTTTATGCCCGCTGGCTTGATTTCCCCGGTGAGCAACTGATTTCTCAGGTTGAGGTTGAGATCGGTGGTCAGCGCATTGACCGCCAGTACGGTGACTGGATGCATATCTGGTGCCAGCTCACCATGTCCACTGAGCAGCAGCGTGGTTATTACAAGATGATCGGCAACACCACCCAGTTGACTTACATCACTGATCCTCTTTTTGCTGATGTCGACGGTCCTTGTGACTCCAACGCCCCTCGCCAGGTTTGCGCTCCTCGTAACGCTCTTCCTGAAACTACTCTGTATATCCCATTCCAATTCTGGTTCTGCCGTAACCCCGGTCTTGCTCTTCCTCTGATCGCTCTTCAGTATCATGAAGTCAAGATCAACCTTGACATTCGCCCAATTGATGAATGCTTGTGGGCTGTCGGGTCTATTGTTGCCACCAGCGGAAACCAGAAGCTTAACTCGGCTTACAATCAGTCATTGGTCGCTGCGTCTCTCTATGTTGACTACGTGTTTTTGGACACTGATGAGCGCAGGCGCATGGCTCAGAATCCCCATGAGTACCTCATTGAACAGCTTCAGTTCACTGGTGATGAATCGGTTGGTTCTTCTTCTAACAAGATCAAACTCAACTTTAACCACCCAGTTAAGGAGCTCATTTGGGTTGTCCAGCGCGATGCCAATGTCGACTACTGCTCGTCTCTTGATGCTTCTAACATTCTCTACAAGTTGCTCGGTGCTCAGCCATTCAACTACACTGACGCCCTTGATGCTCTTCCAAATGCAATTCATTCATTTGGTGGCCCTGGATCTGTTAAAGGTGCTACCGGTTTCATTGACGGGAGCGGTCTTTTTGAATCTGCTGGCGCTGTCGATGTTACCACAGCTGGCAATACAGTTTGGACAACCGGTGGTTCAAATTACGCTGGCAACCTTGATGGTGGCCAGGAATCTGCCCTCTCTGACGCCGGAACTTTCGTTCTTGCGGAGACTGCTCTTGACATGCACTGCTGGGGTGAGAACCCAGTTGTTACTGCCAAGCTCCAGCTCAACGGTCAGGACCGCTTCTCTGAACGCGAGGGCACCTACTTTGACCTCGTTCAGCCTTGGCAGCACCACACTCGCAGCCCAGACACCGGTATCAACCTGTACTCGTTTGCCCTTCGCCCTGAAGAGCACCAGCCATCTGGCTCTTGCAACTTCTCTCGTATTGACAATGCTACTCTCCAGTTGGTTTTGTCTAATGCTACCGTCGAGGGTACCAGCACTGCTAAGGTTCGCGTGTTTGCCACCAACTACAACGTTCTTCGTATCATGAGCGGTATGGGTGGTCTGGCTTACTCCAACTAAACGGTGATTCGTTTTACCGTGCGAATAATCGAAAAATAATTAATTAAAATATTTAAAAACATTTTTGTTTTAAAATATTTGAATTTATTTTAAAGACATTTTAAATACGTCTGAAACTACCTTTGTTAAATAGAACGGTCTTTCAAAAAAGTTTATCAAGATAAAGAGTATAATACCGATCATTCCGATTAGGCCTACTATACCATACTTTTCATAATTATATCTAAGGTTTTGTTCACTATTTGAAACAACATTCATTGTCACTTTTCCATGTTCACCAGAATGGAAAAGACGGAATCTGATAGCATACAGTATAATAACTACCGTAGTTGTTAATAAAAATAGTTTAACCTTCATATAAAGTTTAATTACTTTTACTGTATAATATGAAAAAAAGATGATGTTGAAATAGATAAAAATGAAAAAATCTAAAATAGTATTCTATTATAAAGTAATAATCGAAGTACAACTTAACCTAATAAAAATTAAAACAACTATTTAGGAAAAATTCTCTTTCATAGTTATAATGGCGCCTAAATTTATAGTAGGACAACGTGTAAAGCGATTGGAAGATAAAGAAGTAGTAGGAGCATTAGTTTTAGATACTACTGAAGTTAATGAGAGTTTTTCATATAATATTCAGTATGATGAAGGTCAAACGGCGGGAACTAATGGAACTGGTTGGTGGCCAGAGTCTTGTTTAGCAGCTGAATAATTTATATATTATTTTTATTTTTCAATTTAATTTAATTTAACAAAAATATAAAAACAATAATTTTATATTTTTATTTAAAATTGAATTATAAACTATAAACAATAAGTTAAAGAGGTAAAGAATAGGAGTAACAGTTTAGACTCAAGAAATTAATAACGAAATATGAATCCAGTGAGTATAACGTATGCCGGCATTAGCGATGTGGGTACCATGAAACTTGGACCTAAGCGTCGATCTGATGATGATTCTACAGATAGCGATGATGAAAGTTATCGACCTGATGATGACATCGACGAGAGTGCAAGTGAATCCGATGATGACACGCTCGAAAAGAGATCATCATACAAACCTAGTTCAAAGCCGAAAAACGTTATTAGTAAGTCAAAACCAAATGATAGCGACGATAGCGATGAAGACGAAAACAACTCTGATAGCGATCTGGACAGTGACGATAAATTAAGCGAAGCTACTTACGATGATGACGATGACGCAAATGAAGGCAAAAATCGCGGTGACGACGATGGATATAATAATAATGGTAATGCCCGAAAGGGTACTGGTAATGACGATGATGATGATGATGATGATGATGATGACGGCGACCAAGATGATAATCGCGCTGAACGTGATGTTCTATTAGACGAAGACGAATATGATAACGAGAGCAATAATGAAAATGGGGATGAAAAGTATCGAAAAATAAACGAAGTGTTTCGAAAAAATTATATTGGCGAAACACATCCTGAAGCACAAAGCCATACTGACGATGAAATTCATGCTCTTGCAAAAGTTGTACGCGACAAAAATGGGGTGATTGTCGATCCATTGCACAGAACCATACCAATGCTTACAAAGTATGAAAAAACAAGAATTTTAGGGATACGAACAAAACAAATAAATGGAGGCGCGGAACCGTTTGTTACATCCAAAATAAATACAACTAGTGATAAAATAATAGATGGATACCACATTGCACTTCGCGAACTGGAAGAAAAAAAACTTCCATTTATTATCAGCCGACCTATACCCGGAGGCGGAACTGAATATTGGTACTTGCAAGATTTAGAGGTAATTTAAATTTAACCTTTAACGTTTACGGGATACATTAATTGAATATACGTTGTTTGTGATATTATAATATTATAATATAAATATAATTTTTGGTTTTATTTTATAATATATGACAAATCCATGGTCAACCGCATTTGCTCCTGGAGTCCATATTGAGTGTTTTAAAGACATAAAAAAATTAAATACTATTGACTTGATTCGTTTTTTTTTGAAAAAGCATCAACCCGATTGCATTGAACACCCGTTTTATATTATAAATTTAGAAGACATCATACGTCAATATTATAAATGGATTAAATGTATGCCGCGCATCACGCCATACTATGCTGTAAAATGTAATCCAGATCCTATCATTATTAGGCTTCTTTATATTATCGGATGCAATTTTGACTGTGCAAGTAAAAATGAAATTGCGCATGTGTTTGAATGCAACGAAAGACTACCGACTATTTCTGATCGAATTATTTTTGCAAATCCGGTAAAGTCGCCTGCGCATATAAAGTATGCAAAAAGTGTCGGAGTTAATCTGATGACATTTGACAATGTAAATGAATTATACAAAATAAAAATACACTACTCTAGTGCTAATTTACTTCTTCGAATAAAAATCGACGACAGTAAAAGTTTATGTAGATTTGGAACAAAGTTTGGAGCGGAACAAGATGACCTAGAAACCATATTTAATACCGCGGAAGCATGTTCCATCAATCTAGTTGGTGTAAGTTTTCACGTGGGAAGTAATTGTTATGGATTAGAAAGTTACAAAAATGCGATTCGTGACGCGTCGGATGTTTTTAAACTTGCAAAAAAACATGGTTTCGACTTTTCAATATTAGACATTGGAGGAGGGTTTCCAGGATACGAGTCGGTTAATGTTAATAATGAACATAATAATGAATCACCCACATCAACAACGGAAGCCGTTACATTTGAAAATATAGCAGTTACAATAAACAAAGCGATTGATGAATATTTTGAAGAATCTGCACATCCGAACTTAAAAATAATTGCAGAACCGGGCCGTTATATGGTTGCGTCGAGTCATACGCTTGTATCCAATGTTATAGGGAAAAAAGAAAGGTCGGACGAATTTAAATATTATATAAGCGACGGTGTTTATAGCTCATATAACTGTATACATTATGACCACGTTACTCCTGAAATCAATGTCGAAAAAACTGTAAACAATTCTAGTAAGTTGTTTAGATCAACTGTTTTCGGGCCAACGTGTGACAGTATGGACACTGTCATTACAAACTGCATGCTTCCTGAACTTAATGTCGGGGATTGGATTTACAGTAAAAACATGGGAGCATATACAATAAGTGCTGCATCAAACAACTTCAACGGATTCCTTCCTGCAGTAAAATATTATTGTATACAGTCTGCTTATAAATGTTGATTCTAGATAATCTTAGCTATTTTATTACTCTATGCTATGTGCTACACCTTAATCCACGGTTGTGATAATCGATCTTTTATATATGGAATAAAGTCTCTCCACTGAGGATGTTTCAGGAAAAAATCATTTTTTTTAAACGCCTTTCCGCATGATGATCCAAACCGAAATAAAAATGATAACTCAGACGCAGTATTTGCGTCAACTATAGCAGCATCCACGCTTCCGGCCGGCATAAATGGTGCTTCTCCTGAATTATATGTTTCTCCGGCATCATCTAATTCACAATGATTGCATATGGTGCGACTAGAAGCATTTGTTTTTTTTAAATAAATATCATAATGATCGGAAATTATCTTAGAACTGATAACTGAGTTTATTTTACCACGATGCGACTCAATCAATTCGTGTAAACGATTGTATCTTGCCCAAGGTGAAGTTCTGATATCTCCATACATTTTACTAGCATCCTTGGTACACTCTAAGTTTCGAATACTCGGATGCTGCGGCGCATTTGTTCCGATAAATGCACCATCTTTTGTTCGTTTAACATCGTGATAATCCAATCCAAGTTCAACTGACATTATTTCTTTTGTTTTTATGTTTCCAAACAACCACCCGCACGCATAGTCTCCAGAGTTGTTTGTAAGTAGTGTATCGACATAGTCATCAAGCGTATCTCCATATTGCATACATTTTCGTATTCTACAAAAAATCGGGTCTCGACAACGATATGAAATAAAGGATGAGATTGTTGTTTCTGTTCCGACAATTCCAGCACTCGTTACAAAAAAATCACTTCCGCTAAAAATATATCCAGGTGCGGTATGCATTGTAAACGCGTATCCAGTTTTAGGATTTATTTCTATAATTACATTAAAGTACTGAGCTTCAATAAACCCGCCATTCGTATTATGCGCGCATACAATATTTCCATCACTTGTGTATGATCCTGTTGCAATAAATGCACTACACCTTTCAAATCTAGGCTCACTATGTCTATAATACGCATTTGTATCCGATGTGAAGTTTTTATATTTTTTCTGAACACTAGCAGATGCAGTTTTTAAAACTGAAGATAAATTTGCGTATAAATAGTCAATGCTCAGTTTACTGTTAATAAAAAGTATATATTGTAACGGAACTCCCGATCCGCTTGCGATCCCTTTTAGTTCTTTATAAATTTCACGATACCGTTTCTTTACAGCCGGTAAGAAGAAATCGCACGCCAGTTTAACAAAAAAGGTTAAAGGTCTGCCATACTCATGTTGCATGTAAAATTCATACATTTTTATCATTTCTACTATTTCATTCTTCAGAAGAACACCATGAGCATATCCAATTTCATATGCTGTTCCAAAAAGTTTTAATTTAATAACCCCGCTAGTTTCAGTTCTAGTTGATCCATTTAAATTTGGAGGCTGATTTTCAGGAATACGATATGAGTTCGATTTCGATTTCGACTTTGACTTCGACTTTGATTTTGATTTCGGAGTTGATATTGGTTTTATTTTTGAAGTTACCTTTGAACCTACTTTTGAGGTAGTTCTAACTTTACGAGACATCAATGTACTCATTTCATAAAGTATAAAGTATATTACGTTATATATATAGTTACATAGTATAAAATATTAAAAAATAAAATAACTAAAACAAGTTAAAGTAATTATTTGGATAAACTATTATAGGTTGGTTGGTTACATTATTGGATATTTGGATATTACTGTTGTTACTATTTACCATGATGACATCAGAAGCACCTTATAAGTTACTTTGTTCTAAGGATAATGTTTTACTGAAGTATAAAAGATATATACCGAACGACTTGTTTACTGACCCGACCCTTAAAAATACATTTTTAATTGACTTTGAAATTTGTAACTCAAGTCCAAATTTTGATTTGGGTCGGTTCTGTTCGTTCAATATTTTCAAATTAATTTTTGAAGTAAATCGAGAAGATGCAATCGAGTCGTTAATTTTAAATGAGAACCCAAATGATAGTAGCAGTGCTGAACTGTTTTTATTGTTTAAAAAAAAAGGTCACGACTTTGGACTGAAGCAGCGATACATGCTTCTGAACATAGACCTTACTATAAGTGATATCAATTATGTATTTCAAGGAACAAGTGTTTATGATACAACAAATAAATATGGATTAAATCCTTCCACTAGTGAACAAATCCAAGACGCATCTGCTGTATTTTGCATGTCGTTATTGTCAAGAGACAAACTACGAATCCAATTTATGTTAAATTTACCTATCCCCAAAACGGAACAGCCTTCCTATATTGAAAATAGTTTAGGAATGATTATGAAAAAAGTATTAACAAGAACAAAGGTATTTATAGAAAATATGAAATAAACGTAACCGCCGGAATAATTAAATATTATTTAATTCGATAAAGTTAGATATTATTTATATTTTTGTTATACAGTAACCACAGTAAAACATTGACAAGTTATATTAGCTAACTTCTATTATAAACGTGAAAAATATGGTAATACATTGGACAACCAAACTTAAAAACATTGCGTCCGGACTATATTTTGTTTTATATACAGGAGGTGTTATTTCATTTGAATACACAAAGTATTGCATAAAAACGTGTATCAGATATATTCCGTGGATACAAGATTCTACCCGGTACTCTAGTTTTTTATTACACACTGAAATGGTGAAAAATATTGCAGTTCTTTTGTCAGAAAAAAACATTTACTATACGAAAATGTTTCAGGCAATTGCATACAGTTCGGAAATATATAATGATGATTTGGCATCTTTTTTTATTAAATATACCGATTCTGTTCAATACGACGATTCCGAATACAGCAATGTTTATTTAAATGACGTAATTACGTTTGCCGACAAAAATGGATATACACTAACAATTGATAATATGGATAAAGATGGAAAGTATGTTCCAGACAAGACTGGATCAGTATCTCTCATTTTTTACGGTAAAATTATTCGGCGAAACAGCTATGATACGCATAAACATTCTGATATTCCTATCGTTATAAAATATTTACGATCAAATATGTTGGAACGAATTGAATCTGCTGTAAATGATATTGGTTATATGGTTTCATTGTTGAACTTATTTCCACAACTCAAACACTTGTATCTTAAAGATATTCTAAGTGAGCAAAAAAAAATGATGCTGAATCAAGTTAATTTCAATATAGAAGTTGAAAATATACTTAAAATTTACGATAACTTCAAAAAAACAAACACAAATATTATTAAAATACCATTGGTGTTTCCAGAGTTTACAAACGAGTTTAAAAATGTTATTGTTATGGAAAGAATTAAGGGTAAAAAATTGGAGGAATTGTCAAATGATGTAAAGGATGAGTATTGTAAAATATTAGCAAAAGGATTAATAAAAACCGTTTTTTTAGATGGATTTTATCATTGTGATATGCATCCCGGAAACGTCCTTTTTATAGAAAATGAAAATGAAAATGAAAATAAAAATGGAAATGGAAATGGAAATGGAAAAGTATGCATGTCAGTTCCAAAGTTCCAGGTAGGTATTTTAGATTTTGGAATTATGAGTAATATAAATGTCCATGAACAAAATTTTTCATTTGAGATATTTAAAAATGTGTTACTAAGAGACTCGCAGGAAATTGCGAGGGGTTTTGTTGATAATTGTATTGAACCGTGTAATAAAAAAATAGGTATACCTGCTAACTATGACAAGAAAAAAGTATGCGAAACGTTAAATCAAGTAATTTATGAAATATTAAAAGATAAAACTCTTACATGTTTTACAGCAAAAGATTTATGTGCATTAAATTATTGTATTTTGAAATATAACATGAAGGTATCAAAATCATTAACAAATTTTGAAATAAGTTTATCGGTTTGCGATAATCTATGTAAAAAAATTGCATTCAAACGATCCTATATGGATCATTTAAAAGATATTGTAGATGACATGTTTGATTGATCACGCTTTATCTAGGATTCCTTCGCGACCGATGACCGCGTACGAGACGTTGTATCGTTGTTGCCGCTCTCGAACGTGAACGTGATGCTATTGGGAGGATGCGAATTTCATACAGATCTGATGCATCTTGACCAGCTTGACAATGAGCAGCTGAAACTGCGCGTGCTCCCGCCGCCCCCGAACCAAACAAGAAATTATGTGAAGCTATGCTTGCCATGTGAGGGCGATGCGCATCAACAAGTTCATATGCTTGTGGAAGTTGCGATTGCTGTGAAACAACGATATGCCATAAATCAGAAAAAGAGATCAGTCCTTGGAACATGCTGAAAGCCCCAATAGAAAAATACGGAACAGATTTCATAGCGCTTGCTGAAATTCCGCTAAGACCATCTTTCGAAAATTCACATACCCGGTTACATTCATACTTTATAGAGTCTGGATTGTTC
>JACCED011199418.1_pt1 | contig 18703 bp, 16 predicted proteins | sample 7455021 | NCBI WGS metagenome assembly JACCED01 (sample SAMN15323456, study PRJNA562643) | freshwater metagenome | isolation source: river surface water | place: USA:Blue River Watershed | collected 2017-08-19 | reverse complement strand
GCGAAACCAACACCACCCTCGAAGCCATCGCCCAAGCCCTGTTCAAGTCCTGGTTCGTGGACTTCGACCCCGTCCACGCCAAGATGCAAGGCCGCGCCCCCGAAGGCATGGACGAAGCCACCGCCGCACTGTTCCCCGACAGCTTCGAAGACTCAGAGCAGGGGCCTGTGCCGAAGGGGTGGAGTGTCAGGTCGTTGGATTCAATCGCCTCATTTCTGAACGGTCTCGCGTTACAGAAATTTCCACCATCAGGGTTGGATGACCTGCCAGTGATCAAGATTGCTCAACTTAGGAAAGGCGACAGCCTGGGTGCAGATATGGCCTCGCGTTCGATCAAGCCAGAGTACATCATTCAAAATGGGGACGTTTTGTTTTCATGGTCTGGCAGCCTAGAAGTTGAAATTTGGTGTGGTGGTGAGGGCGCTTTGAACCAGCACCTATTCAAAGTTACATCTAACGATTTTCCGAAGTGGTTTCACTTTCTTTGGACACGCAATCACTTGCCCAACTTCCGTCAGATCGCAGCGAGCAAGGCCACGACGATGGGACACATCCAGCGTGCTCATTTGACGGCTGCAAAGGTTATGGTGCCCACTGAGAGCGTACTTCGTGCCGCAAACGCTGTTGTTGAGCCTATATTTCAACGAATGATTGCTAATGCATTGCAAGCCAGCAGCATCGCGCATCTCAGAGACATTCTCTTGCCCCGCCTGATATCTGGACGACTTATAGTTTAAATTCGCATATTTTTTTTAAGGTTTAAAATGGAATTCAATTTAGATACAACAGAAAAAATCATCTCAGCAATTGCGGGAACTATGGTTATTGGTGGTGCCATATTTGCAAAAAATAGACTGAATAAGAGCCAGAGCCAGAGCCAGAGCCAGAGCCAGAGCCAGAGCCAGAGCCAGAGCCAGAGCCAGAGCCAGAGCCAGAGCCAGAGCCAAAGCCAAAGCCAAAGCCAAAGCCAAAGCCAAAGCCAAAGCCAAAGCCAAAATATATTAATTAATATTCAGTCTAATGCGAAGAAAATCAACCCGGACGAGGCCAAGAAAAAGTTAAATATTTTATTTATAGATGATGACAAAGACTTGAAGATATCTAAGATTTTGAAAAAAATGGGCTGGATTAACACAAGTCGAATTTCCGATGTCAGTAACCTAGAGCAAGCCCAGGTGACAAAAGCTGATATATTATTTGTTGATATTCAGGGTGTTGGAAAATCAATGCAATTTTCAGATGAAGGGCTGGGTTTAGCGCTTGCGATTAAAGGACGCTATCCAGAAAAGAGAATAATTATCTACTCATCTCAGGAGGATGGGAAAAGATTTCATGATGCACTTAGACGTGCGGATTACTCTCTTTCCAAGACCTCAGAACCAATCAGGTTTGAGGAAGCTATCCTTAATGCATTGAGTAAATAATATGAATGATATTTTGGTTAGGGCAACTAATTTAAATAGCGGAGAGGTCGTGATTGATGAATTCACCTACGAGATAAGCAATCAAGTACAAATTTTGTCTAATGACTATGGTTCAAAAGTTATTAAAGCCGGCGATAAAAATATAAGATTTGCCCGTCGAAGAAGTCAGGATTATCTTGTTGAAGCCGCTGCCTTTGATAAAAATTATATAAAAAGTTCTAGCCTATTCCAGCGCGAGGTCGAGGTAATTTTATCTGCTTTAAAAAATATTGAGAAAAGATTGAAAAATCTAGAGGAAAAATCAGAGACTAATGCAGGGCGCCTTATACACAATTTGAAGAGTTTGACAGCCAAAACTACTCAGGAGATTTATTTAATAGCTTTGCAGAGTGAGTTAATGGGGGATCAAAGGAGGGTAAATGATTATCTTGCAAAAGAAATTTCCAAAGATCCCAAGGGAGTGGCTAAGGCATTGGTTTCAATATTAAAATATCAAACTGCACAAAAAACAGAGTTCTCTGCTTTTCATAAATTAAATGGAAGCGTTGATACTCTTGTGTTGGGGTCTCATAGGATACACAAAGTAATAATGAGCGTTTTTTACCTGTTTTTCAATGACTTCAATGATAAGGGTGTGAAAATAAATGTGAATCAAAGTGATCTAATGGGTAAATTTGATTACGATTCAATGCATGTGGCTTTTTTTCATATTATTGAAAATTCTGCCAAATACACAAAAACTGGAAGTGATATTTCTGTATTGTTTGATCGTTCTGGAAGCGGTGTGAGTGTTACGTTTGAAATGGAAAGTCTTATTGTAAAACCTGAAGAGCGCGATAAAATATTTTTAGAGGGATATTCGGGTGTTTCTGCTAAAAAAAATTCTCTTGCAGGTGGTGGTGTTGGTCTCTATATTGCAAAGAAAATGGCGGAGTTAAATGGCGGATCTTTAATTTTTATACCGGGTATGGCGTTGACGTTTGATGGGAATTACGCTCGCAATAAGTTCATTTTTAATATTGCCTGCGGCTAATTTTAAGTTTTCAATGATTTTCATGTGTCTTCCTCCGTGAGGATTTTAATATTGATCAATTTTTGATTGGGGGTATTTTTAATATCCAACTATAAGTATGAAGAAACCTCTGAGCAAACTCGAACGCGTCCCACTGCGTGAAGCCTGGAAGCACGAAGCCAACGACTTCACGCCCTGGCTGGCGCAAGAGGACAACCTCAACATGCTGGCCGATGCGCTGGGCTTGTCTGAGCTGGCCTTGGTGGCCACCGAGCATTGGGTGGGCGAGTTCAAGCTGGACATTTTGTGCACCAGCGGCGAAGAGCAGGTCATCATCGAAAACCAGCTGGAGAAGACCAACCACACGCACCTGGGCCAGATCCTCACCTACGCCGCAGGCACGGGCGCGCGCAAGGTGATTTGGGTGGCCGAGAGCTTTCGGCCCGAGCATGTGGCGGCGCTCGACTTTTTGAACCAGAACACCACGGACGATCTGAACTTTTTTGCGGTCGAGGTGGAGCTGTGGCGCATTGGCGATTCGCCCCTGGCCCCCAAGTTCGAGGTGGTGGCCAAGCCCAACGAATGGGCCAAGACCGGGCGCGAGCAGGCCAAGGCCGCTGCGCACGCCACGCCTGCCAAGCAGCGGCAGCTGCGTCTGTGGCAAGCGCTGGTGGACAAGGTGGCAGCCGAGGCCCCGCAGATAAACCCCCAAAAGCCTCAGCCCCAGCACTGGCTCAACATTTCGATTGGCCGCAGCGGCTTCAACCTCAACCCCACCGCCAGCCACAGGGACGACCGCTTGGGCGTGGAGGTGTACATCCACCACCCTGATTCCAAAAAGATGTACCAGGCCCTGCTGGCGCAAAAAGCCAGCATCGAGCAGCAACTGGGCTTTGCGCTGGACTGGCAAGAACTCCCCGACGCCCACGCCTGCCGCATCGCCACCTGGCGCCAAGACAGCCCCCTCGAAGACGAAGCCCAATGGCCCCAGTACCTCGACTGGTTTGTGCAGCGCATCGTCAAGATGAACGCGGTGTTCAGGCCGGTGATTCAGGGCTTGTAACGATGAAGCTGATGTTCCTGGACGAGTCCGGCGATCACAACTTGTCTGTGATTGATCCGCAGTACCCGCTGTTCGTGTTGGGTGGCGTGATCATGGAGGCCGATTACGTTCGGGACGTCGTAACGCCGCGCATGCTGGCATTCAAGCGGGAATTGTTTGGAAACGAAAAGCTGGTGCTGCACACGGCAGACATCACCCGCAACCGCAATGGCTTTGAACGGCTCAAGGACGCGGGTTTCAGATCAGCGTTTTATGGGCAACTCAACGTCTTGATGTCCGAGCTGGACTACCGGGTGGTGGCGTGTGCCATTCGCAAGGATTGGCATTTGTCGCGTTACGGCATGGCTGCGCTCGACCCGTACCTGATGAGCCTGGATCTGTTGGTCGAGCGGTTTTGCATGGATGTGGGCGACGTGGAAGACGGTGGTCTGATCGTTGCTGAGAAAAGAGGCCCCACGCTGGACCACGAACTGGAGTTGGCTTGGTTGAACTTGAAAATTCAAGGTACCCGATTTGTGCGGGCCAAGCATGTAGAGCGCCGCATTCAGGGGCTGAGCCTCAAGGGCAAAGATGCCAATCTGGCGGGTCTGGAGTTGGCTGATTTGGTGGTGACGCCCATTGGTCGCCATGTGCTGGGCAAGCCTGACCGTGAGGATTACGCCATTGTGGAGAGCAAATACCGTAGATCGCCTTCAGGGCACATCGACGGCTATGGCTTGATGGTGTTGCCCAAAGAAAAAGGGCCGAACCCCGCTACGCAGTGAACAACCCATGGCGAGCATTGTACCCATCGAATTTAAAGTTGCCTATAACCCCAGCTTTCTTGCACTATGACCGAAGACCAACTCGAACAAGAAACGCTGGGCTGGCTGGCCTCGGTCGGCTACACGCCGCTCAACGCCCGCGATCTGGACCACCTCGACCCGCGCCTGGAGCGCGCCAGCAACCGCGATGTGCTGTTGGTGGGCGAGTTGCGTGCGGCCATTGATCGGCTCAACCCTGGCGTGCCCGCTGCGGCGCGCGAGGATGCCTTTAAGCAAGTGCAAGAAGCCGGTGGCCCGGCCCTGCTGTCGTCCAACCGGGCGTTTCACAGGCTGCTGGTCAATGGCGTGCCTGTTCAGTATCAGCAAGATGGCGACACCCGGGGCGACTTTGTCCGGCTGATCGACTGGGCTGATGTGTCTGCCAATAGCTGGTTGGCGGTGCAGCAGTTCACCATCCGTGGGCCACGGCATACGCGCCGACCCGACGTGATTCTGTTCATCAACGGTTTGCCGCTGGTGCTGATGGAACTGAAGAACCCGGCCGATTTGCACGCCGACATCTGGAAGGCCTACGACCAGATCCAAACCTACAAAGAGCAGATTGCCGACGTGTTTACCTACAACGAACTGCTGGTGATTTCGGATGGCACCATGGCCCGCATGGGTTCGCTCTCGGCCAGCCGCGAGCGCTTCATGCACTGGCGCACCATTGACGGCGTGACGCTGGACCCACTGGGCCAGTTCCAGGAGCTGGAGACGCTGGTGCGCGGGGTACTGGCTCCGCAGACGCTGCTGGACTACCTGCGTTTTTTTGTGCTGTTTGAAGATGACAATACGTTGGTCAAAAAGGTGGCGGGCTACCACCAGTTTCATGCGGTGCGTGCTGCGGTGGAGCAGGTGGTTAGCGCTGCAGCGACGGATGAAGCTGTCCGTCGTGGCAAGGGCGGGGTGGTGTGGCACACGCAGGGCAGTGGCAAGAGCATCACCATGACCTGCTTTGCCGCCCGCGTGATGCAGGAGCCGCGCCTGCAGAACCCGACCATCGTGGTCATCACCGACCGCAACGACCTGGATGGGCAGTTGCTGGGGGTGTTCAGCCTGAGTCAGGATTTGTTGCGCGAGCAGCCCAAGCAGGCACGTACCCGGCAAGAGCTGCGCGAGTTGCTGGCCAACCGGCCTGCGGGGGGCATCATCTTTGCCACCATCCAGAAGTTCATGCCGGGTGAAGATGAAGACACCTTCCCGACCCTGAGCACTCGCCGCAACATTGTGGTGCTGGCCGACGAGGCGCACCGCACCCAATATGGGTTCGAGGCCAAGCTCAAGTCCCGAAAGGTCAAAGCCGGTGATAGCCCTGCCACGGCCTACACCACAGGGGATGACGCTTCGGTGGCCAGCACCGCCGACTTTGCACCGCCCGAATACCGGGTGAGCTACCAGGCCGGCTACGCCCAGCACCTGCGCGATGCATTGCCCAACGCCACTTTCGTGGCCTTTACCGGCACGCCGGTCAGCAGCACCGACCGCGACACCCGCGCGGTGTTTGGCGACTACATTCATGTGTACGACATGCAGCAGGCGCGCGAGGACGGGGCTACGGTCGCCATTTATTACGAGAGCCGTTTGGCCAAGCTGGGCCTGAAAGACGCCGAGATCAGCCACCTGGACGACGAGGTGGAGGAACTGGCCGAGGACGAAGAGGAAAGCGCTCAGGCCAAGCTCAAGAGCCGCTGGGCGGCGCTGGAGAAAGTGGTGGGCGCCGAGCCGCGTGTGGCCAGTGTGGCGGCCGATCTGGTGGCGCACTTCGAGCAGCGCAACCAAGCCTCTGACGGCAAGGCCATGGTGGTGGCCATGAGCCGCGAGATTTGTGTGCACCTCTACAACGAGATCACGAAGCTGCGCCCGGACTGGCACAGCGACGACCCGGAAAAGGGTGTGATCAAGATCGTGATGACCGGCAGCGCGAGCGACAAGGCACTGCTGCGGCCTCACATCTACAGCAGCCAGGTCAAGAAACGGCTGGAGACGCGCTTCAAGGACCCAGTCGATCCGCTCAAGCTGGTGATCGTGCGCGACATGTGGCTCACTGGCTTTGATGCGCCTTGCGTGCACACCTTGTATGTGGACAAACCCATGAAGGGCCACAACCTGATGCAGGCGATTGCGCGCGTGAACCGCGTGTTCAAGGACAAGCAGGGTGGCCTGGTGGTGGACTACATCGGCATTGGCGAAGACCTCAAGGCCGCCATGAAGGACTACACCGCCAGCAAGGGGCGGGGTAAGCCCACGGTGGATGCCCGCGAGGCGTTGGCCTTGTTGCTGGAAAAGCTCGATGTGTTGCGCGCCATGCTGCACGGCTTTGACTATTCGGGCTTTCGCACGGGTGGGCACCGGGTGCTGGCCGGTGCGGCCAACCATGTGCTGGGCCTGGTGAGCGACAAGCCCGGGGACAAGGAACGGGACGGCAAAAAGCGCTTTGCCGACCACGCCCTGGCCATGAGCCACGCCTTCAGCCTGTGTTGCACCTTGGAAGAGGCCAAGGCGGTGCGCGACGAGGTGGCCTTTATGCAGGCGGTCAAGGTGATCCTGACCAAGCGCGAGGTCAGCGCTCAACGCAAGACGGACGAAGAGCGCGAGCTGGCCATTCGCCAGATCATCGGCTCAGCGGTGGTGTCTGGCGAGGTGGTGGACATTTTTGCGGCCGTGGGGCTGGACAAGCCCAACATCGGCTTGCTGGACGATGAGTTTCTGGCTCAGGTGCAAAACCTGCCCGAGCGCAATTTGGCTGTGGAATTGCTGGAGCGCTTGCTGCAAGGTGAGATCAAGAGCCGCTTCGCCAGCAATGTGGTGCAAGACCGCAAGTTCAGCGACATGCTGGCTGACGTGATTCGCCGCTACCAGAACCGCAGCATCGAAACCGCCCAGGTCATGGAAGAGCTGATCGCCATGGCCAAGAAGTTCCGCGAGGCCGCCCATCGCGGTGATGCGCTGGGGCTGCGCGAGGATGAAATCAAGTTCTACGACGCTCTGGCCAACAACGAGTCGGCCGTGCGCGAGCTGCAGGACGAAACCCTCAAAAAGATTGCACAGGAGTTGACCCAGAGCCTGCGTGACAACCTGACTGTGGATTGGTCTGAGCGCGAGAGCGTTCGCGCCAAGCTCAGGCTGATGGTTCGCAGGATTCTGCGCAAGTACAAGTACCCGCCGGACCAAGCAGACAACGCTGTCGAGCTGGTTCTGGAGCAGGCCCAGAGTCTGGGCGAGGAGTGGATGGCCTAGCTTGGACTCAGGCCGGGTCCATGCCGTGCTGGCGCTTGAGCGCATCGCACGCGGCCGATTGCCAGAAGGCGAGCAGGGCGCGCATGGCCTCGGGCTGCTGGCAGCTTGCGGCGACGGAGCCCGAGAAGGTGGTGATGATTTCCACCGCCTTGGGCAGGCTGCCCACGAGGGTGATGCCAGCCACGCCCAGCATTTCGCTGCGCTGCTGAAAGCCCAGCGCCACTTCGCCCCGGGCCACCAGCGAGCCCACCGGTACGCCCGGCTTGGCCTGCACGATGCGCGGCGCGATCTCGTGGGCAATGCCCCAGGCCTCGAACTGCTTGGCCAGTTGCACGCCGCTGGGGCCCGTGGAGTAGCCGAGCGTGGGCGCGGCCAGGATGGCGGCCTTGAGGGCTTGCTCGGTTGAGATGTCGGGCGCGGGTGCTCCAGCGGGCACGGCGACAGCCACATCCGAATGCACGAGGTCGGTCCGGCTGCCGGCCAGCACCTGGCCGCTGGCGATCAGCTTGTCGATGGCATTGCTGGCCAGCACCACGCCGTCAAAGGCTTCACCTGCCTCCACGCGTTTGGCCGCGTCCACGCCACCGACCGACTCCACTTGCACGGAGACATCGGGCGCCTGCGCTTTGTAGAGGGCCACAAGATCGGCCAGCAAGGGCTTGGTGGCCATGGAGGAGATCAGGCGAAGGGTGGTCATGGTCGGTCGTGGGCAAAAAGGATGGCTTGAATTAAACCAAAGCCCGGCGCGGCCACCCAGGCCCCACGTAAACTAGCTGCTATGCACATCTTGGGGATTGAATCGTCTTGCGACGAAACCGGCGTGGCCCTGGTCGAGACGACCGGCGCCGCCGTGCCGCGCCTGCTCGCGCACGCCTTGCACAGCCAGATCGAGATGCACCAGGCCTACGGCGGCGTGGTGCCCGAACTGGCCAGCCGCGACCACATCCGCCGCGTGCTGCCGCTCACGCGCGCCGTTTTGGAGAGTGCTGGCAAGACGCTGGCCGAGGTCGATGTCGTGGCCTACACGCGCGGACCAGGCCTGGCCGGTGCCTTGCTCGTGGGCTCGGGCGTGGCCTGCGCGCTCGCCGCTGCCCTGGGCAAGCCCGTGCTCGGCGTGCACCACCTCGAAGGGCATCTGCTCTCGCCGTTTCTGAGCGAGGACCCGCCCGAGTTCCCCTTCATCGCCTTGCTGGTCTCAGGCGGCCACACCCAGCTCATGCGGGTGGATGGCGTGGGCCGTTACGCGCTGCTGGGCGAAACCATTGACGACGCCGCCGGCGAGGCCTTTGACAAATCGGCCAAGCTCATGGGCTTGCCTTACCCGGGCGGCCCGGGCCTGTCGCGCCTGGCCGAGCAGGGCAACCCGGCGGCCTACAAATTGCCGCGTCCGCTGCTGCACAGCGGTGACCTGGATTTTTCATTTGCTGGGCTCAAGACCGCGGTGCTGACCCAGTGCAAGAAGATCGGCCCGGCGGCCCACACCGAAGGCGCGCCCGAACGCGCTGATCTGGCCGCTTCCACCCAGGCGGCCATCGTCGAGGTGCTGAGCAAAAAAGCCATGAGCGCCTTGAAGGCAACGGGCATGAAGCGTCTGGTGGTCGCGGGCGGTGTGGGGGCCAACCGCGAACTGCGCCGCCAGCTCAACGCCCTGTGTGCCCAGGCCGGCGTGCGGGTGCACTACCCCGAGCTGCAACTGTGCACCGACAACGGCGCCATGATCGCCATGGCCGCGGCCATGCGTTTGCAAGCCGGCCTGCAAACGGCCGAGCCGCGCTACAGCTTCGATGTGCAGCCGCGCTGGCCTTTGCAGGACCTGGCCCACGCACCCGCCTGAAGCGTTTATTTCCGAAGCAAAAGCCGCAGGTCTTCGCCCACGCGCTCGACCGCGTGGTAGCGCAGGCGCAGCGCCTGGCTGAGCTGTGCCAGCGCGGGCACATGGGCCATGCCCTGGCCCGGTCCCAGCCACTGTGGGGCCATGTAGAGCAGCCACTCGTCGACCAGCGCTTCGCGCATGAAGGAGCCGTTGAGCTTGAAGCCGGCCTCGACATGCAGTTCATTGACCTCGCGCCGCGCGAGGTCGCGCAGCATGGCGGCCAGGTCCACCTTGTCGCCCGCGCCTGGGCAGTCGATCACCTGCACGCCGCGCGCCGCGAGCGCTGCGCGTTTGTCGGGCTGCCCGCTCGTGGCCGTGTAAACCCAGATCTGCCGGGCCTGATCGCCGCTGCCCAGGGTGCTCAGCAGTTTCGCCTCCAGCGGCAATTCGAGCCGGCTGTCGACCACCACCAGGTGGGGCTGGCGCGGCACGTCCAGGCCACGCACATTGAGCTGCGGATCGTCTTCGAGCACGGTGCCGATGCCCGTGAGCACGGCACAGGCGCGTGCGCGCCAGGCATGGCCATCCAGGCGCGCCTCGGGCCCAGTGATCCACTGGCTCTGGCCATTGGCCAGCGCGGTTTGGCCGTCGATGGAGGCGGCAATCTTCATGCGCACCCAGGGCCGGCCGCGCGCCATGCGGCTGAAAAAACCGATGTTGAGTTCGCGCGCGGCGAGCGCGAGCGGGTCTTGCGCGTCCAGCGTCTGCACCTGAGCGCCCGCTGCCTGCAGCCGCGCCAGCCCCTGGCCGGCGACTTTCGGGTTGGGGTCGCTCAGCGCGGCCACGACGCGGCCGATGCCGGCGGCCGCCAGCGCATCGCAGCACGGGCCGGTGCGGCCCTGGTGCGCGCAGGGCTCGAGCGTGACCCAGGCGGTGGCGCCGCGCACGTCGAGGCCCTTGGCCTGCGCGTCGCGCAAGGCCATGATTTCGGCGTGCGGGCCACCCGCGCGCTGGGTGTGGCCTTCGCCGAGCACGCGGCCGTCGGGCGCGGTGATCACGCAGCCCACGCGCGGGTTGGGCGAGGTCAGCCACAGCGCCTGGTGCGCGAGCGCGAGGGCGCGGTGCAGGGGGGTGTTGGGATCGGGGTTCACGGGCAGGGCATTCTCGGCGATCAGGGCGAGGATAAGCCATGTCCGTTGGGCAGGGTCGAGGCACGCGTCTGCCAGCGCAGGCGGCGCGGCTCGGCACTCCCGCCGGCTTCGGGGGCCCACTCGACCGTGGCCTGCAGGCTGTGCAGGGCCGCCCCGAGCGCTAGGCGCTCCAGACGGACGCTGTAGCGCAGGCCTGCCTGTACCGTTTCGCTGGCCATGGGGCAGGGGGTCTGCGCCGCCAGGGCGCAGTCGAGCGCCTCGTGCGCCAGCCGCTCGGCCCGTGCCTGGGCGCGCGCGGCCTGCGCATGGGCCTCGGCGTGCACGACCAGGCGCGCCGCGCCGAGCGCCCCGACCGAGAGCACCAGCGAGGCGACCATGGCTTCGACCAGCGCCATGCCCGCAGACCGCGTGCGGCCACTCATGGCCCCTCCCAGCGGCTGCCGGGCATGGCCTGCAGGCGTGTCGCGTCCATGCCCTGCGGCCAGACCAGGGCGTAGGCCTCACGTACCCCTGGCCGCGCCGAGACCTGCAGGCTGGCCGCGAGCTCGGGCGCATCGGCTTCGACCACCAGCTGGCCCTCGATCGGGCCGCTGCGCCAGCCGCGCACCCGGCTGTCCACACAGTCGGCGTCGAGGACCACGGTGCCCTGGATGCGCGTGCCGGCCGCGATCGGTGGACAACGCTGCGCGCAGGCCTGGGCCGAGAACACCAGCAGCGCGGGCTGGTCCGCATGGCCCACCGGGGTACTCCAGTCGGCCGGGCTGTCGACCCACCAGATGCTGCGCGGGGGCTGGCTGCCTGCATGCAGGCCGGCGCGCGCCTGCGCTTCGGACCAGGCGCGCAGCTGGGCCGGGCTGATCTCGCCCAACACCTGGCGCCAGGCGCTGCGCGCACAGGGTGGGCTGCCGCTCGCCGGGCGCGTCTCGCCCAGCACCACCGCCAGGGTCGGCGCTGTGCTCGGTGCCGGTGCCAGGCTGGGCACGAACACGCTGGTGCGCAGCAGGGCCTGGCCGCTGGGCACGTCCTCGCGGCTGCCCGCGAGCTGGGCGCTGGCCCGCAGCTGCAGCACATGGGGCGATTGCAGCAGGTCACGCGCCAGCCAGGCCTGCAGCGCCCACCGCTGTGGGCCTTGCTCAAGGGTGGGTTCGGGCAGCGGCAGCTGCGCGCATTGCCAGCGCGGTGCGGGCAGCTCGCTTGGACAGGCCCGGCTGGGCAAGGCCGCCAGCGGGTCGGCTTCGGCCTGGTAGCGCGCCAGCAGCGCGGCTTCGGCGCTGGCCAGGGCGGCTTGCGCGGCGAGCCGGGCCTGTCGGGTCAGGCCGGCGCCGCGGAGGCTCAGCATCTCGGTGAGCACGGCGCGGCTGCCGATGGCGCTGGCCAGTGCCGCCAGACCCACCAGCGTGAGCACCAGCAGCAGCTGGGCCGCACCCTGCTCGGTGCGGCGCTTCATGGGCAAAACAGGGCGCGCGTCGCCTCGGGCAGGGCGTTGTGCAGCGCCACCTCGCGCGACTCGAGCAGGCTGCGCCCGGCGGGCCCGCCCACCTGAGCCTCGGCGTTCAGTCGCACGCGGCGCTGCAGCCAGCCACCCTGACCCTGGCAGTCGAGTCGGGCCTCGAGCCGCTGCACGCGCAGCACGCTGGTGTCGGTCAGCGGCGTCCAAACCTCCGGGCTGCAGGCGGTGCGCAGCTGCAGGGCGCCGGCACTCAGGCGCAGGCCGGTGCATTCGTCGTTGTCCTGGCGGCCGTTGTGGTTGCGGTCGAGGCTGAAGTCGAGCCGACCGGCGGCCACGCGCAGGTCTTCGGGGCCGTCGCAAAACGCGTCGCGGCATGCGCCAGGGCCGCGGCTGCGCCAGGCTTCGTGCACGTACTGGGCGTTTTGCAGCTCGCGTGCGACGAGTTCGAGGGCCCACTGCAGGTCTTGCTGCGCATGCGCGTCCTGCAGCGCCAGACGCTGGCCACGCAGCAACTGGGCCATGAGCTGGGCAGCGCCTGCGAGCACCAGCAGCCCAACCGCCAGGCCCACCAGCAGCCCCACCAGGGTCTCGCCGCGCTGCAGCCTCATGTGCGCCAGCAGCGTGCGCTGTCGCTGTCCGTGCGGGGGCCGCTGCTGTGGACCACGGTGGCGAGGTCGCGCCAGGCCAGGCGCATGGGGTTGCAGGCGCTGTCCTGCGCCTGGGCGCCCAGGGCACGCGCCTCGGCCACATAGCCATCGGCGCTGGCTTCGAGCAACACCACCTGGTAGTGGCCCTGGGGCGAGCGGTCGCTGGGCCAGCCGAGCTCGCTCAGGGTGCTGGCGTGGCGGCCCTGGGCGCTGCGCCAGCGGCCCTGGTCCAGCTGCAGTTGCAAGAGGGCCGCCTGCGCGTCGCTGCGGCGCGCCTGGCGCTGCTGCTGTCCGTAGCCGGGCAGCGCCAGCGCCGCGAGCACGGCCAGCAAGGCCAGCGTGACCAGCAATTCGACGAGGGTGAAGCCCGGCCGTGCGCGCACCCGGGCCGCAGGACGTGGCGGCATGGTGGTCTCCCTGAATCTTGTGACGAAACGCACTTTCGCGGCATTGTGCGAGCCGGTCCCTGGCGTGTACAGCCCTGGTCAACCCCATTGGCAGCGGTTTTGACAGGGCTTAAGGTCGGCGCCACAACAAACGTCAGGGAGAACAGCAATGGCCGTGCTGCGCAGTCCGCGCCAGCGTGCGGGCTTCACTTTGGTTGAGGCGCTGGTGGCCTTGGCCCTGCTGGCCGTGCTCACGGCCCTGGCCGCACCCAGCCTCACGGGCGTGCGCCAGCGCCAGGAACTGCGCGGCGTGGCCGAAGCCTTTTGGAACAGCCTGGTGCTGGCCCGCGCCGAAGCGCTGGTGCGCCAGCAGCGTGTGGCCATTTGCGCCCAGTCGGTGCAGGGCACTTGCGACGCCAGCGGGCCCTGGCAGCGCGGCTGGCTGGTGTTTGTCGACGCCAACCGCAACGGCCAGCACGAGCAGGGTGAACCCTTGCTGCAGCGCCAGGGCGCGCTGCCGCCGGGGGTCAGCCTGACCGGCAACAGCACCGTGCGGCGCGCGCTGGCGTATGCCGAGGACGGTCGCAGTGTGGGGCCGGGCGGCGGTTTTCTCGCGGGCACGCTCACGCTGTGCCGCGAGGGCGGCGCTGAGGGCTGGCGTGTGGTGGTCAATGCCGCGGGACGGCCGCGGCTGGAGCAGGGGGCCTGCCCCTGAGGCGCCTTCAGCGCACTTCGTCGACCAGGGTCTTGAAGTCGTCGATGTCTTCGAAGCTGCGGTAGACGCTGGCAAAGCGCACATAGGCGACCTTGTCGAGCTTCTTGAGCTCGCGCATCACCAGCTCGCCCAGGCGGGTGGAGGCGACTTCGCGGCTGGGCAGGGCCAGCAGTTTTTCCTCGATGCGTTCGACCGCGCCGTCCACCTGCTCGGTGCTCACGGGGCGCTTGCGCAGCGCCAGGCGCATGCTGCCCAGCAGTTTGCTGCGTTCGTAGTCGATGCGCCGGCCGTCTTTTTTGACGATGGTTGGGAAGCTGACTTCGGGCTTTTCGTAAGTCGTGAAGCGCTTTTCACAGGCGCCGCACTGCCGGCGGCGCCGGATGAAATTGCCCTCTTCGGACACCCGGGTCTCCACCACGGGGGTCTCCAGATGACCGCAAAAAGGGCATTTCATCTCAGGGCTTGGCGCTTATTTATAGACGGGGAAGCGTGCGGTCAGCGCGTTGACCTTGGCGCGCACGGCGGCCAGGTTGGCCTCGTCCTTGGGGTTGTCGAGCACGTCGGCGATCAGGTTGGCGGTGATGCGCGCTTCTTCGTCCTTGAAGCCGCGCGTGGTCATGGCCGGGGTGCCGATGCGCACGCCGCTGGTCACGAACGGCTTTTCAGGGTCGTTCGGGATCGCGTTCTTGTTGATCGTCATGTGCGCGGCGCCCAGAGCCGCTTCGGCTTCCTTGCCGGTGATGCCCTTGGCGCGCAGGTCGACCAGCATGACGTGGCTTTGCGTGCCGCCGCTCACGATGCGCAGGCCGCGCGCCGTCAGGGTCTCGGCCACGATCTGGGCGTTCTTGATGACCTGCTGCTGGTAAGCCTTGAACTCGGGCTGCAGCGCTTCCTTGAAGGCCACGGCCTTGGCCGCGATCACGTGCATCAGCGGGCCGCCTTGCAGGCCGGGGAAGATGGCGCTGTTGATGGCTTTCTCGTGCTCGGCCTTCATGAGGATGATGCCGCCGCGCGGGCCGCGCAGGCTCTTGTGGGTGGTCGAGGTCACCACGTCGGCGTGCGGCACCGGGTTGGGGTAGACGCCGGCGGCGATCAGGCCGGCGTAGTGGGCCATGTCGACCATGAAAATGGCGCCGACTTCCTTGGCCACCTTGGCAAAGCGGGCCCAGTCGATGTGCAGGGAGTAGGCCGAGGCGCCGGCCACGATCAGCTTGGGCTTGTGCTCGCGGGCCTTGGCTTCCATCGCGTCGTAGTCGATGGCTTCGTTCTTGTCCAGGCCGTAGGACACGACGTTGAACCACTTGCCCGACATGTTCAGCGGCATGCCGTGGGTCAGGTGACCGCCTTCGGCCAGACTCATGCCCATGATGGTGTCGCCGGGCTTGAGGAAGGCCAGGAACACGGCCTCGTTGGCCGATGCACCGCAGTGCGGCTGCACGTTGGCGGCGTCGGCGCCAAAGAGCTGCTTGACGCGGTCGATCGCCAGCTGCTCGGCGATGTCGACGTATTCACAGCCACCGTAGTAGCGCTTGCCCGGATAGCCTTCGGCGTATTTGTTGGTGAGCTGGCTGCCTTGGGCGGCCATGACGGCGGGCGAGGCGTAGTTTTCGCTGGCGATCAGCTCGATGTGGTGTTCCTGGCGCGCGTTTTCGGCCTGGATGGCGGCAAACAGTTCGGGGTCGGTCTGTTCAATCAGGATGTGGCGGTGGTACATGGCAGTCCTTCGGTAGATGGAACCTTGACGTGGCTTGGGAAAAGCGCTGACAAGGGCTGCCCAGGCGAACGGCTGAAAGCGGGTGTTCCGCTGTGCGCTCCCCAGTGGTTGTGGCCGGTGGTCCGGCGCTGCCCACGTCAGGACCGAAGGGTCCCTATCGCCAGTCGCGCACAGGCGCAAGTGTAGCCGACGGCGGCGACTCAGAGCCGGCTTGGGCGGCTGGGCAGGGCCGCGGTCTGCGACCGGTTTTGGGCGATGCGCTCGAGCTGCTGGTGCTCGGCCATCACGCGCGCCACATAGGCCTCGTCGTTGGCCTGGCCAGAGGCCGCGGCGTAGACGCGCAGGCCCTCCTCGAGCGAGCCGGTGGCCTGGATGCTGGCCTGCAAAAAGCGTGCGCCCAGGCGCAGATTGGTCAGCGGGTCGAAGGCGGCGAGCCTGCCGCCGAACTGCGCGAGCTCGTCGGCATGGATCTGCGGTTCGATCTGCATCAGACCGATCGCGCCCTGTGTGCCCTTGGCAAAGGGGTTGAAGCCCGACTCGACGCCCATCACGGCCAGGATCAGGGTGGGCGGCAACTGGCTGTTTTGCCCCACGGTCCAGGCTTCGGCCACCAGGGGTGCGAGCGGGGTGGTCGCGATCCGGTACTTGCGGCTGAGCCAGCGCGTCACGCGCAGCTGCTCGGCCGGCATGTCCTGCAGCGCCAGCGGCTCGGTGCTGCCATCGTCCTGGCGGCTGTAGAGCCAGCCCATCAGCCACTCGCCCGCGCTGGTCTGCAAAGGACCACTGGCGCCAAAGCTCAGCGCCAGCGCGAGCACGACCAGGCCCAGCATGGCCAGGCTGTGGCGTGCCACTTCCAGGAAGCCTTCGCGGACATCCTGGAGCAGGCTGCTGAAACTCTGCCAGCGTTGGGCGTGCGTGTTTGCGCTCATGGGTGTGTTGCAGGGGCCCCGGTCCACGCCGACGGCTGGCGGGAGGGGTGGGGCAGTGGTCAGACCCTGCGGTCCGCGGGCTGCCATTCGGCGTTCAGACGTGGGGTTCAAAACAACTGACCCCAGCCAATATCCAATGGATTCTAGGAAGCCGCCACATAACTGGTCAAGCATATAAAAAATTCCCTTCATAACCCAATGCTTTGAAATTCTGTGTGCCAAGGGGTCAAGTCACACAGGGGGCCGCTGAATCGGGGGACAATAGCCAGTTGATTTTTTGCATGCCGGTGGCCGACAGCGCCGCCGATCCAGGGTGAGACACGTGAATTCGAACAAACCAGCAACCGACCTTTCCGTTTTGGACCAATTGACCCAAGGCGCTTTTTCTGCCCAGACCTCGGGCGACCGCAGCGCGCGCCTGCGCGACTGGCTCGCTGGCGAGCCTGCGCTGGAGCTGGTGCAGGAGGTCTACCGCCAGATGACGGGGCGCGACAAAGGCGCGGCCAAGGTCCTCAAAGACCGCCTGGACGAGCTCAAGCGCCTGCGCGAGCAGGACACGCTGGTCACCGACTGGGCCGCCAAGGCCGAGCAACTGCTGGCGGCCGAGCGCATGAACATCGCCGACGCCCTGGCCTGGCAGCGCGACGCCGCCAAGGCGGGCGCACCGCTCTCGCGCGAGCCGCTGGCCATGCTCAAGACCCGCCTGGCCGAGCTCGTGCGCCGCGTCGAGGACCTGCAGCACCAGGTCATGGTGCAGCGCGAGGCGGCGGTGCTGCTGGCGCAGCGCATCGAGGTGCTCTCGACCAAGCCGCTGCAGGAGGCCCGCCAGGCCCAGGCCGGCCTGGGGGACGATGTGCAGGCCTGGGTGGCGCAGGCCGCTCGGCTCGGGCAGGACGCGGCCTGGCCCAGCGTCGACATGAAATACCCGGCCCAGCTCGAGGCCTCGCGCGCGCAGCTGCAGGCCGTCTGGGACGGTTTTGCCGCGGCCCTGCAGCTGGCGCAGGCCGCCAGCGAGCAGGCCGACGCGCCCTTGCCGCCCGTGCCCGTGTGGGCCGATGAAATTCGCCTGCAGCGTGGCGAAACCTTGCCCGAGCCGCCAGCCTCGCCGGCGCCCGCCGCGCCGGCCAAGCCCAAAATGGACGCCGCCCAGCGCCAGGCCCTGCGCGAGCAGGCCACCCAGGCCGTGCTGCAGGTCCTCGAAGGCGTGGAAAAGGAAGTGGCCGAAGGCCATGGCAAGGCCAGCAGCAGCGCGGCCACCGCCCTGCGCCAGGTGCTCAAGGCGCATGGCCGCCACCTCGATCCGGCGCTCGATGCGCGCGTGCACCAGGCGCTCACGGCGGCCGGTGAGCTCGAGGGCTGGCAGCGCTGGCGCGCCGACCAGTTGCGCCAGGAACTGGTGAGCAAGGCCGAGGCCCTGCTCGGCCCGGACAAGACGCCGACCCTGGGCGGACGCAAGATGCAGGAGGCGCTGCGCCAGCTGCGCGAAGCCTGGAAGCAGACCGACCAGGGCGGCCTGCCCAACCACGGGCTGTGGAAGAAGTTTGATGCCGCCTGCAACGAGGCCTATAAGGCGGTGCAGGCCTGGCTCGACCAGCTCAAGCAGGAAACGGCGGCGCAAAAGTCGCTGCGCCTGCAGCTGATCGAGGAGGTCAAGGCCTGGACCGAGGCCCAGGCCCAAGACAGCGACTGGCGCGCACAGGCGCGCGCCGTTCACCAGTTTTCCGAGCGCTGGCGCGCTGCCGGGCATCTGAGTGAAAAAGCCTATGCCGAGCTGCAGCCGCAATGGAAGGCGGCCATCCATGCTGCGGCCCTGCGCCTGGAGTCGGCGCAAAAGGACAGCACGCAGCGCCGCCACGCCATGATCGAAGAGGCGCGCGCGCTCGGCGCGGCGCCGACCCTGCGCATCGACGCCGTCAAGGCGCTTCAGCAGCGCTGGCAGCAAGAAGCCCAGGCCGTGCCGCTGGACCGCAAGAGCGAGCAAAAGCTGTGGGAGGTGTTCCGTCAGCCGATCGACGAGGCCTTCCAGCGCAAGGGCGCGGTGCGCAGCCAGCCGCAGACCCCACTGAGCGCGCGTGACCAGGCGGTGCTTGAGGCCGCGCAGGCCTTGGAGGCCGCCAACGCCTCGGGCGATGCGCAGCGCATCCGCCAGGCCATGGCCGCGCTGGATGCCGCGCTGCAAGGCCAGGCCGAAGCGGCCGCCAGCCCGGCGCCCGTGGCCACGGGCGCCGAGGCCATGCCGCCAGCCCAGGCCGGTGCGCCAGCGGCCGCGGCCGAGCCGGGCCAAGCGCCTGAAGTGCCCGAAGCGGCGGCCCAGGCCGCCCCTGCACCCAAGCCGCCGCGGCCCGTGGTCGCGGTG
>JACCED010226638.1_pt1 | contig 18705 bp, 8 predicted proteins | sample 7455021 | NCBI WGS metagenome assembly JACCED01 (sample SAMN15323456, study PRJNA562643) | freshwater metagenome | isolation source: river surface water | place: USA:Blue River Watershed | collected 2017-08-19 | reverse complement strand
TATCACGACGTCGACGAGATCGCACGCGCGGCCAAACACCTGATCAACAGTCGCAACCCCGAGGTGGATCAGGTTTTGGTCCCCGGCGACCTCCTGGACCAAGGCTCAGGTGCCGGCCAAGCCGAACCCCAACCGGCTGACTACTGGGTCACGGCTTCCGCTCAGGCGGACAGTCCCATCAACCAGGTCATGAACAAGAGCGTGCTGCGCAACCACGCCGAAGACCGCGGGAAGGTGATGCGGGCATTTGATGCGCGCATGAGCACCCTCGTCGCACCGACGAGTCGACACGCCGCCAAGGGCTACACCGCCCTTGAAGTCAGCGCCATTTCACGCCAAGTCTTGGCTGAGTTCCTGTTGGAAAAAGGTTCCCGTGGCCGCTTTGACTATCACGAGGCCGGCCTGGTACTGTTGGCCGATGCCTTGACGGCTGACTTTGCGCCGCCGGGCACGGGTTGGGCACTGGCATCACGCTTTGCCGGCGACGAAACGCCGCTGACCAACAAAGACCGTGAGACGATCCCCGCGATTCTGAGTGCCCGGGTGCGTGAGCATGTGCGCTCACAGGGCAAGCTGCCCTCGCGTGAGTTGGTGTTCAACCTGGCCGTGGCCCTGGCCTGTGAGCGGCTCCACAAGCCGGCCCCTCCCTACTTCGGTCGGGATCCCAACGCGGTTGACCTGGGCCAGTACGGTGAAGGCCTGGGACGCGGGGACTTCCCGACCGCAGAGCTGCAGCAGGCCGTGGAGGAACTGGCCCATCAGATGGGCGCTGACGTGGGCAGCCTAGAGTTGAGCACCGCCTTGCCCAAGGCCATGCTTAGGATTTGGCTGGATCAAAATCGGATGCTGGCAGGTTACGGTACCCGCCTGCGCCAAGAGTTCACGGCGGTGAACGCTGAGGTTCCAGCGACGGGGATGCCCGAGGAGGGTTCCGTTGAAGCCTTCAATCTGCGTGAACTGCAGCAAGCCAAGAAGCTTCAGATGCTGATGCCGGGGAGCAAACTCTTCGAATACCTGCGGGCCTGCAACCCCGACCCGGCGCTGGGGCCGGAAGCGCTTCAAAGCTACCGTGCGGCCATGCTGGACCTCATCACACGGGGCACGATCGATGACTTCGGCAACCTGGCCCGAACCGCGTACCTCGACGCGCAGAACAGGGAACGTGCCCGGGAGCAGCCGAAGGACCCTGCCACACTGGCGGCCATGGGGCGCTGCCTGGCACCCCACATTGCCAAGGCCATGGCCGAGTCTGGCAGGGTGGACACCTTGTTCGAGGCCACACCCGAGTGGCAACAATCCATGGTGGAGTCGATGAGCGAGCGCGGAGACGGCGCGGGGAATGACGGCTACCACACCACGTTCATCCAGGACCTGACCCGCACCCATTGGGTGTTTGAGCGCAACGGCCAGGTTGACCATGAAAAGCCCGGGCCTCAGTTGGCGCCCAAGCTCCAGAAGTATGAGGACTTTTTCGATGGCAACACGCAGGCGGCCCGGACGCTGGGGGATGTGCTCCACCAGCAAAACCTCGGTTTGTTCATGGAGCGCTGGGCCCGCAGTGCCTACTCCGCTGGTCGAGCCGAGCTGGGAGCGCCCAATCATGCGGCCTTGGCGGATGTGGGTGTGTTTCCGATGAGAGAGGCCCACGAGAGCCAGGTCACCTTGCGCAGGCTTGAACCCGGCATGGTCGAGGTGGAGTACACCGCACTACGGGCGGGCAACACACTGATGCTCAACTATGGGCACCCCCTGCCCATCAACCGCAGCATCGACCTTCAGGGGGCTCTGTCGGAGCAAAACGCGGCCATGCGTCAAAGCATCAAGGTTGTGTTCAATATGGCGGATTTGGCCAACGGCGTTCTGGAGCCTCGCATCTCACAAGCGCCGCAAATCGAGTTGCACATTGCGCCCGACTGGGGGCTGATTGCGACCATGCGGCGAGAGGGCACGCTCAGCCTGCCCAACACCTGACCGTCACGGACTAGCCCATCACCGCTTGCGGAATCGAGGCGGTGCGGCACTGCGGAGGGGTCCAGCCCAACAGGTGGCTGGCCACTTCGCAGCGGCGCTCCAGGTCTTGGGGATCTGCGCCACCCAGGTTCAGAATGCCATGGCGCGAGCTGCCCAGCCACTTGTGGTCTCGCATCACATCGGAGGCCGAGCGCGGATAGCTCATCAGCACGGCATCGGGGTAGGCGCTGGCCAGCAAGGCACGTTGATGCCGTTGGGGTGCGCTCAAGGCGCGCCGCCCCGGAAAGCTGCGAAAGACAAAGCTCGAGGCACACGCCGCAGCGGCCGGCATGGGGCGGATTTGCGCCGGGTCTCGTCCGTGGGCCAGGTTCATCGCAATCTCGTGCAGGTTCAAACCGTCAACCCGCCCGTACAGGTCTGAGAACTGGGCGGCCATGCGGGGGTTGAATTCGATGACGGTGAGTTCATCCCGGTGCTCGTCGTAGAAAAACTCCATGTTGAACAGGCCATGGCTGAAGCCCACCGCCGCCATGAAGCGGCGCGCCACCTCGCCTGCACGGGCCACCACGGCAGGCGCCAGGCGGCTGGGGTAGTCAAAGCGCATGAAGGCCTGCGTACCGGGGTACATGTGCGCATCAACCACCCCCAGCAAGCGAACGTCACCGTCAAACGCATACCCGTCCAAGTTGAACTGCGGTGCATGCACGGGCCGCTCCAGCATCAAGCCCATGGCGCTGCCTGCCTCGGGAAGGCGTTGGCGCACCACCCGCTCAAATGGCTGCGACAGGCGTTCCAGGACCACCGACTCCCACCATCCAAAGTTCACCAGGCGCTGCAGCTCACTAGAGTTGCGCACCTCTCGGGCCAGGATAGAGAAGGCCGCCTTGATCGGTTTAGCGAAGAGGGGGTAGGGCAGTGAACCCTCCGCGCCTGCGGGCGACCAGCGCTGCGCCGGCACATTGGCTTGTGGACACACCTGCTGCAGGACTTGGCGCGCATAGAGTTTGTGCTGGCAGGCCAGTACGGCCCGCACCGGCGTGCCGGGCCACCCCAGGCGTTCAGCCACCAAGGCCGCTGCAAGGGCCCCAAACTGCTCATGGTGTGAGACCACGGCGCTGCACCCCTGTGCCTTTGCGCGCATGGCCTGAAGGGCGGCGAAGCGCTCGATGTCAAACCAGGCCAGGCGCAGTTGGCTGGGAAAGGCAAACAGGTCGAACCCACCACTGACGTAAGGCCAGCGTGTTGACATCGACCGGTGTGCCGCTCGGTCGAAGTCGTGGTTGAACAGCACGAGGGTCCGTGCTGGGCTGGGTTGCGCCATGACGAATGACGGTGTGGGGCTGTGTGGATCTCTTGCGGGGCGATGCCCCGCGGGGGGCAGACACCCGGTCCTTCCGGGACAATTGGGGCATTGTGTCCCCAGACCCCATGCCCTTGGTCGAACCGATCCGCAAAGATGAGCGCCGCGCCCGGTTGAACCGCTTCAGCCGGGGTGTGGTGGCGCTCTTGCTGCTCAACGCCTGTTTGAGCTTCAGCACCTGGTGGCCAACGCCCTGGGTGGTGCTCGACGCCCGCATCGCGCCCGAGTTCATCGGCCTGTGGGTGCTCATTTTCGGGCTTGTGGCTTGGCGGGGCGGCATCGGCGCCGCGGGGCTGCGGGTCTTGGCCTTGGCGTATCTGCTCCTGGTCCTGGGGCGCTACGCCGACGTGACGGTTCCGGCCCTCTTTGGCCGTCCCATCAATGCCTATTGGGACCTGCCCCAGATTCCACGCTTTTTGTGGGTATCGGCGCAGGAGTGGCCGTGGTGGTGGACGGCGGTGGTGCTGGCGGCCTTCACCACCCTGCTGTTGGGCCTGTATGCCGCGCTGCGCTGGGGCATCGGCGTGGCGGCTTCCGTGGTGGCGCCGGCAGCCCGCACCCGCCCGTGGGCTTGGCTGCTGAGCCTGGCGGCCGTGGGTGTGGCGGCTGCAAACTATGCGGGGGTTCAGGCCACTTGGCCGTACGTCTCCAAGCCGGTGGTGCCGGTGGCCCTGCGCCAGGCACAGGTGCTGTGGGGTGCCTGGTCGCAGGCCCGGCAGGCGGTGATCTTGCCGCCCAGCAGCGCGGTGGATGACGCCATGTCACAAGCGCCGGGCCTGGCCTTGGCGGCCCTGGCGGGTGCCGACGTGGTGCTGATGCCTTTGGAGTCCTTGGGGGCCATCACCTACGACGACCCGCAGATGAGCGCCGTCCTCCAGCCCGCACGGCAGCGCTTTGAACAAGACCTGAGGGCGGGGGGCTTCCACGTGGTGTCGGGCTTCTTGAAGTCCCCCACTTTCGCCGGTGGGTCGGACCTGGCGCACTTGAGCCTTTTGTCGGGGATCGACCTGAGCAACCCACTGCGCCACGATGTGCTGTTGACCACGCAGCGCGACACGCTCGTGACGCTGTTTCGCGCCCAGGGGTACCAAACCTTTGGCGTGTACCCGGGGGTGTTTTGGGACTGGCCCGAACGGGCGTTCTATCGTTTCGACGTGTATGTCGACGGGCCTGCCTTGCGCTACGAGGGCCCACCCATGGGCTTTTGGCGGATTCCAGACCAGTTCAGTGCGGCCCAACTGGACGTGCTCTTCCCACGCGATGCGAAGGCCAAACCGCGCTTCACGTTTTTTCCCACCATCACGACGCATTTGCCCTTCAGCCCCGTGCCGCCATTCCAGCCGGATTGGCAGCGCGTGCTCAGCGCCGATCCGTTTGACGATGCGGACGTTCAGCGCACCCGGGCTGAGCGGCCGAACTGGACCCACATGCGACCCGACTATGTGCGCATGGTGGAGTACAGCTATCGCTGGCTGGGGGCCTTGTTGCGTGATCGTCCAGGGCGCGAAACGTTCTACATCTTCGTCGGTGATCACCAGCCCGCGGCCAGTGTGACCGGGGAAGGCGCGTCGTGGGACGTGCCGGTGTATTTGGTGTCACGTCAGGAGCGGCTGCTGCAGCGGTTTGTGATGCTGGGCTACCAGCCGGGCGTGGAGCCGCGCCGCGAAGCCCTGGGGGGATTGCACGACCTGACCGACCATGTGCTGCAGGTCTTTTCCGCACAGGGCCCCGGCGTGCGCAGCACGCGGCTGGCACGCAACTCCCCATGAGCCAGGTGCGCCCATGGGCCTTCGCAGCCGGTGCAGGGCCCCTGCCTTGGGCTTGGGCGGTGGCGTGGATCGGTCTGCCGGCCGGTGCCGTGGGCGCAGCCGTGGCTGCGCGCCTGCTGTGGGTTCAGGCACCGGGCATGGAAGCCCTTTGCGAACTTGAGCCTGCACGCGCGGCCTGCGTGGGGCGGGCTTGGGTGATCCAGGCCTTTTTGCACCATCGCCTGAGCAGCGCGTCTTTGGGGCTGTGCACCGGTGCTGGGTTCCTGTGGTGGATGGCACTGGCCTTCGGGGGCGCCCGTTCCTCAAGCCTTCTGCGTATCGCTCTGGCCTTGGCGCTGGGTGGCGCGGTGGTGGCAGCGCTGGGCCTCGTGTTGTATGACGCCGACCGCTCGGCGTGGGCCGTGTTGCTCAGTGGCCTGTGCGGCCTGCGCATTGCTCAGACGATGGCCTTCAGCGCACATCATGGGCCTACAGGGCCGGATGAGGGTCGACGGTGAGGACGCCACAGGAGGCAGGCCGCCATCACCAGCCAGGCAGCCGCCAGGCCCACGGCCTGCTGGTTGGCGGCGCCTTCCAGCACCAGCAGCACCGGTGCGGCCAAGCCCAAGGCCAGCGCCATGGCGCCTTGCTCTGCCACAAGCGGCGGAGCCCGCCCAGACAGGCGTGCCATGCACAGCCCAAAGGCGGTGGCCCCCATCAGCGCAGCCTGCAGTGCACGGTAGCGCCCGTCAAACACGAGCGTCAAGGCGTCCACGGTGCTGAACATGAGCAGGGCTGTGAGCATGGCGCTGTAAACCGTTTGAAATTGCATGCCGCTGCGTGTGGTGCTCGGTGTCCCGACACGTCCCGCCGCCCAGGCACTTGCCGCCCACCAAAGGGCCGACCCACACACGCCCAGAGCCAGGGCAACGTGGGCCAGGGCCAGGGCCCACTCCGTGGTGCTGCGAAGCCAGATGGCCATCCCCGAGGCGTGCAACCCCGCCATCCCTCCCAGGATGGCGCTGGCCAAGACCACCGCGAGCGTTCTCACCCACAGGGCAGCACGTCCGCCCATGCCTGCCCGCACGTGCCGGCGCCCGGGCACCGCCAACCACGCGCAGCCGGCCATCGTTGCGCCAAACAGCGCGCCGCCCAGCGCGCCCCACAGGCCAGCCGTTTTTGCAGGGTCGGGCGGCAATGGCCCCACCCCCGTGTCGCGCAGCCGCCCGTGTACATCGGCAATCCCCCAAGCACCACCCATGGCGCCTTCAAAGCGGCGTTTCCACGGTTGATCGAAGGCTTCGATGACGTTGTAGTCGATTCCGGCGCGGCCCAATTGCTGCCGCAGCTCCCTAAGGAACCGCGCCTGCTGCTGCGGACCGGGGACCGCGCCTGCCCGGGCTCGACCCGCCGCAGGCCAGCCGGTTTCGGCCAACCACACGGCTTGGTTCCCAAAGGCGCGCTTCACTTGGGCATGCACGGTCAAGACATGGCCAACCGCCAAGTCCAGGGCCACCGGCGAGTCCTCCCAATACGGCAAGATGTGAATGGCCACCACGTCGACCTCCGTGGCCAGCACCGGGGCATGGCGCAGCCAAAACTCCCAAACATCGGCATAGGCCACGGGTACCGGCGATACCCGCCGGGCCGCGCCCAGCATCTGGGCCAAATCCTCGGGGCTTTGCTCCCGGCGCAGCAGCACCTCGTTGCCCAGCACCAGCATGCGCACCGTGCTGGGAAAGGCTCGGGCCAGGGCCAAGGCCGTGTCCACTTCGGCTTGGCTGGCGCTGCGGTCCCGGCTGATCCAAGCCCCTTGCACCACCTGCAGGCCCAGGGCTTGTGCCACCGCGGGAATCTGGTCTTGGCCGTGCCCGGTTCCGTAGGTGCGGATGCAGCCGGTCCATTGCGACAGCATCTGCAGGTCTTCCCTGAGTTGATCCTGTGTCAAACGCAGGCCGGCATCCAGCGGGCTGTGGCCGTGGCGCCGAAACGGTGCATAGGACAAGCAGGGCCACGGCTGTGCGCCTCCATGATCAAGGGCGCTCACGGTGCCCGAATGTGTCTGCGCGGCCATGGCCGTCCAGGGGCACAGCACGCCCGCGGCCAGGCACATCACCAAGGGCAGCACCCCCACCACACACGCCCAAACCGACTTCCAGTGGGCCAGGGATGCGATGCGCGCTGCAAGCGCGAATGCGGATGCAAACAGGCGGCGAGGTGCAGAGGGCATGGCGTGTGGACAGGGCTGGCACGTGATTGTGAACCCCGGCCCCTGGCCTGGGCACAGCCCCGCCGCCGGCCTACATGCAGGGGCGCACACCGATGACGGGCTTGCGTTCGACCTCGGAGTGGTCTGCAACCAAGGCGACCCTTGTGTGCGTGCTGATGGCGCTGCTCAACGCCGCCGTGTGGCAATGGGCCAACCCCCCCTTGCCGGCTGCCCAGGCCGCCTTACCGCTTCAGGGCTTGGCCTACAACGCCTTTCAGCGTTGGCAAAGCCCATTGGAAGGGCAGCGGCCCAGCGATGCCGACGTGGCTGCTGACTTGGAGCTGCTGCGCGGGATCACGGGTCGGCTGCGCACCTACAGCGCCTCCGAGCTGTCCACGCTGCCGGCCTTGGCCCGCGCCCAAGGTTTTCGGCTGACCGCTGGGGTTTGGCTGGACACGCAAGCCCTGAGAAACGAACGCGAACTGCTGTCCATCGAGGCGGCGGTGAAGGCCGAACGGGCATTGGCGCCTGAGCAACGCAGCATTGAGCGGGTGATTGCCGGCAATGAAACGCAGCTGCACCGGCTGTTGAGCCCTCAGGCTCTGGCCGCGGCCCTTTCTCGCTTGCGCGCCACGCTGAAGGTGCCGGTGTCCACCGCTGAGCCGTGGCATGTTTGGCTGGACCGGCCCGATCTGGTGGCGCAGGTCGATTTCATCGCGGTGCACCTGCTTCCCTATTGGGAAGGTGTGCCGGCCGAGGTGGCGGTGCACGAGGTGTGGCGCCGCTACGATGAGCTTCGGCTGCGCTACCCCGACAAGCCGGTGGTCATTGCCGAAGTGGGTTGGCCCAGCACCGGTGCGCCGGTGGAGAAGTGGGTGCAGGGCCATCGCAACCAATCATCGGCGTCGCCCTTGGAGCAGGCGCGGTTCCTGCGAGCGTTCGTGGCCTCGGCGCGCCTGCGTGACCCACAGCCCGATTACTTCGTCATCGAGGCCATCGACCAACCCTGGAAGGTCCGAACCGAGGGTCCCGTGGGGGCCCACTGGGGTGTCCTCGACGCTCGCCGCACACCCAAGTTCGACTGGACAGGCCCCGTCGAGCGGGACCCCTATTGGCGTGGCAAGGCGCTGGTGGCAGCCTTGCTCGCCAGCTTGGTGCTGTGGCCTTTGCTCATGCGAACGCCCCATCTCGGCTGGGCCGGGCGGGTGTCGTTTGGGATCGCGGCCCAGGCGGTGGCCTCCCTGGTGGTGGTCTTGGGCACGCTTCCCTTGGTCAACTATCTTCAAGTGCTGGACGCGCTGCTGCTGGCGTTGCTGGTGCCGGCCCTGCTGTTGATGGCGGCCATCCTGCTGAGCCAAGCCTTTGAGTTCGCCGAACTCTATTGGGACGGCAGCCTGCGCCACCGTGCCAGCGCCAAGCCGTGTCGACCGGGCGCACCCCAGCCCTGGGTCAGCGTACACCTGGCCTGTTGCAACGAACCGGCCGACATGGTGGTCGCTGCCATTCGCAGCCTGCAGGCGCTGGACTGGCCCCACCTGGAGATCTTGGTCGTGGACAACAACAGCAGCGACCCCAACTGCTGGCAACCCGTGCAGTCCTATGTGGAGCACCAGCGCTTGGCCGGCGATCAACGCCTGCACTTCATTCATCTGCCGGTGTGGCCGGGCTACAAGGCCGGTGCGCTTAACGAAGCGCTGCGCCGTACCCACCCGCTGGCGCAGTGGGTGGCCGTGGTGGATGCGGACTACGTGGTGTCGCCGCAGTGGCTGCAACGGTTGGGTGGCTGGTTGGAAGATCCTGATGTGGCGGTGGTGCAGTCGCCTCAGGCGCACCGTGACGGTGGGCGCAGCCGCTTGGCCCGCATGATGAACTGGGAGTACGAGGGCTTCTTTCGACTGGGCATGCACCACCGGCATGAACGAAACGCCATCGTGCAGCACGGCACCATGAGCGTCATTCGGCGTCAGGCTCTGGAGGCCGTTGGAGGCTGGGACGCCGCCTGCGTGTGCGAGGACACCGAGTTGGGTCTGCGCCTGCTGCAGGCCGGATGGCGCAACGTCTACGTGGACGAGGTGTTGGGATCCGGGCTGGTGCCACAGAGCTTTGCGGCCTACCAGCGACAACGCCAACGATGGGCAAGGGGGGGCATTCAGATCCTGCGCCGCCATGCGGCATCCCTGTGGGGGCGCTCGGCCTTGAGCCTGGGGCAGCGGTACCACTTCCTGGCCGGCTGGCTGCCCTGGATTGGGGACACGCTGCACCTTGTCTTCACCCTGACCGCACTGGCCTGGAGTGCTGGGATGCTGGGCATACCCCAAGCCTTCAGCCTGCCCTCACCGCTGATGGCGCTGCCGCTGCTGGTGTTCTTCTGCACCCGCCTGGTCATGGTGCCGCTGCTGTATGGCCGCCGGGTGCACTGCACCCGAGTCGAGCTGTGGGGCGCCGCTTGGGCCGGTATGGCCCTGTCGCACCGCATCGCTCGCGGCGTGCTGGCCGGCTTGTGGGGCGGCCAAGCGGCCTTTCATGTGACGCGCAAGGGCGGCGGTGTGGCGTCGCTGGGGAGCGCGTCGGGCGCTACAGGCCAGCCAACCGTGTGGGCATCGGTGTGGCAGGAGGGCCTGTTGGGTGGGGCCTTGCTTTTGGCGGCACTGGCTTTGGCGTGGGCCGGCCTTGAGCCATCCGGCGCCCTGTGGGCCTGGTGCGGGATTCTGGCCTTGCAGGCCTTGCCCTACGCCGCGGCGGTGAGCTGTGCGGCCATGGAGGAGCGCCTGCTGCCAGGGGGTGGGGAAGTCAAGGTCCGGGAAGGGGCTTGAACACTGTATGGATATACAGTATTATTGCTCGCATTGACGAAGTCTCACCCGAACAGGAGCAACGCATGAACCTGCTGACCCCACGCGCCACCGCCACTCCATCCACGGGCGCCACGGCTCCCTTGGCCACCATACGGCACCCGCTGGTTCAAGCGGCCTGCCATGTGAGCCCAGGCCGCAACCGCAGGCTTGGCCGCGCGGCACGGTTCTCCAGCGACCCTGACCAAATGGTAATGGTCAGCTGCTTGGCCAGCTTCCTGGTGCTGCCCTTCATCTTGTAAGGTCCCGGGGGCTTCGCCCAAAGGCGTACGGCCACGCACCATCAGGCTCAGGATTTGAGCCCGCGCGGTGGCATGATCGGCTGCGAGGCCTGTAGCTGCTGTCGCCGTCTTCCGTGTCTTCTCCTTTCGCGCCCACCGAACACCCGTCCCCGATGCAACGCCCTGGTTTCAAACCGGGGCTGTTGTGGCTGCAGGCCCCGCAGCTCGAAGACCTGGCACGCACCGTTTGGGCTTGGTGGTTGCGCTACCCCCCCGCCCCACTTGAGGATGAGTGGGTGCTTATACCCAGCAACGGTATGGCCGAGTGGTTCAAGGCCGAAACGGCGCGTTCGCAGGGCATCCTGTCGGCCTGCCGCATCGAATTGCCGGCACGTTTTGCATGGCGCTTGTACCGAACCGTCCTGGGGCCGCAGGCCGGTGGGCTGGGGCGTACAGAGAAGTCGGTCCTGCCTTGGTACCTCGCTGCAAACGCAGAGCAGTGGGCAACCCTGCCGGCACTCCAGCCCACCTGGGCCTCGATCGCCCAGCGCCACGCACAGACCCTGCAGGAACCCAGACCCCTGCACCCGGGATCCGCCGAACTGCTGCGCTGGTGCGCACACGCCGCGGACCTGTTCGACCAGTACCAATGGTTTCGCCCGGACTGGCTGCACGATTGGGCGCAGGGCAGGGCGCAGTTGCGCCTGTCCCCAGATACTGCAAAGGGTGCCCTTGCATTGCCTGCAGAGCAAGCCTGGCAGGCAGCGATGTGGCACTGGTTGGCCAACCGCTCACCCGAAGGCTGCAGCAGGGGCGAGCCGGCCACGCGGGTGGACCTGCATGAAGCGTGTTTGAAGCGCCTGCGCGAGGCACCGGCGGGTAGCCTTTCACAACTGCCGGGTCGTCTGGTGTTGTTCGGCAGCACGGCCTTGCCACCCGTGGTGCTGGAGCTGCTGGAAGCCTTGGCACGCCACGCCCTGGTGGTGATGGCCGTGCCCAGCCCCTGTCAGGTGCACTGGACCGACTTGGGGCAAGCGCCCACTGAAGGTCAGCCGCTTCTGGCGGCCTGGGGCAAGCAATCGCGTGACTTCATCGCCCAGGTTGAGACCTTAGAGGGACATCTGGCCGACCAAGAAGCGCGCACCATCACCCGTGTGGAACCAGGCGCGGCACCGCCTGCACACAGCGCCCTGACCCGTCTGCAGGCTTCCGTCCACCACAATGAACCGCTGAACGAGCTGAGGGAATCGGTTCACCGTGAAGGCCTGGCGTTGGATGACGGCTCGATCCGATTCATTCGCGCCCATACCGCGCTGCGAGAGGTCGAGGTTCTTCATGACCACCTCTTGCACGAACTGACCGCAAACCCGGGCCCAGACCGACCGCAAGCGCGTGATGTGGTGGTGATGGTCCCCGACCTGCGCACCCACGCAGCGGCCATCCGCGCCGTGTTTGGCGCGTACGGCGAGCACGACCCTCGACACATTCCTTGGGGACTGGCCGATCAACAGGCCCAAGCCGACCGCGGCCTTCCAGCCCTTGCCGACTGGTTGCTCAGCCTGCCCAGCCAGCGCTGTACCGCTGCCGAACTTCTTCGGCTCCTGGAGTCGAACGCGGTGTGTCGACGCTGGGGTTGGGACGAAGAAGACCGGCGTGCACTGGGCCGTTGGGTGCAGGACAGCGGTATTCGCTGGGGTTTGACCCAAGCGCACCGACAAGCCTTGGGTCTGGGCGAGGCCGGCGCGGCCATGACCTGGCAGTTCGGCGTAGACCGCATGCTCGCCGGCTACGCGATGGGCTCGGTTGCAGGGGCGAGTTGGGCACCCGTGGAGGGCGTCCAAGGCCTTGCCGCACGTGCAGCCGGGCAGCTCGCAGGTCTGCTGCGCCGCCTTGAAGTGTGGCGTGCATGGGCCAGTGAGGAACACCCGCCAGCGCATTGGGCACACGCTTTTCGGGCCCTCTGGCTGGACCTGTTGGATCCCGCAGATCCCGAAGAGGAGCGAGAAAGCCTCGGCATCGACAACGCGGTGGCCGACTGGCTTCGCCACACGCAAGAGGCCGGGTTTGAGGCCTCCGTCGGCCTGGACCTGGTCCGGCTGTCTGTAATGGATCAGGTGGTGCAGCCCCCTGCGCAAGGCCGCTTTCGCTCCAGCGGGGTCACCTTCTGCACCCTCATGCCGCTGCGGGCCGTACCGTTTCGCATCGTGTGCTTGCTGGGCATGGATGAGGGCCAATACCCCAGGCCCATGCGGCCCAGACATGGCGACTTGTTGGCCCTGCCCGAAGTGGCGCGGCCGGGCGACCGCTCCCGCCGCCAGGAAGACCGCCAGCTTTTGTTGGATGCCCTCTTGTCGGCTCGGCAACAACTGGTCGTCAGCTGGGTGGGGCAGCAGCCCATGGACCGCCAGCACCGGCCTCCCTCGGTCCTGGTGGGGCAGTTGCGGGATGTGCTGACGACGGTGTGGGGGGATGAGGCCGTGACAGCCATCACGTTTGACCATCCGCTTCAGCCCTTCAACCCCGGGTACTTCACCCCAGGCCGATTGCCACAAACCCATGCACACGAGTGGCATTCGGCTGTGCATCCGCCCACCGCTGCACCAGTGGCCGGTCCACCTGCTGCGGCCGTATCCGCCGTACCCGTCACGCCCGATTCCGAACGGATCATGCGCTGGCTGAAGTGCCCCGTGGCAGCCTTCTGGGAGGATCGATTGGACACCCGTTGGCCCCGTGCGCCTGAGCGCACCGAGGAAGATGAGCCCATGGCCATGGGCGGTCTTCAGGGCTGGGCCGTTTGGCAGGAGGCATTGGCTGCCGTCCAAAACGCACGCCCGGACCAACAAGACGCCAGCTGGGCCGTACGTTGCTGGACAGCGCTACAGGCCCGAGGCTTGGTGCCCTTGGCCGCACCCGGGCGCTGGGTACAGGCCCAGGTCTTGGGGCAGCTGCAAGCCCTGTTTGAACACCGATCCCTCCTGGGGCTCGATGGGGCCGCCCATCGCCTCGTGGTTTCGGGCAGCACCTTTGCCGGTGCAAACCGCCACAAGAACCAGCCGAAGGCCTGGCGGCTGGATCTGCTGGTGCAGGCCTGGTGGCTGCAAACGTTGGAGGCGGCCGAAGGAATGCCGCACGACATTCACCTGTTGGCACCCGATGTTTGGGTGCACGCGCGCCCCACGGAGGTCCAACAAGCGGTTTTGGATGTACAGGCGGTGAGCCACACCTTGGCCCAATGGATGGCTGCGCCGCGTCCGCAGCCGGCCACTTCGAGGTTGGTGGCCGCAGCCCACGGCTCACCCAGCGAACAACGCGCGGCCTGGTCCCGCGAAGGCCAGCGCAATGCAGCCTGGCGCCGAAGCTTTGGCGCCGCGCAGGAGGACGACGATCTGCTTGAAGGCGGACTTGAAGCCTTCGATCGCTGGCCACAGGCCACGGAAGAGCTGTATGGGCCGTTTTGGCGCTGGTGCAACACACAGCTGCAGGTGGTGCAGACCATCCCCCGTGTAGGTCCACCATGAGCCTTCCCCTGAATGCCCTGACCCTGCCACTGCGGGGACATCAGCTGATTGAGGCCAGCGCCGGTACTGGCAAGACCTGGACGATTGCCGCCCTCTATCTGCGCTTGGTGCTGGGCCTGGGCAGCCCACAAGACCAGCCTCTGCACCCCAGGCAGATCTTGGTGCTGACCTTCACACGTGCGGCCACGCGGGAGTTGGTGGACCGGATCCGGTCCCGGCTCGTGCAGGCGCATGACGTGTTTGCCGGACGCGTTGGCCCCGAGTCGGCAGACAGCTTCCTGCAGGCCTTGCTACTGGCCGTGCCCGAGGGGCCGCCTCGGGTGCAAGCGCTGTGGCGTTTGGAACAGGCCGCGGCTGCCATGGACGATGCAGCCGTGCTGACGATCGATGCCTGGGTGCAGCGGCTGTTGTCTGAACACCTGCTGGAGCCCGGACATCAGGGCCTTGAGCACGTGCTGGAAAGCGACGAGAGCTTGAAGGCGGCCGCCGTGCGCGACTATTGGCGGCAGCAGGTGTATCCCCTGGACGACCATGCCATGGCGGCCGTGGCCGACGTGGCCCCCGATGCCCAAGGTCTGGCCCAGCTGTTGGACGCGTCCTTCGGGGCAGGGGCCGGGTCCGCAGGCGCACCGCCGGCGCCCTCCGTGACGCTGCAAGCCTCGCTCCAGACCCTGGCCGAGCAGCGCGCGGGCGAGCTTCAGGCCCTCAAACGCCAATGGGCGGCGTTGGTGGAGGACATCGAGGACTGGTTTGAGGTACGCCTTCAAGAGAACCCACGCTACTTTCACGGTAGTCGACTCAAAGGTGGGATGAAGCCCGTGCGGCAGTGGTGCGAGCAGATTCGGCGCTGGGTGGCCGGGCCATCGGCCTTCTTGGAGGGCGTGAACATCGGCAGCCCTGCGGATCGCAAGCTGCGCAGCAAGCTCACGCGCGCCGGCTTGATGCAACTGCACAACCGTGCCACGGCACCGGCCGATGAGCAGGCCTTGCCCGCGTGGGCCAGGGCCTTTGAGGACCTGCTGCACGCACTTGATCACGTGCCGCAAGCGCAGCCCATTCTCTTGAACCATGCCCATGCTTGGGTGACCGATGCGGTGCAGCGCCGCAAGCAAGAACAGTCGGCCTACACCTTCGCCGATTTGCTGCGACAAGTGACGCAAGCGCTGGGCCAGCACGAGGCGCTGGCCCATCGGGTGCGGCAACAGTACCCGGTGGCCCTGGTGGATGAGTTCCAAGACACCTCGCCGGCCCAACTGTCCTTGTTCGAGCAGGTGTACACGGACCCAGATGCGGTCGATCAAGCCTTGCTGTTCATCGGCGATCCCAAACAGTCGATCTACGGATTTCGCGGCGCCGACATCCACAGCTACTTGCGTGTACGGCGACGCCTGGTCCACCGCCTGCACACCTTGAATGGCAACCGCCGCTCGGTACGGCCCTTGGTCACGGCCCTGAACACTTGGCTGTCGCATGCCGAGCGCGCCTGCGCCCATGCGGATGGCAAGCCCCATGAAGCCTCCGAGACGACGGGCGCCTTTGTCCATGGTTTGGACGTGCCCTTCCTGCCGGTCGAACCACTGGGGCCCTCCGAGCGCCTGGTGTGTGGTGGGCACGCGATGCCGGTCTTGTGCGCCTGGACGCAAGGCCAAGCAGGCGTGGCAGCGGCCGGCCGCAACCGGGATGCTGCCCGCGCGGCCGGTCAGATCGCCTGGATGCTGTCCCATCCCGAAGTGGGCTTTCAGGCCACCGCCGACGGTGCAGCGCACCCGCTGCGCCGGCTTCGCCCGCAAGACTGTTGCGTCTTGGTGCGCAGCCACACCGAAGCCCAGGCCATGGCGCAGGCCCTGCGAGACCAAGGCCTGTCCAGCGTCTTCCTGTCCGAGCGCGAATCGGTCTTGCAGTCGGTTGAGGCGCAGGACATTCTGCTGATCTTGCAAGCACTGTTGGAGCCACGCAGCCTCAAGTGCGCACGACGGGTGTGGGCCTGCGAAACCATGGGTCTGGCGCTCCAGCAGTTGGTGCATGAACACACCGACGACGCGCTGTGGGATGCGCGCATCCAGCGACTGCAGGACGGCGCGCAGCGCTGGGCGCGGGAAGGGGTGATGGCTGCCCTGCGGCACTTCATCCGGGAGGAGGGCGTGGTGGCCCGTGCCCACGCTGCGCCCATGGGCGAACGGCGCTTGACCAACTGCCTGCACCTGGCCGAGTGGTTGGAGTCGCTCAGCGCGCAACACCGCAGCCCCGCCGCCCTGGTTCGCGCTTACGCCAATGTATTGGCCGATCCCATCGCCGCCCTCCAGAACACACCAGGCTTGCGCGACGCCACCTTGCTGCGGCTGGAGAGCGAAGCCGACGTGGTGCAGATCGTCACCATTCACAAGTCCAAGGGCCTGCAATACCCGCTGGTGTGGCTGCCCTTTGGTGTGGCCAGCAGCGCCGATCGTGTGGCCAAAGGCCAGCCCACGGGGGAACACCGTGACGTACTGTCGGCGCAAGACCCGGCTGGAGAAGTCCATGCCGGGTCTTCAACCGCCGGTGACACGGAAGCGGCTGATGACAGCCCCCAGCCTTCCTCCACCCCGCAAGATGCCCTGGAGGCCTTGCGAGAAGACGTGCGCCTGCTGTATGTGGCACTGACCCGAGCTGTGCACCAGGTTTGGCTGGGCGCAACACCGCGCAAGGCCCACCCCAACCGGGCGCAGAACTGGCACCTCAGCGCGCTCGGGCGGTGGGTGTCCGGTGCGGGCCATCCGCGTGCCGATGCCGACGTGGTGGAAGACCTGCGCGGACTGTGGGCGGCCATGCAATCCCGGTGCGCCGAGGAAGACCCGGCCCCCGGCCCAATGGGATGGGTGCACCTGGACATCGTCGACGCGGAGGATGATGCGATCTGGCCCGTCAAGGCGGCGCCGGCGCAGCCGGGCGTTGGGCCGACGTCGCCCAGCGGGCCGGCCATACAGCCGTGCCCCCCCGCGGCACCAAGCCCTGCATCACCGGCGCGCCCCGCGCGCTCGGTGGCGCATCCGGTGCAGCGCCAATGGCGGGTGTCCAGCTACTCCGCACTGGCCAGTGGTGCCGGCGAACACCTCAGCGCCTGGCGTGAACTGCGCTGGGATGAAACGACCGACACCAGCGCGGCACCCATCGGTGCCGCGCAGTCCCCCGCCGAGACGGCCGGGCCTTGGCACGCCTGGCCTTCCAGTGCCGCGTTTGGACAACTCCTGCACGAGTGCCTGGAGCTGGGGGCTGAGGCCCACTTCGATACCCGGCCCGACAGCGCGTGGTCACACGCCCTTCGGGTCCGACTGGACAGCAGTGCCTGGGCCCAGCACGCACAAGACATCCAAGCTTGGCTGTTCCGCGTGGTGCGTGCCCCCCTGCTGCCGACCGGACAAGCCCTGTGCGAACTACCGGTGGCACGGGCCGAGTTGGAGTTTTGGATGCCCATGCAGCCCCTGGACACACGGGCCTTGGACAGCCTCCTGATGCAGCACCTGTGGCCTGGTGAACCGCGCCCGGCGCTGAGGCCTCAGCGCCTTGAGGGCCTTCTCATGGGCTTTGCCGATCTGGTGGTGGAGTCGCAGGGACGGCTGGAGGTGCTGGACCACAAGTCCAACCGACTGGCCGAAGGACCGCGTGGTTACACACCGGCCGCGCTAAAGGCGGCGGTCCTGGAACACCGCTATGACCTGCAAGCCGCGGTCTACCTGCTGTCCCTGCACCGCCTGCTGCGCGTGCGCTTGGGCGCGGCCTACCGCCCCCAGTCCCATCTGGGTTGCGCACACTTCCTGTTCCTGCGCGGCATCGACCAGCCTGGCGGACACCTGGTCTCCATCCCGGCCGACATCGCCTGGCTGGAGCCCTTGGATGCCCTCCTGGGCCCCACGCCCGCCACAGGCGAAGCGCCCGCCGGCGCCACCGCATCGGGTCGGGGGGCACCGTGATGGCTGCACACCCCGTGGCTTCCGCAGCCTTGCTGCCCTTGCCCAGCCAAGGGTTCGCCCACCTGGACGTGGAACTGGCCGACCTGCTGCGCCGGTACCTGGCCGACCGTGGAATGGATGCCAACGCACCCGCCGTGCGGTGGTGGTGCGCGGCGCTGGCCTTGACCAGCCGTGCCCATGCCCGCGGCCATGTGGGCCTGAACGGGTCGGTGCTGCAAAGCCCTGGGGGTTTGGACCTCTTGGACCCTGCCGATCCGGCTTGTAGCGTCGCCTTCAGGGGTTTTGTACAGCGCTGGCTGCAGGAGGCGGCTGCATCGGGCCTGGGGGCAGGGGATGCATCCGAGGCTCGCGTGGTCCAAGAGGCGGTGCTCAGCAGCGGGCTCTTGTGCTGGGACCTGCAGCACCTTTACCTGCGTCGTCTGTGGGCCGCCGAGTGCCGTGTGGCCCAATCATTGGCCGATCGAAGCCGCCAGAGCACCCCCTGTGGTGCAGAGCAGGCGCTGCAGGTCGAACAACGGCTGCAGAGCTGGTTTGGCCCAGAGGCCGATCAGGCCAGTGCCGACCAGCAGCACGCCTGCCGCCAAGCGCTGCACGCCCCGTTCTTGGTGCTCAGCGGAGGGCCCGGAACCGGCAAAACCTATACCGCCGCGCGCTTGATGGCGATGCTGCAGGCCATGAGGCCGCCAGGCACACCGGCCCTGCGGGTGGCCTTGGCTGCACCCACCGGAAAGGCCGCCGCGCGGCTGCGGCATTCGATGGAGCAGGCCTGGGCACACCTGCACGGACGCGGTTTGCCCGATTCCTTTTGGACCGAGTCTTGGGCCGCCGTGGAGCCCCCCCAAACCGTGCATGCGCTCTTGGCCCAATGGCGTCGTCGGG
>JACCED010007866.1_pt1 | contig 18706 bp, 25 predicted proteins | sample 7455021 | NCBI WGS metagenome assembly JACCED01 (sample SAMN15323456, study PRJNA562643) | freshwater metagenome | isolation source: river surface water | place: USA:Blue River Watershed | collected 2017-08-19 | reverse complement strand
TGCTGACTGCCATAAATCGTCCCGTTACTTGACGATTAATCATCCGTTAAAAGGACAACTCTCCCATCAAAAAAATGAGGCAAAAATAATTGTTTTATTCCATGAAGAACAAGTGAAATTTTGAACATAAAAAAGTGTTCAACTTTTTGCTTTACGGGAATTGTGTGGGTTAAAAGTATCTATCGGAACGGTATCGTCACCGTAAAAGTAATCATAAAAGTATCGTTTGGGAACCGACTGAGCTAAAGCGCCGAAGCCAAACATTATAGCGAGAAATTGGTGAATCGCTCAATGGCTTGGAGGAACTGTCGCTGCCTCAGATTTCGCCTTCATCCTAATAGATTTAAGAAACTTTCATTACAGAGGGCGTGATCTTGATTTTGTCTAGTTCTCGCCACGCAGAAATGTCCGTTTGAAGGACGTTGAGAGTCGTGAAACAGGAGGGTTTAATGGGCGTCTTGGCTGGTCTTGGGGCTGATGAATCGTCAATACAGAAATTTAAGTGCTGTAAAGGAAGCTCAACGGTCTTGTTACAGGCCTCTTCACCAGTGCAGCATTAACTACCTTGAAAATGAACTCGCACTACTACTCAAACTCAAGGCAACTATGGCTGCGAAGAAGTTGGCTTGAACAAGCTTGCGTCAAGGATAATTATTCCAAATTTATAGATATTTGGGTGAAATTATGAAACAAGCGTTAGCCGCGTATACGAATGTGATTGCCGCGTGGGATGAGTTTGTTGAACATGTTAAAGCTAATAGAAGCAATGAGATCAACATTGGTCAATGGGGATTTGGCAATGTTGAGATCGGAAATATTGGTGTACCTTGGGCTGTGTTACATGATATTTTCAGAATGCCTGATGAGGCTAGCGATATTGCGTTTGAGAAAAAGCTCGTTCAGCATCTGAACTCGATAAAAGATCGGTTAAGTGAAGCAAAAAATAACGGTGTTGGTTGGTTGCTGACTTCATCTTCGTTTTTGAATGATGTGAATGAAGTTAGTCAAATAAGTTTTGTGTTGATTCCTGCTGTGAGAGGAATGGAGAGTCAATTCCGAAATCTTGAAATTGAAGCAGGAAAAATAGCAGTTGCAGAGGCCAAAAGTGGTCAAATCCTTGTGGCGTCAAAACTGCAAGAGATAGAAAAAAACAGGAAAATGATCGAGGATGTTGCCAAGGGAATTGGTAACAAAAAAGACGCATTAGATTTGGGCGAACGGAGGTTAGATGATGCGAGAGTCAAGTTAGAAAAAGCGACAGCAGATTTAAATAAGCAAGGTTTGGCTGGGGCTTTTTCCGATGCTGCAGTTAAATTTAATGAACAAAGAAAAATATTTGGGGGTGGATTTCTGTTGTCAATTGTGTTGATCGTAGGTATTGGCTATGACAACAGATTGGTGCTCTCAACAATTGGTACAGACTTGAAATTTATGGGTGTCATTTTGTCAGCATCGCCCTGGGTGTGGTTAGGATGGTTTTGTGTGAGGCAGTTAGGGCAAATGACGCGGATACAACAGGACTATGAATTCAAAACTGCAACAGCTCTAGCTTTTGAGGCGCATAAAAGGGAACTAACAGCAGGGGATGGTGCAGATGCTGAACTATCTAAACAGTTCTTGAAGACAGTGGTTCAAAATTTTGGTGATAACCCAGTGCGACTTTTGCCTGATTCAAAAAATGAGCATGGTCACCCCATAGAAGAACTAATTTCAAAAGTGTCAGATGACAAGACTTTTGATCGTCTCGTTAAGGTATTTGAGTCTTTGAAGAAGTCTAACTAATTAGCCAGCTTGTTTCTGTGACCCTGAGCAAGCAGATGAGTAACGCCAACTATGGCTGCGTAGAGCCTGAATTGACTAACTAGACCGTCGTGTTTTAAGACGATCTTGTCCGTTTAAAGGACATGCTCAAGAGCTTTTTGTTGGGATGGTTGGTCACTATTCAAGATTTACTTTTTGATTTGTGGTTTGCCAGCAGCCTCTAGCTTTGCATTTAAAGCTGCAATACGGGCTTCATCTTTTGCAGGTTGAACATAATAAAAATCAAACAATCCTTCAAGAACCTCTAGATTCCACTCGGCTTCATGTGGTTCAACGGGAAGTATTTCGCCTGAGTTTGTATCCTTCATAGGATGTGCAGCAAAGTTGCCGATGTTTCTTACGGCATCCACATTCATTGCTAAAGATTTTGGAAGTCCGTTTGAGGCTATTACGGCATCAATGGCTTTAGCAAGGTCATGTTGCTTGTAATTTTGCGCTCTCAATAGTCCTTGCAAGCACCTACGGCTTAGTGCGGCTGATGCTTTAGGACTATCGTCAAGCACGGCGACTGCTTCATTGAAGTCTTCTTGTAGGTCAAGCGGAACTTCAAGTGGAGCACGAGCTCTTGAATTGCCCTTTGGATAAATTAATGATGTGATCGGACGATTTTGATTGGATATGTGCTTATTAAGGAAAAGAATAGCGTGTGCACAACTTGGGCAAACCATGCTTTGCACGTCCCAGCTAGTAGTTGCTCTGTTTTCGCATCCAATAGGATGACTGTTTTGCAGCCAATCTTGATTAAAAGCTGGGTGTATTGAAATTTGGCAATGTGGACATTTCATATTGTTCTTTGTGTTAATGCTAGTAGGGCTTTTAGATTTCTGCCCGAATTTGCTGCATGTCTTTATCACCACGCTTGTAGCCTTGACGCGGGTTCTGGAAGGTCTTTTCAAGCACAACAAGATTCACTATCTCGTTCACATGGAACATCTTCCACCCAACGTACTCACCTGACTCACTACCCCCCGAAACTTGATAGGCTCTCAGCGCGGGGTGTCCCTTCTTGTCGATACCGAGACAGTGTGGCTCAACTTCTCGCGGAAAACCGTCGTAGCTGAAAGACAAGAGATTGTGGTTCTGTATGGCTTTTGCGATGGACATGGCGAGCTACTAAGTGAGTACGATTTAACTATAAATCTATTGCCGTAATTTGTCCAATTGCCAATACTTTGTGGGGGTCGTGAGTCCCTTAACCATTAAGCCGACCCATACAGTCCAAACAGACTGAATAGAGCACGTCTAGTGCTTGGCTGAAGCGTCCCGTTTCGGGACGCTTGTCCGTTTAAAGGACAACGTCAGGGAAAGTCCGATGGAACCAGCGCAAAGCCTCTTCCTCGTCAACGATATGGTGTTCCCATTCGCCAGACTTGCTAGAGCAGACCCCCATAACAAACTCGCTGTCATCCTTTTTGCGTAGTTTGAACTCGGTGTCGTCTCGTTCGTAGGTGTACTCGATGATCTCTCTGTCCCATGAGTCGTTATGAGTACTTAAACTAAAGCCAATTTTTAGAAATTTGCCAAAATTGAAGGGTTTTGTCATGGATGTGGCGAATGTTCGGGTGAAGACGGGAAGTACATTTTTAAGTGAGTCTAGCTAATGCTTGGTGCGATCATTGGCGACATAGTCGGTTCTGTTTACGAGAAAAGGAACTATCGAGCAAAGGACTTTCAACCTTTGTTTCATGCGAATGCACGGTTCACGGATGACACCGTTTGCACTGTTGCAGTAGCTGATGCGTTGCTTCATGGAAAGAAGCCAACCCAAGCACTGCAAGAGTGGTGCCGTCGCTATGAAGACACTGGTGGTTGGGGGCAAAGATTTGCTTTGTGGATTGCTGATGATGACCCCAAGCCATATCAAAGCTGGGGCAACGGTGCTGCGATGCGAATCTCAGCAGTGGGATTTCTTGCTAGAACTGAAGATGAAGCAATTCAATGGGCTGATTACTTCACGGTTGTCACACATGACCAAGTTGATGCGATTGCTGCAGCACGTGCTGTCTCATTGGCAATTTATTGGGCGAGACAGCAAGTAGATGCAGTTGATATTGCAGACAGGCTGACTGAAAGATTTGGCTACAACCTTAAGCAAACGCCAGACGACATCCGTCCAACTTATAAGCACACAGAATCCAGTGCAGGTTCAGTTCCACAAGCGATAGTTTGTGCGTTGCAATCCACGAACTATGAGGATGCGCTTAGAAATGCCGTATCGATTGGTGGCGATAGCGACACGATTGCAGCAATCGCAGGGAGCATTGCAGAAGCACTTCACGGCATCCCAGATGAAATCGCCAATACGGGGCGTTCGTTTCTGACGCAAGACATGCTTTCAGTGATCAATAATTTGTATTCAATTTAGGTGTCTGCATGGTTTGAGCTTGACCAGTCTTGTTTTCAAACTCCCAACTGTCATGAAGAAATCAAAAGATGGGCGCCTGACTCTGCTAATTAGGACTAGAAAACAGACTTTAGGCACTAAAATTACTGATGATCAAATTTGATCGCTAACAAGTAAATATGTCATCTAAGTCGTTAAAAGTCGCTTCTTTTTTTGCAGGGATTGGTGGCTTTGATCTGGGCTTTGAGCGCGCTGGGATGGAAGTCGTTTTCCAGTGTGAAATTAATAAGTTCGGACAAGGTGTTCTTAAGAAACATTGGCCAAATGTTCCATTAGAGCCAGACATCAAACAAGTCCAAGCCAAAAGTATTCCCAAAGATGCTGATCTTTGGTGTGGCGGTTTCCCTTGTCAAGATTTGTCTTCAGCAAATCAGGGTAAGCGTAAAGGGTTAGATGGTGAAAGGAGTGGGCTGTTTTATGAATTCGCGCGCCTCGTCAAAGAAAGGAAGCCTAGCTGGATCATTCTCGAAAATGTTCCCGGGCTCCTCAACAGTCATAACGGAGAAGATTTCCGATGCGTCCTTGAAGAGTTGGATGAACTCGGGTATGGCGTATCGTGGCGAATTCTCGATGCGAAATACTTTGGAACACCCCAAAGACGTCGCCGAGTCTATGTTGTCGGAAGTTATCGAAGCCTCCGCTCCGCTCGAGTACTTTTTGAAGAAGGAGCAACTCGAATTGTGGCTAAACAGGGCATGGGAGAAAGGATTTCCAGTGACGGAGGATCTCTCAGCAGCAATGGAAAGCCAGATCTCTACTCTATCCAACATGCAAGCATCGGCAGAAAAGCCAGCGCCGGTCCGCAAGCAAAAGGCTTCCGCAACGACGGTGAAACGTACACGCTCGACTCCCGCGGAAGCGCCGACGCTGTATGTTCGGCGATTGATGCCTTCCGAGTGCGAGAGACTTCAGGGCTTTCCAAAGGATTGGACAGCAACAGATATAGAGCGATAGGTAACGCTGTAAACGTTCAGGTTATTGAGTGGATCGGTCGACGCATCATGGAAGTCGAAAGCGAAGATAAGGGCAAAAGCTAGACGAGATTGATGTAGTTGCGATCAAACATAGCTTCGCAAGCAGTACCTTGGTTAGTAATAGCTTGAACAAAAAAGCTGTAGTTTGTGAACAATGTTTTTTCGTGATCAATCACCAGTGGAAGTGAATGAGGAGCGCAAGCGGGTCTTGGCTGGGGAGTTGTGCTCTGATCTTCTTTAATGGTGATCAAAGCCAAAGACCAGTTTGCATTTTTTAAGTTTGGAAATTTCGTCGTAGTCGTGAGGCGTGGCATCAAGTAGTCATAAATCATTGAGCCGATACAAAATGCAATACGCCCCCCTGTCAGCATTGCGGTGTTGCCTTTGACAAGAAATTGCTCTTGCTGACGTCGCCACGCATTCGTCACAAGCGGGGCAGTCTTGTGAACTGGATCTGTCAGATTCGCATTTCCGCTTTCCCAGTTCGCTATGTGTTTAGTTAAATCGCCTGTGCTTGTTGTTTCACCACCGCCCTGCATCTCAAGAACTACGGGGCGATCTTGAGCGCCCACTGCCGTGTAATTAGGGTTGCTGCGCCACATGATGTAGTCGGCGGAGTAGTCGCTTGTAGATGTAATCGGGATGGCTACTTCTCTATCAACCAGAACGTCCGCACGAGTAATATCCGTACCGTAAATTTCTTTTGCGACTGAATGTAAGGTCTCTTTTTGGTGCTCATTCAGTGGTATCGGACTAGTTGCAGCCCCTTTCATCGTTGCGCACAAGCGACTTGGGCAAACAATCCAAAGTTCACCAGTTGCAACATCACGAATGGAACACACCGGCTTATCACCACGTTTGGCTTTTTCGCAGTGTGAGTTTTTGAATGGACAGGGAAGAACAGGTTTATGTTCAGCTGCGCCAGATTTGTTGATCACAATGGGCGTAATCAGATGATTTTTGTCAGTGCGGACACCTAAATATTCGGCAACAACCACGGGCATGAAAAGCTCCTAAATCAATAAGTTATCCTACCAAAGGAGCCTTTGTAAAATTACTACTAAGGAATAAAGGTGGAAAGACTGTGTCATCAGAAGAGCAAGATTTGGCTGCAGGGGGAGCTTCAAACAGGAGACTTGCAACTGACGATGGGCGCACCTATGTGGCTTCTGTTGCGATTCAGAAGTTTTCGCATGGATATCAGTTGTGGGGATATTAACAGTTAAAAATTGATGGAAAAACAAAAAATGTATACATCGGGAAGGTGACAGCTGATTCAAGAGCTGAATCACTCAAGATGGGATGGGATCTCGCCAAAAAGAAGAAAATTATCGAAAAGCGAGGATAGAAATGGATTCCATCGCTCGAAATTAAGTGATTAACAACTGTCCTTTTAACGGACAAGACGAGCGTCCTGTTTCGGGACGCTTGTGTTCTTCTCGGTTATCGAGTTAGAACGAGTTTTGGTGTTGCAGTTTCATCGCACCAGATGAGTGCATTCTGCTCATGCTTGATTGCCAACCTCGTGCATTCATCGGATGAAATGCCAAGAATCAAGACACTGGGTTCCTTCCAATCTGTGTCTTTCCCTTGTCCATAGCCATAGATTGATTTCAACTTGAGTGATGCAATGTCACTCAAGAGATCTGCTTGCCGAGCTACGTTATGTGGCGGCGTCAGCAAAACGCTATATGGGTTGTATGCAGTGATGAAGCAAGCTGTCTGGATATTCTCAATTGCGTAAAACCTTGCTAACGATTCAGAGCGTTTTCCTATATTAAGTGTGAAAGTAGGATTGCTCTCAACAACATAGTTGGTTGCCTTGTACGCATCAATCAGATTGGTTGCAATGAGCGAACTATTCGTCAACTTTAGCTCCCTCTGATTCTTCATCACTTTTGACAACACGCATGGATCCAATCCATACCGATCCTTCTAGTTTTTGAAAGGGAGGTTCAATGGCGACACAGAGATTGGACTTGATTGCAAGCAAAAGCTCTTCGTCGGAGTCGCAGCGATGAACTTGCTTTTGACACTTGTTGCAGAAGCGAATCTTTTCGCTTGTGGTTTCATCAAGCTCGTACCAGTCCGCATCACACTTGAATGCAAACTCGCAGTTCCTGAATTGATAGAGATCTTTAAAGTTTGACATGTCTTGTTCTCAATCATCAAACGCAAAAATGAATGACCCATCTGCAAGAAATTTTGCAAGGCTCTCTGCTTGTGCAAGATATCGATTGTTCGAAACATCAGGGCTGGCGTATCCAGTTTCAGGGTTAAGAAGACTTGGACCATCACGAACGGGTGGAGGAATCTTTCCATCAAGAGCACGTTGGATGCCTAGTCTCAATGCTTCAGAAAGTGCTAGCGCATCTTCAGCATCAAACATCTTGGATAGCTCCCATTCTTTTGGCTCGTAGTCGTTTTTAAAGTGCTTCATGTACTCAGGGGAAGTAGCTGAATATTTTTCATCAGGCAATGTTCCTTTTTGATTCCACCCATTCGCTTTGCCAAACTCAAGCAAAGTTCGCCAAGTCCACACATCCATATCAAAACTTTGAAAGTTGTCTTCATCGTGTTTGCCACGAACCATTTCAACAATAAAACTCATAGTTACTCCTCACATGCAGATGGTTCATAAAGAATGATGCTGGGTTCATCGGAGATTTCTTCTGCTTTATCCGTTATTTCACTTGAAAGCTCAGAATCAAACTCAATTGGTAAGAGCCAAATGTCGGGGTGTCCTATTCGCATTGTGTAGGGACGTTTATCGATCTCAATTCCACGACGTGTGTGTACATACCACGCATCCATGTTCAAAGGTTCGATTCGCCATTCTGCAAGTCCATAGTTTTCTGTGTCTAATTCACCAACGACTTTGACTATGTGACCAATGTTCTCTTCACATCCATCTTCATCATTGATGATGAACGCTAGGTCGCCAGCATTGCACCTTAGCTTCATAAATGAGTCAGACATCATTGACTCCTTGAGCTAATAAGTCAGTCAACTTTTTAATGTCAGCCTTTGTGCAAGTCACTTGTAGTTGTGTTTGTTCTTCTTCTGGTTTCTTGGCGCTCAGCCATTGACTAGTGATCTTGAGGTTGAATGCGTCTTTAACTGCCTCAACCTTCGTCACTTCGGCGAAATATGTGAAATCGTTGTTTTTGAAAAATGCTGTTTTCATGTTGCTCTCCATCTGCATGATTGGGGAGCGTCTTGCAAGATGCAGGGACTCTATGCATGACGCTTTAGCAGCACTTGATTAATCGCTCTGCAAGTTGTCTTTAACTCAGCGATCTCCACATTGATGAGCGTGAAGGACTCAATTGGTTACGCTAAAACTGACCTCCGCCGTAACGAGATGGAGGGCGATTGGGGGTGTGATTGAAGAAGTCCAGAGCCAAGATCTTTAGTCCATCTACTTCATCGACAGTGGGTAAGCCTTTCTCACGATTGAGGAGGCGTTTCATGAGAAGTGCGCGGAAGTCACGCAAACCAGATTCGGTTGCATGCTGACGATCCGTTTCTGAGAACACTTTGTCCTCGTACATCTTCATCATTAGTTCGAATGCTTCCCAGATTTTTGCTTCATTCAAGTCATCACTCATCATCTGCCTCCTTGGTATCAAGCCATTCATTGACTAGGAAACGTACATAAGTGCCAAACTCCGCATAGAAGTTTGAGCTGGCATCAACAATGAACGAATGGACTTGATCTCGTGGATATGCATCGCTTTCAAAGTTGCAATCAAGACAATCAATCAAGCTCCACGAATTGAGGAAAAATTCGGTGAGTTCTTTAAGAGTCAACGGTTTGATTGATGTGCGTGTAGAGTTGTTGAGTGTGTCACCCCCGTATTCATCAACAACTCTGTAATAGATCCTGTTCTTGCCTCGACGTGCGTAAACGCTAGTCACGTCTTGGGTCGTTGATGCAATCGTGATTCGTGCGATTTCAACTTCTTCAGTATCACGGTCAGGCAGGTACTCACCACCCATAAAGTTTGGATGCATTCGACCTAGTGATGTGCGCTCGTCATATGAAAGATCGGGGTCAGCTATCAATGAGTTGGCGAGGAAATTATTTCCAGACTGAATCGCTCTTTCGTAAATGGCTTTTCTTTCTGCGCCTTTAATGTCTGAGGACAACTTGATGTTGCTGTCCATAGCCCAAAAGTAAGAATCTGGGCGGTATGCGAGGTCAATCGCATTCGTGTTTTGCTTTGGCATATGCCATCTCCTGTTTAGCCACTTTGACGTATGTCAGGTGTGGCAATCTGGAACAAATCCACCTAGCTATTCAAGTCAGCCAGACTTTGGAAATTAATTAAATCGATGCTTTTTTGATTGCGCCAACTGTTGCATTGAGTTCATGAGCCATCGGTTGATTTCTCTTTTCAAAGATGACAGCCAGTGATTCGTAGTACCAAATCGTATCTTCTTTAGATGCACTGAAGCGATCAAAAACAGAGACGCCGATCAAGTTCAAGTCACGGAGAATTGCACGAGCGTTGTGCAGTTTGTCACTCCCTGAAACTAGAAGAACGTCCGAGCTTGCATCTTCGAGATGGCGTAAATAGCTTTGTTTTCGCTCACTCCAAGGAGCCTTTTTTCCCGATGAATCAGGCGTTCCATCTGTGCAGCCTTCAACAATAGAAAGAACTGTTTCTCCAAATTCTTCAAGAATAATTTTTCTATAAATTTCTCCACCGTCCTCAATGGCATCGTGAAGCAAAGCTGCGATGGCTTGGTCTTCGGAGGCTCCGTATTCCATTGCAATTGATGCAACAGCAAGAGGATGTGAAATGTATGGAATCAATGTGGATTTGCGAACCTGCCCTCTGTGAGCATCCATTGCCACTTTGAGAGCTCTTGGGAGTAATGTTGTATCCATGTCATTGATCCTTTTTAATTGGAAGTTGCTTGAGTGCATGATCCATAAGTTTCTGAAGTCCTGTTTATTCGTAACTCTCACTTGGTGACCAGCCTATAGCGTCATAGTCATCTGTATCGAGTTTTGTGTTGTCTAGCTCTGTTAGCAATAGCTCAGCTTTTTGGTTGGCAATCTCTAAGGCTTCACGTGTAATCGGAACGCAGGTCTTCAGTGCTTCTTCTATAAACAATGAACGAGCGTGGTACTCAAGCCGTTTACTAGCATTAAAGACATAGACATCGGAAGTATTGGGTGTATCTGCGAAATATCGCTTGAGCCGGTTTCTTGTTACTTTGATTTCTTTGCTGAAGTATGAAGCTGAAATGCCTCCAGCTTTTATGAAGCACTGAAAGGGTTCAAAATCAATGCGTCGCACTGTGTAAAGCGTTTCGATGTGACCACTCAAATTCGGACGATGTCTAATCGAAGAAACGATTACGAGCTGCTCTTTTCTCTGAGCAATTCCTGTAGTGTGAGCTAAGTCACCAATGGCAAATACCATTTCTTTCTCCTGTTTAGCCACTTTGACGCAATGTCAGGGGTGGCAATCTGGTGCAAATCCCCCTAGCTATTAATGTCAGCCAGACAATAAAAAAGCCCGCGACAAGTGCGGGCTGACTTCGGATGGTTGCTCATTTGAGCCTCATCTGCCTATTCGGCGAACCACCTTGCACGACTGCAGGTTGGCACTGGTGTCGGCCAGTTCTTGATGCGTTGGTTGAATTATAACCCATATCAAAATGAGTTGTCAAAGGATATTTTGTCCGTTTGAAGGACAAGTTAACCGTCCCGAAACAGGACGCTCAAATGATGGGCTTTGAGGCATCACGCATCTTTTCCTGCGCCTTTGCCATCGCTTGTCGTGCGATTAGCTGCTTTTTTTGCTGTTTGATTTTCGTTTCTTGGTTAGCAAGACTTTGAACTTGGAGTTGTTGGGGCGTTTTTGTAGCTGTTGCTTCGTCAAGTTCGTCTTCTTCTGTGAGTTCAGTGACTGACGACACACTGAGGTACAAGTGCTTGAGCAATAGAGTTGCGTGACTTGAGTTCTCTGCTTCTACCGAAGTCTTGACCCATGCGCCATTGTTGAGCTTGACGCTTGCTCTGTAGGTCTTGAGTGTGTTTGCGATTTCGTTAATCTTCATAGATGTATTTATGAAGAAAAAAAGCCCATGACTTCAACATCATGGGCTTTTGTCCTTTTAACGGACAACTCAAGCTAACATTTAGTTATGCCGTATCAACTGAAAATTGAACTCAAAGAAATCCATACGCCTGTGTGGCGCAGAGTAGTTGTGCCACATCTCTTAACACTCAGCGGCTTGCATCAAGTGATACAGCAAGCTATGGGGTGGGAAAACAAGCACCTGTATGAGTTTGAGATCGATGGAAAACGGTATGGTCCCGGCAGCATTGACCCAGAAGTTTTTCTCATTCGTGATGCGTTTTCGGATAAGACCAAGTCAATCAGATATGTCTATGACTTTGGGGATTACTGGGAGCATGAAATCAAATTTGAAGAGCCAGTCTTCAGACTTGCTGAAACACTTGTTGTTGATGGTGAGGGCGACTGCCCGCCCGAAGATATCGGCGGACCTCCTGCCTATCTTGAGTGGTGCTTGAAGCAAAAGAAAAAGAAATGAGCGTCCCGAAACAGGACGTTCAAGACTTCACTTCTTGAATCGAGCTTTCACTGTGTTCGCTGCCGATTCAATCTGAACATCAAGTTCACCGTTGAGTGTGGCAGTCTTCACGGCATTAAGAACTTCAATCAAGTGATTGCCATCTTTGATCTCAATTGAATTCTTTCCCTTAGAGATATCGATCACTTTTGATCCATACTTCACTTGAAGCACGACTGAGCCACTGTCACATACGAACCACCATTGACGCACACGCATGGGCATCTCAAGTGTCTTAGTCTCACCCGTATGACGATCACGCACTGAGCGCAATCTAGTGGGTGCATAGTTACTGCCCATGCTCAATGCTTCCGCAAGTTTTATTTGATGATGGATCTTGCCAACTAATTTATTTCTACGAATTTGCACTTGTGGCATTTGTGTAGGTCTTTTTGCAGAGACTAATTTCAATGAACTCAAAACACTCATATTTAACTCCTTTTTTTATTAATGAGTGATACGAATATTGCTCCCTCGACTATTAAATTCCTATCCGTAAACAATCGGTTTTATTTCGGTTTCTTTTGGTTAGGCATAAATATATAAAACAGATACTGAATAAAGCAAGCATCGCTTCAAAGAATGCCGAAATTCCGTTCTCATTTGTGGTGTGACGGTAGATTGTGTGAGTTCAGCACACGCTTTGTAGGACTACCCTCGCAAGGATGCCTAAAATGAGCTGCCCACTGGCAAGCAACATTTCCTACATCGTATTGGTAATACTCAATGTGAGTTGAGAAATCTAGTAACGTATACATGGCTTGTCATAGCATTCAAACACACCTGAAAAATGCTTTAAAAATCGTTGTTGGTAGGGTCAGGAACAGAGCCCAGAGCAAGCTGTTATTAGTCATATTTTTCTGTAAATAGTGTGAGCTGAAATCACTACGACAAATGCACCTAACGTGCAGAACATTACAGAACCCAACTGGTTGTCACGTGGCGACGGACAAGGCGAATGCAAACCACCCCTTTGCTGCAGAAGGGTGGTTATGGCTCAAGTACAGAGATGAGAGGAAAGACCGAAAACCAGATACCGGATTAGATTTAATTCGTTATTTCTTCTAGTAACTTGCCGAGCTGTAACGAGTGAGCGATAGCGAATGAGTCAGCGATGGCAAGAAGTGAACGCAGTTCACTTCACATGTATATTAATCCGTTGTATAAGGTAGACACTAAATCCATCAATAAAGTGAAATGGATAGGAATGGCGAAATTGAGGTGCTCATCTATTGAGCAAATACATGTAGGACTTAATTTCCAGCGCCACACACGCACGATCTCATTCGTATGCGGACCATATACGGCAGGACATGAAGGTCGTCTCTAGCTTGGATTTAATGAGTCACTGATAAAAGGCAAAACTTTCCAATTGCCTTTGTGCGCTATCACACAAAACTTCTGATCTTGAGTGCGTCGTAGCACACATACATAGACCTATCAGATCCAACTACAGCAGATTATTATTGTCCCGACGACTCAGGACATGTTTAGGTCTTGTGATCTCTCAAATCCAGTTTTCACAGAAAAATCAAAACTAATGATAGGAAGTTTTGATTCCTGCGTAACCTGTTGAATTCATTGAACTTCCAAAATTATCCAACAAAGGCTTGTCCTACCTAATCAAAGGGAACACACTAAATACATCGAAATCATTTGATATGTAAGGAAAATCAGAATGTCACAAGCCAAAGTTTTATCAGAAAAAGATGTGCGAAAAATCCTCTTGTACATCGCTAGTCACAAACACGCAGCTAGAAACCGAGCAATGTTCGTTGTGCTGAACGCAACTGGTATGCGTGTTGGTGAGCTGGCTGCGATTCGTTTGTGTGATGTATTGACGCCGACAGGTGAGATCGTTGAAGAGATTCGCTTGTCACGAGATCAGACCAAAGGTTCACGGGGACGTGTTGTTGTGTTGAATCAAAAGGCGCAGGAAGAAATCAAGAACTACTTGATGACTCGCTTCAAACTCAAAGATTTGCTGGCAGTAACAATGACGGACACGAGTCGAGCACTGTTTACGACACAGAAAAATCCAAACCGCGGATTTAGCTCATCGACACTTGCACAACATTTCCACTATATGTACAAAGGCGCGGGCATCACCGGAGCCTCATCCCACAGTTCACGGAGGTCATTCATCACGAAATTGAGTGAGATGGGGGTGTCAGTCAGAGTATTGATGGATCTTGCTGGTCATCGCAGCCTTGCTGTTACCCAAAAATATATCGAGAGCAATCCTAAGCTGATGCGCTCTGCGGTCGAGTTGCTTGCGTAAAAGTTGATGAGCAAGCAATAAAGCGTCCCGAAAAGGGACGCCTTCTTATGTTGATGACATTGGTTTAACGAACTTTTCGTAGATCATTTCATGCTGACAGTCATGCAAAGCAGGGTTGCTGCCTTCATGATGAAAAAGACTGTGGAACATATTGGGCGCACTGTCAGATATGCGTCGCAAATCTGGACCGAATGTGTCAATTGCATCAGCAATATTTCGTAGTGTTTCTAAATCGTCTTCCTTATCCAAGATGTAGAACGCTTCATCTTGTTTTTTTATGAGTTCAGCAAGTAGCTGCGACTTGTTTACATTTGGAATCGTTATTACATCTGTAAAAGCGGGGCGAGGCTGCTGATAGTGAGCTACTTTGATCATCTGTTCGACATCAGGGTGATGCTTCAAGTAGGTGCTGTGGCTTCTGATTGTGACATTCGCGGAATACTTGGTTTTCAAGTTTGCAAGAATATGCGGTTGTGTGTCGATAGTAAAAATATAGGCTTTGGGATACATAGATAACTCCTAGTGAGCGTCCCGTTTCGGAACGCTCTTGTCAATTACTTGGCGACAGTCAAAGTGGGCTTCGACTGAATAGCGGGAATTTTTGGCGCTGGAGGCAAGCATCCAAACGAATTAAGTGCGATCAATTTGTCAATCGTCCGCATGTAATCACGTACATCGCACATGTGCCCCGTGTACATAGTTAGATAGTGAATCACTTCACTGCGTGTGAGATTGATACCTTCTAAGCCCAAGATCTGCAATGCACGATTTGCAAAAACTGCAGGTGATATCTGAGTGAACTCGTATTTGTCGCAGCGAGACAGCACTGGTGCTTCAAAGTCAGTTGGATTGTTCGTAGTGAAGATCACCATCAACAATTTTTCGTAATCGTCCATGATCGTCCACAAACGTGACAAGCTACCTTTGTGTTTATCTAGTTCGTGGAAAACAATCACGCATCGATCAGTCGATTTCTCACCGTAGCATGAGATAGTGTTGTCGAGAAGTAGATCTAAGTCTTTCAACTTTAGAAAGTCTTCGATTGAGTAATTCAGAAGCAAGCCAGAATTCTTCGTGAGCGATTTGCTAATGATGGTTGAGATGCATGTTTTGCCATTGCCACTTGTGCCGTAAAGCATCAAATGGGTGCAGGGCATTTCGCCAAGTGCGATCTTCTTCAAGAAGAACTCACTGTTAGGGTCATTGAAAACCACGTCATTCATTGACTGTGGTGCGTATTTAGTTTGCGCTGCAATATTCGTCATATATATCCTTAGTAGTTAATAAATTAATCTGCGAGAGCCGTAGCTCTCGCATGTAGACAATCAAGCTGCTTTTTTCTCGATTGAATCGTTAGAGGCAGCTTCAGGTGTGATGAACTTAGCTGCTTCACGCTGCAAAGCCAGTGACTCGTCGTTAGATGCTGAATACTGTGCTGCTGCACATTTCACGAGACCACCATACAAACCATCTGCAACGTCTTCGACAACACAGACGATGTTGAACGTCCCGTTAAGAGACGGTTCAGCAATAAAGACTGTGCGTGTCTTAGCTGAAACACCGTCGATCTTGACGTTTGCGAGTGGATTCAACTTGCGATGCTCCATCAGACTGTTGAGGTCTGTTGTTGCAGAAGCGATCTTTTCCCGCTTAGCAATAGTCTCTTCGCTTGGCGTAATGAGCTTTGCAACTGCATCGATGCCACCTTTAGCATGAAGCCATGCAGTCAGACCTGCTGCGTTAACAGCATGTGATTTAGCAGCTTCAATCGCATAGCGATAACGCATCACACGTTTGCGATCACTCTTGAACACGTAACGAATCAACAAACTGAGAGTCGTTGTATTCAATTGAACTTTCACGCCATCAGCTTTCAGTTTTGCTGCAAGCGAATTACGCAATGTCTTGCGATCGTCGTCAGTTGCATCAATGAACAACTGTTCATAGACAGAGTAAGTCTTGCTGAGCAATCCGTAAAGACCGTCTGTTGCTGACTTGTACACGTTCTTTTCCCACGAGTCACGTGCGATGCACAAAGCATCGAGGCTCGTAGTGATAGTTGCTGCGAATGCTTCGTTAATTGCGGAAGCGATGAAGGTTTTGTTTTTGCTCATTTGATACTCCTTAGTGATATGAGCCTCGAAATCAAACTTGGGCGGGAATCGCTTTCGTTTTTTCGATGTTTGTATTGTTTGGCAGATATCAGTTATTAAAATAAGCGTATAAAAGCTGTTACATTGAAAGCTATGAACTCAGATAAACCACGTTTTTTTAAGGGTTTCCAACGGCATGTCGCACCTGATTTGCACGAAGAAATTCGTTGGGCAAAGGATGGCGTTTACGGGCATTGGTGGAAATTCATGCACTTAAGCCCCGTTTTGTGGTTCGCCATCACAAGAGGCGTAAAGCCCAAAAATCCTGACATAGCAAGATTGGTCGAACTGAATGGAAATTTCTTTGATATGTCATTCAGTCAGTGGTGGACTGATGTAGGCAGAAAAGTCTTTTCTGAGGCTAAAAGACCACCCAAAGTTGAATTAATGGAGCTTGATGAGCTTCTACAGCGCGGTCTTCGTGATGATCGGCTCTATATAGAGGTACCGTTGAACATCACTATGAAGACGATTATGCGTCAGTTTGGTCAACTTATCAGAGAGAAGCATGAAGGCAGGGACCTTAACGTACTAGATCAGAGTCAAGCTTTCTTGAAATTGAACAAGAAGCTGACAAAGTTCGATGTAATTGAACGCATGTACTGGGTGCACTTGTATAGAAAGCTATATCCAAAAGTCGCTGCTTGGCAAATTGGTGATCGTTTGCGTGTCGCTCCAGCACTTGACGTTGTGAACTTTTCAGAAGATAGGTGGCGTTACGAAGGGGTGAACAAGCAGAACAATAAAAGCTCGCCCGTTCAAAAGATGCAGAGTTTGATTGGGCGTGATCTATATCGATCAGACTATTTGCTTTTGAACATGGAACGAGGTAGCTTTCCTAACTACGACAAGATTCAACTAAGTGAACGCCATCAAGCATTTGGAATCAAGTTACAGACTGAATTTCGTCATGCAACTGAATCTACGAAAGATGGCTTATCAGAGTGGCATGAATGGCTCGATAAGAAGCTAGGCTCAAATCTCAGAAGCCATTTGAAAACTCTGCACAGATTCAACGAATTGACTGGAATGGCTGCGTTAGATCAGAAACTAAAAGCTGAACATTTCAGGCACCGTGACAGATTTATGAAATACATCAAGGGTGAAATGAATCATTGGGCGTGATCTTACTCCGAAATTAACGTGCGTAGACGTACTTGTCTGTTGTAGGGTACTGAGCAACTAGTTCGGCTCTAGCTTCTTTAACTAAGTCGTACTGAATATCCCAAAGACCTTCCCAAGTGATTTGATCTTCCTCATCTTCGTCTTCGTCGATTTTTGAGACTACGGACTGCCATATTGACTTATGTCGGTGGAATGTGAATATGCTCCTACCACGAACTATCTTGAAGCGCACTCCCACATAGTTGCCGTTCTCGCTGTCATACTTATTGCGAAGAACAACATTGGGATCAATTTTCGAATAGAACCAAACAAGGTGGTTTTCTAATTTCTCAGCAGTGAAATCAGATTTGAAAAGAATCTGTTCGTCATCACCAAACTCACTAGAGCTAGCGTGTGATATCCAGCTTACCCCTGTTAGTCGCTCAATGTCGTTAGCTTTTTCGGCTGAAAGTCCATAAAACACTTCTCCAATCGCGGTGTTCGGATCACAGTTTTTTAGGCGTCGATTTACTTCAGTTGTTAAATTCTTTACAGCTTGATTGCCACACATATCGATGAAGTTTCTTGCGTAGTCAGCCATGCTCAATTCCCTAGGATGTCATTTCAAAGGACAACGACCGTCACGAAACAAAACGGTCATCTTGATAACAAGCTTACCTCTAACTCTTCTGACGCTTACCCTGTAACAACCCTATATTCATCTCAGCAGTCAAGTTTGATGAATAGAACTTTTCTACCATTTCAACGCTAGTTCGGGCATTACGGGCGAGTGTAAGCAAATCAATGTTGCCACCATAAAGCAGTCGGAAAGTGATCGCTGTATGTCTGAGGCTGTAGATGGTGCGCTTCATGCCATTTGCGACATTTCGTTCCATCTTTGTCAGTCGCTGAATGAACATGAACTGCCAACCCAAGTACAACAATAAGTGAGTTCTGTCTTTGAGTGTGGGGAAGAACAGGTAATCTGTTGGCGCAGCCTGATTGTTTTTCTGATGATATTCACGCAACTTGTCGTACACGAACACAGCACCTTGCATCGTCACAATGGGCTTGTCATGCTTCTTTGACTCAGGCAGGTTAAGTCTTAGATAAGTATGTTCACCACGAACCACCGTGACATGCTGATGTTGAAGGTTCTTGAGGTCAGTAGGGCGAATGAACGAATTCACCATGAACCTGATCATCCACTGAAGTTCGTCTGTAATGAATGTGAACTCTTCAACTAAGAAGCGCCCACGCTTTTTCTGAGTCTGATTCAGTGCTTCAATTTGCTTGCCAATCTGTTGCTTGGCTGTCTTAACCAATGTTTTGTACTCAATCAGGCTAAAACTGC
>JACCED010585839.1_pt1 | contig 18712 bp, 16 predicted proteins | sample 7455021 | NCBI WGS metagenome assembly JACCED01 (sample SAMN15323456, study PRJNA562643) | freshwater metagenome | isolation source: river surface water | place: USA:Blue River Watershed | collected 2017-08-19 | reverse complement strand
AGCTTGAATGGAAACCAAAAAAACAATCGTTATTATTTAAAAATTATTATGAAGAAATAAGTAAAAAAAAAGAAGAAATAGATACATTAGAAAATAATGAAATATGGGATAAAATGAAAAAAATAGGTAATCCATATGAATTAATTTATACAACATATCATCGTAAAAAAAAAAATGATAGTATAAGTAAATATATTCCATTAAGTCGTTCGTATTTTAAAATGTGGGAAATATATAATAATTATCCAATATTACAAAATTTTCCGCTAAATTCAAAATTTTATTTTGCTCATTTAGCAGAAGGACCCGGTGGATTTATGGAAGCATCATATAATTATATTCAACATTTACGGACTTTACAATATAATAAAACTTTTAAAAATGAAGATGTTTATGAAGGTATTACTTTAAAACCACATAATGAATATGTACCAGATTGGAATAAAATAAAAAAAATATTTGGTAAAGATACAAATATTAATGTAAATTATGGAAATCTTTATATATATGAAGATGTTTTAGAATATGTTAAAAAATTTGAACATAATAAAGCTCATGTTGTAACAGCTGATGGTGGATTTGATTATTCATCTGATTTTAATGGACAAGAATTAAATTCATGTCAAATTATATATTCTGAAGTTGTTATTGCATTAAAAGTGCTTATTGAAAAAGGAACATTTATATGTAAAGTTTTTGATTTATTTAGTGTAACAATGATACGAATATTGGATATATTACAACGTAATTTTGAATATATTTATATATATAAACCAGAAAGTAGTAGACCGGCAAATTCTGAAAAATATATAATATGTATTAATTTTTTAAATAAAATAAGTGAAAAAAATAAAGATGAACTATTGTATAATATAAAAGATTGGAATAATATGGTTGAATCAAAAGATGAAACATTTAAAAAAACACATTTTATTGATATTCAAAATATTAAAAGTACTTCACAATTAGTTCATGAATTAAATTTATATAATAAAAGTTATTTAAATTATCAAAAAAAATCATTAGATAAAATACTTGATATTGCTAAAAATAATCCATCATCAATGATTGATAAAAAAATATATGATGAATTAATTAAAGTACAGGTTCAAAATGCTTACAATTGGTGTATTAAATATAATATACCAATTAATATTGAAAGTATTTATTGGAAAAAGTATTCACATATTATAAAAAAAATAAATATAAAATAAATAATAATTTAACTTTGTTATTATATTTTTATTTTTTTAAATGCTTTACCAATTTTATTAGCAACTTTTGTTGCTCCTTTGCCAATATCTTTAACAACTTCAGTAGTTCCTTTAGCTACTTCATTAGCAATTTGAGTAGTTTCTTTAGCAACAACATTTGCAGCTTGAGTAGTTCCTTTAGCTACTTCATTAGCAACTTGAGTAGTTCCTTTAGCAACTTCATTAGCAATTTGAGTAGTTTCTTTAGCAACAACATTTGCAGCTTGAGTAGCACCTTTAGCAATATCATTACCAACATTTGTAAATACTTTAGAAATTTGTTTTGATAAATTTTGTTTAGCTTTATTAATGCTATCTTTTGAAGGACCTGATGGTACTGATTTTTCTGTAGTAAATCCAATAATAGATGATACAAAAATATATTCGTTATTTGTAACCATATTTTTAATAGAATATGTATATTCATCATTATCAACAGTAGGGTCATATTTTTTAAGTAAACTAAATCTATCTTTTGTATTAAAAGTAATAGTTCCTTTTAATATTTTTTCAATAGTATCAGTATCAAGTTTTTCAGGGTCTGGATTAGCTTTCATTAAATAATACAATGCCATAAAATAATTATAAACAATTGTAACATCTTGAACAGTTTTATCAAATGATGATATTTGATTATCATCAATAATTTTTTTTGTATATAATTCATTAATATTTACAATACTTTCACTACTTAAATTTGGTAATTTTAATAAATTAGATTTATAATCTTTATTAACAATTAAAGAAGTATAAATATTTTCATTCATAATATAATTAATCATTGCATCATTATAACTTGATGAAAAAGATAACATTTCAGTCATAAATGAAGAAATTAATGCAGCACCGGCTTTATTATCTGGTGAATTTGGGTCTTGTGCATCATCATCTCTTGGATATGGAGCAATTGCAAGTTCAAATACAAAATTATAATAAGGAGCAATAATTGTATTTAAACTATCATACATATCATTAATATTATCAGCAAAATCACGTAATATAGATAATGGGTCAACATTATCACTTTCTTCTTCAGCATCTAGATTTGGTGGAATTGGAATATTCAATTTAATTAATAAATCTTTATTTTTATCAACATCTTTTTTACTTAATATATTTCCATAAATAGTCATAATAGATAATGATAAATTATCACTTTTTGTTAAATATAATTCAATTCTTTTATCTAAATTAGAATCCGTAGTATAATTTGGTGTTTCTTTTGCACCATTATAAATATCATTTGCATCTTTTGCCATATATAATGAATCTTTAAATAAATTATAATATAAGCTAATCTTTTGATTAATTGCTATATCACGTTTATTATTTAAATCACTTAATATACTATTTTTTAATAAATAAATATATATATTTAAATCATCTAATAAAGAATCTAATTCTTTTTGTTCATCTGGTCGTGTATCCATTTTTAATAAAGCATCACTCATAACTGTTTTATCTGGTTCAAATTCTTGAGGTATTAATAAATCACTTGTTTTTTGATTTTGGTCCATTGAAAATTCACTTTTATTTAAATCAGGAAATAAATCATTCATATTTTGTTCTTGAGTAGTCATATCTTCTTGTATATCACTTTTATTACCATATAATATTAAATCACGATTTAACATATCATAAGTATCATATTTATTACTTTTATAATATGAATATTCAATAGTATAATTTATTTTATTATTTTTTTTATGTATATTATTTTTTATTTGATTATTGTTTAAAAAAAATTCTTTATTTTTTATATTATTAAATAATTCATATGAATTGTTTAGTTTTTTTACAATATTTTTTCTTAATATATTATTATTATATTTATTATATATGTAGTAAAATAAAAAAAATGTTATTAAAATAATAATTATATAAAATAAATATACACTTTTTATTTTCATTTTATTTTTATTTAATAAATAATTATTAACACTACTTTTAATAAATAAATTTTTTAACAAATAATTATTTGTTAAGAAATATCAGTAATAAATAAAGAGAATTTAATAAAAAAAAAGGAAAGGTACGGAAAACCTACGGTTTTCTGTTTACTTAAACTTATGTTTTCCAGCAAATTCATCATAATATTTTTGACCTAATGTTTTATCAGCATCTTCACTTGAAAGTTCTTGAGCTTCCATTTTTCGTTTCATTTCTAACATTTCATTAAGACGATACATTGGAAAACCTGATGGATTTTCAATAATTTTAAAAAATAATGTAGGACAATTGTAATGGAATTCTCCAAACTTTTTCATCATATGTTGATTATAATTATCAATTTGTTCGCGTCGTGCTTTAGAAACTTCTGGTTTTAAAGCATATGAAATAATTTCCTTAACAATGGATTCAATTTCATTAGAAGTATAAGTTCGCTTAGTATATTCTTCTTGTAACATTTTTTTAAATTTAAATTTAAATAAATATATTTTATTATATATTAATAAGTATTATTTCTTTAATATGATTTAACCGTAAAAAAATAAAAAAATAATATCAAAATTAAATATAGTGTTATATTTATTAAAAAATAAAAATGAATCTTACTTGCAAAATATTATTATATATACTTATTTTATTAATAATTATTTACTTAATTATAAAAATTAAAAATGCAATTTATGAAACAGATAGTAGTGAACACTTTACTGATAAATTAGATTATTCTATAGAATATTTATTAAATGAATATAAAGAAAAAAATGATGATATATATGATAAAGAATTTGTTGATTTATATGATATTGCTTATCACGATTTCTTTGATATTAATCGTGATAATAAAGTAATATTAAAATATGTAGCTAAAAAAAATAAAGAAGATTTAGTAATAACAGTTGGTGGATGTGGTGTAGGAAAAGTATGTAAAAGTTGGAAAGATTTAAATTATCCAAATGTTAAAGGAATTGATTTTTCAAAACATATGTTAAAGAAAGCAGAATCATTATATCCAAATATTGATTTTATACGGGGAAATTTAGTAGATTCTAAAGTAATACCTGAAAAATCAACACATTTATTTATAATGGATGAGCGAACTTTATATATGAATCATACAAAAGATATAGAAAAAATAATTCAAAATATATATAATTGGTTATATGATGATGGATTATTGGTTGTTCCGATATATGATAAGAATGAATTACAATTAGCATCACGATATTATAGTACATCTTATATAGATAATTTAGGAATTGTTCATGGATTTACATATTTAGACCATTTTTCACACGATTGTTGGTATGTACCAGATTTAGATGAAAACAATAAGGAAGAAAAAAGTGAACGATTATTAATGTATTTTGATAAATTTACACTTAAAGATGGTAAAAAACGTATTAAACATACAATGTATTACTTTTTACCTAAAAGTGAAATGTATGATATTATATTAAAATCAGGATTTGAAAAAATACATATTGAACCAATTTGTACACAAATTGTAGGAGGATATGAATTAGCAATATTTAAAAAAAAGAAAAAAACTGTTAATGTTTCAGAATTACAAACAAAAAAATTAAAAATAAAAAAATAAATAAAAAGAAAAATAAATATTTTTTATTTAATTCGTTTTAAAATATATTATTTAATCAAATTAAATAATATATATTAATATAAAATAACTACGTGTCAAAATGAATCAAAATCAAGTTTATGATGAAGAAAGCCAAATAGAAGATTTAAATGTAGAAGCTGATCGTGTAATTGCAATGAATCCATCGGGTGTTATAGAAAATTTTGAATCAAATGGTAAAAAAATAAGTTGTGATGGAGATAAATGTGTTGTTTTAGGTAATGATGAAGATTGTGCAAATGGAGTATGTGAAAATAAATCATCAACATCATATAGTACATATATAATTTATTTTGTAATATTTTTAGTATTATGTGGTTTAGCATATTTTGCTTATAAAAAATATTCAGGATGTTCAGCTTGATTTTTATCAGATTAAAAAATATAAAATATATAAAAATATAAAAATAATATAATATATTATTATATATTATAAGAATAACAAAATGGCAAGAAAACTTTCATTAAAATCTTTACAAGATGATGTAAAATCATTATTATCTAAAATGAGTACTACTAAAAGTAAAAAAACAAGTACTAAAAGTAAAAAAACTACTAAAAGTAAAAAAACAACTAAAAGTAAAAAAAGTAAAAAACAAAGTGGCGGGTGAGGCGAAGCACGAATTTATGAAAAAGATGATTAAAAAATAATTATTATTTTCATAAATTCGTTTATTTTTAATTTACTTAAATGTAAAAAAAAAGTATATTAAAAATAAGTATAATAAAAAATAATAATAAAGTAGCTCCAAAATATTTTTGTTGATGCACTTTGCTTATTTTTAGAATGATGTGTTTATTTTATAATATTATAAATAAACATTGATATTAAAAATAAGCAATTTATTTTTTTATTATACTTATTTTTTATTATTTTAAATTTCTTAAATAATTATTTTTATATATATATAAATTAGTAAATTTATATATTAGAATAAATTATATAATATATTATAATGTCATTATCTTTATTATCTGAATTAAATAATAGTTCTTTAAATGAATTAAATAAAGAAAATAAAAAATTAAATTATAAAAGTAAAAAAAATTTTAAAAATAATTTAGGATTAAATACTTCACCAATTAATAGAAGAATAAATAGTTCAAATGTAAAATATAATTCTTCACCTAAAAGTTATGTTTTAAAAAAAAATAATTCTTCATCTAATTATTCAAATACTTCATCTTCAAAAAATTTAAATAGAAATCATAATAATTTATTAAAAAAAGTTAAAAAAGAAAAAAGTTATGAATTAGTTGATTTTCCTAAACGCGGTGATTCATATGGTACTTATAAAGGAAGTACTCCTAAACAAGCCGCTAAAAAAGCTTTTTCTAAATTAGCTCGTTCATCAAATTTAAATAATAGTAATCAAAAATTTATTGTTTTTGTTATTAGAGCAAAAGTTCCAAATAAACACGGTATAAAACGTGAATTTAAATATATGGGTCAACGCGTTAAATTAGAACACGGTATTGAAATTAAACGCGGAAATAAAACTGTTACTATTAAATATAAAAATATTGTTAATAAATTTAAAGATCTAAATAATAAAGATCAAAATCATAAAGAGTAATAAAATCAATAATTTTCTTCTAACAAATAATATTGAACTCGTTTTACATACTTTTTTATATTATTCCAATCATTTTTATCTATTTCTTTATCTTCTATAACATTTTCTTTTATTCGCATATTAATTTTGCTTGAATAATGCCAAATTAATTTTTTTATATAATCTTCATTATATTCTGGATACTCTTCATTTATATAAGTTAATATTTGTGGTGCACAATGAAAATCAATTGCTTCTACAATCCACTCATTTAATTGAAGTAATGATATACTTTCTAACATAATAGGTCTTATATTCATTTTATTTAAATATTTTGAATCATACTCTAAAGTACTCCATACATATGCATAACGCTCTAACATTTCTAAATCACATTTCATTCCACCATATGCTTTTCGTAATAGTAATGAATAAATAAGCGATTTTAATGATTTATCTTTTTTATTTTGTGTTATTAAAAAATTAGTTAATTCATTTTTACTAATATTAGATTCCAAAGAATTTGCACTACTACTAATATCGTGATAATACGGACTTTGAGCAATTACATAAACAATTCCCATTAAATATTCATAAATAACTTTATCAAAAAAAAATGTAGACTCTTTTAATGTTGACGACTCCTCTTTCAGAGTTGCTGCAACTTTATACTCCTTTGGAACTAAAGTTGAAGCAATCATTAACCATATTAATGTTGGATAAACTTCGTGAAGTATTGTATCTTCAATAATTATTATTGGTAAACGCCGTAAAAAATCTTGTAAATCTAAAAGGCAGTAATGATAAGCACATTTAACAGCAACATCAACATTTTTGCGACGAATAGCTTTTTGAAGTAATGATTTTAAGAAGCATATGTTTTTATATTTTTTTTCTTTTTCAGATTTATAAGGTTCATCATCATATATTAAAAAGTCAAAATAACCACATAATGTCATTTCAATATTATTCCAAATAAAATTATGTTTAAAATTAATTAATTTTGGTTTATCTTTTAAAAATTGTGCGTGTGCTTTTGGTTTTTTATCAATCCAATGTAAATAAAAGTAAGTGTGAAGAGTATCATTTTCATTAATTTTATTTGAAGTAAGTGGTGTTAAATTTTTATTATTAAAAAATGATAATAATGATGTTTGTTTCATTTTTGTAACATTTTTTTTATAATAATATTATTTATAATAATACTTTTATATTATTATTTTGTTTAAATCATTTTTTATATTTTTTATATAAAAAATAAAAGAAATAAAAATAAAATATATTAATAATATAATAATGATTATTATATTATAATGAATAATAATATTGAAAAAATATTATTAAGAACTTCTCAATCAATGAAAGAGTTAAAAATAATAAATGAAAATATTAAAAATTTAGATAAGAAGATTAGTAAAATAGTATTTGAAGAAAAGAAAAGAATTATAAATAAAATTTATATAAAAAAATGAAAAATATTTTTAACATATTATTTTTTACTTTCATTTTCTAAAAAATGAGCTCTACATACTGCTTCATATACATCATCACTACCAACAACTGTTTGACTTTCATCTTTAGTAACACGCATTGTAAAATTAGCAGGTGTACCATCACAACATCTTTTACAAAGTGCTGAAAGTTTAACAACTTTTTCAGCGTGTGGGATTAATCGTAATACATCACCAAAAGGAGCTCTTTTGAAATCTCCATCTAAACCACACGCAATAACATGTTTCTTTTTATTATCACACCAATCAACAATATGATTATATGCATCACCAAAAAATTGAAGTTCTTCAATAATAATTACTTCAGCATTATTAAAACACTTTTCATAATCATTATTTTCAAAAATTGATGCTAATGTGGGAATAATAATACAATCATCATAACTCATTTTAGTATGAGTTGTAATATTATTTGAACCATAACGGTTATTAATAGAATGATTAATAACTAATATATTTTTACCAAGAATTTCATAACGTTGAATTTGACGAATAAGTTCGGATGATTTACCAGCATACATAGGACCAATGAAAAGTTGAAGACTCATTTTTGTTAATAAAAAGAAATAAAGTATTTATATACTTATATAAAATATTTTTTATATATTTTTTAATTTATATTTCTAGAAAAATAAAAAATCGTTTTTTATATTTTATATAAAAATAATATTTTATATAAAAATTTATTGTTAATTATTGTTGATTATTTATTGATTATTTATTGATTATTTATTATTATTTATATTTTAACAAAAATAAGATAAAGCATAAATCATAATAACTTCCATATAAATATATTTAGCAATCATTAATAAATTAATAAGTTTAGCAGTAGCTTTACCGCGTTTTAATATTTCAGTTAATTTTTTATCAAAATCATCTAAACATATTTTTGTCATATTATAAAGTAATTTAAAATGATTTGCAATTTTATTAGTACCACTAGTACCATCTTTATATAAATATGTAAAAGTACGTAATTTAGCTTTAGCAGCCATTAACATTTTATATTCAATTTTGTTTAATTTTTCAACAAAATCTTTTGAAGTATTTGTACCATCTGCAAGTAATATTTTGTAAATATTTTTCATAAAGTATTTTTCAATGCCTTCTTTAGGCATATTAATAATTTGATTAATTTTATTTTTTTTATTTCCAGAAGTTACACTAACACTAGTTGGGTCTCCACCATTTACTCTTAAACTTTTTTCAATATTTGCATAATTACGCATATATTTACCTAATTTTTCTTTATTTATTTGATTAATACTTAAATCTTTATTATATAATTTTTTAACTAAACCACTAATATCATTAATATTTTCATTTTTAATTTTTTCTACAAATTTTTTCATATTTGAATTTGGTTTAACATAATAACTTCCTATTTTTTGTCCTTTTAATACATCAGTCATTGTTCGCAATTGATATCTTTTAAATTTCATAATACCATCATCTTTTTCAACCATTTTTGGGAAATCTTCTAATCGTTCATTTACATATGTTTGATATGATTTAGCTACTTGAACAAGTGATTCTGGAGGTATTTGTTGATTTAATTGTATTGCAGGTGATATTAAATCGTGTAACGTTTTTGTAATTTTATATAAAAAATCATTACTAAACAAATTATAAACTTCACTTCGTATATTATCACGTTTAATTAAACTATAAACACTTTTATAACGAGAAATTAAAGCATTATACATTAATTCCATACTATTTTTGAAAGCTTCTGTTCCAATTAATTTTTGTAACTCTTCATTACTCTTCTTTTTACTATCTAATATTTTATTTAATTGTTTTAAATATTCATCAATACGTTTATTAAATGTATTTTTAGCATTATATTGTTTAGTAAACTCTTCAGGACCTTCTTTTATTTCTTTTTCTTCACCTTTTAATGTATATATTTTTTCATCATATTCACGTAATTTTCTAACATCATCTTCATATGATTTGTAACTACTCATTATAGCTGTTAATGCATCATAACCTTTTTTATATACTGAATCATTTAATACAAATTCATTAATATCTTTTTTATAAATTTCATAATATTCATCTTTTTTTTGATTAATGAAATCAATACATAATTTTTTAATATAATTAAATACAATATTATTTTCATTATTTGTATATTGTGTTTGTCCATTTTGTTTAATTATTAATATTTTGTTCAAATTAGTTTTAATGCTCATATTAAAATTATCAACATCATTCAAAGTAAATGATGAAGAAGTAGTGCTTATTTTTTTATATTTAAAAATATCATTAATATGATTTATTAAATCACTATATTTTTTTTTATCATCTTCTTTTAAATCATTTATATTTTTTATAATAGTATTAATAATAGCATCAAAAGAAGGTTTATTATGAACTTTTACAATATATGCTTCTTTAACATTTTCTTCTTTATTATACTCTTTTTTAGATAAAGTATCTAATGTAGTTGTACCAAATGTACTTGTAATTATACTACTTGATAATTCTTTATCAATATTTGTTTTCTTTTTATCCATATTTGATATTAAATCACTTTTTTTCTTTTCAAAATCTTTAATATCAGCAGTTAAAGAAGTTAAATAAGATTGTTTTTCTTGAAGTTGAGTTTTAGCACTTTCTTCCATACTTTTAATAATACTTAATTCAGTTTCAACTTTTTGTTTTAAAGAATTATAATAATCAATTCTATTTTGGAAAAAATTAACGTGTTGTTCAAAAATATCATTCATATATAAAGTGAATTCATAAATATTACGTTTATCTTGATTGCGATATGATTCTAAATTAATATCATCAATACCTTTATTATTTTCTTTATATAAATAATTATAAACATTTTTTCTACATTTTTCTTCTAAAATATTATGTTTTTCGCTATTTTCATTTGTAATATTTTTACCAGTTTCATTATTTTTACCTAAACCTTTTTCAAATATTTGTTTAAATATATATATTAATTGAAATTTATCATTAAGAATATTTAAAATAGGATTATTTATAGATGAATTTTGTTGTGATTGTGAATTTGGAGAAGATTTTGGAATAATAGATTCTAATTCTTTATATAATTTAATTTTTTCGTAAACAAGTTTTGTATAATTTATATAAGCACTATTATATTCACTTTGTAATAATGAATATTTTTTATCTTGAACACCTTTTCCAATTTCTTTAATTTTTGCATTTAATTGATTACGTGTTGATTGTAAATCAATAAATAATACTTCTTCTTTTTGTTCAAGTTTAATAATCCTACTAAATTTATTAATAATTTCTTTGTATTTTTCTTCTTCATTACTAATTCCAGTACTCACAGTTTTTGAATAAGTTTCTATATTTGTGTTTAAACTACTTATTTTTTCAGTTACTTTTTTCATTTTTTCATTTTCTTCATTTATTATATAAGTGATTTTTCCACTATTATTTGATTTATATTCAGTAACAATATCATCAAGTTCACGTGGGAAATATTCATAATCAGAACTTGGGAAAACATTAATAATAGAATTAAATGTTTTATTAATATCTTTTTGAACTTCAGCACTATTTTTACCAGTATTTAATGATGTTATTACATTTTTTGTTAAATAAGTATAATAACTTTTTAAACTATTTAATTCAACAATAGATTTAGTTGTTTCAAAATCAGCATAAATACGAAATTCACCAAAATATTTTGAAGCTAATGTTGCAATAAATTTTAAAATATTTTCTTTATAAATTTTATTATTTTTAAAATAAATAGCTTCTGCATTTTCTATTTCTTTATATAAATTATCAATTGCACCTTGTTCATCACTTTCAATTAAACTATTTTTATTTTCAATAAGTTGATTAATACCATTTAAATAAGGAAAATAATCAGGATTTAAATAAAAATCATCAAATTGTTTAAAACTATTTGATAGTACAAGTAATTCCATTGCGTGTGAATTAGCTGAATTAAATGCAAGAAATTTATTTTTAAAAGTTCCCATTATTTTTGGTAATACATTTTTTTTAAAAATTTTTAATTTTTCTAATTTATTTTTTTTTTCATTTTCATTTTGACCAGTATTAATATATAATTGTCTAATATCTTCAATAATTTTATCACTTATACTATATATTTCATTTGAAGAATCCTTAATAAATGGATTTCTTAAATTATCACATTTACTATTCATTTTTATTTATAATAGTGTCTATTATAAATATATATATTATTTTTTATAATTTAAATAATCATATATATTTTATTTTTGAATAAAAGTATTATATTTTTTTATTTTGTTATAAAAGTATCATAATCATTAAAAAATGTTTTAGTTGAATCTGGATTAATAAATTGATTAGTAGGGTCATAATCTTTAAATTCATCAACTGCTTCAGTTTTAATATCATATGATGATAAATAATTATAAATTTGTTTATCAATCTTAAACTTTCTTTTTAAAAATAGTTTTAAATATTTAGAATGAATATAAAATAAAGCAAATTTTAAACCATATAAATCCATATCAAGTGCATTTATTAATGTTTCAAAAAAGTTAGCATCTCTATAACTATTATTATAAAAATAATTCATTAATGATACTAATTTAAATCCAATATTTTTATTAGCATCTACTAAATTATTTATTTCTTTGTCAATATCAATATTTTTGGTTGCCATATCATATAATTTTTTATTAAAAAAAGCTTTTGTTTCTTCATCAGGATTTATATCAGGGAAATAATCATAAGCAAATAAAAATCCATAACCTAATAAACCAAAATCAAATGTTCCATATGCATTATCACATAATCTGTCAAATATTTTAGATTTAAACATATTATATTGTTTAATTAATCTTGGAATTATTTTTGCTAAACGTTCGCTTTTATTATATCTAATAAATAATGTTTCAAATAATGTAATATTACTAATATCATTATCACTTAATGTCATTAATCCTCTTTGATATTTATATTTATTAAATGTGTTTCGTATATTTTTTTCTAAAGTTGAAGATGAACCAAAGAGTGAAACAACACTTGTTTCAAATAATATTTTATCAACATCTTCTTTGTTAAATACGGTTGTACGCATATTAATATTTTCGCGTATTTGAATATCTTTATATAAATCTTCTTCTTCATTTCCGAGATTTTTATATTCATTTAAAAAAGTTTTAATATGTGTAACAGTTTCTAACATCATTAAAAATGAGGTATATACTTCATAAAATTTTTGAGTATAAGCACGTCTACTTTCATTATTTGAAAAATACATTGCATTAAATTTTAAAAAATGTGTTAAAGAAGGTACATTTTTATTTTTAGGTGCAGCTCCATTTTTAATTGTTTTTAATATATTTTTTAAATTACTTCCTTTAAATACAACATTTTTATTATTTACTTTACTTTTAAATATTTCTTTTTCATTACTATAATTTTGAGTAAATTCTATAGGATTAGTATTAATTTTTTTAACATTATTTGTACTCTTATTTGTACTCATTTTATAAAATAACTTTTCTATATTAAAATTATATATTTTTTTAATATCTTTAACTTTATTTGTTAAAAAATATTTAATATAAAGAAAATAAACATATAAAAATGTAAGAATATAATCTTTATTTAAAATGAGCACTATTCAAAAAAGAGGACGAAAAAAGAAGGTTGTTCAAGAAGAAGTTGAAATTCAAGTAAAAGAAGATGAAACACAAGTAAAAGAAGATGAAACCCACGTTAAAGAAGAAGAAGAAGAAGATGATAAAGTAAAGGAAGATGATGAAGATAATGAAGTAAAGGAAGTTGAAAAAATCAAAAAAAAACGTGGACGAAAACCAAAAAATGAAGTGAAAGAAGAAGTAAAAGAAGTAAAAGAAGAAGATGTTAGTGAAGAAGAAGATGAAAATGTTACATATAAAAAGCGTGGACGAAAACCACGACCTAAAGAAAAAATTTATAATATTAAAGAAATGTGCTATGAAAATTATGATGAAGATAAAAGTGAAACATTAATATTACATTTACCAATTAAAAGTAGTGATATTTTTTCATCTAATATTCCAAAAGGAATAAGTAATCAAAAAACACCAATTGCAACATATAATTTAGATGGAACATGTGAAGAAACAGTTCAAGTACCTTTGATTCAAATAAATGAAAATACGAAATATGAAGAAATATTAAAAAGTACACAAATTGAAAAGAAAGATTATACAATAGTATTTGAAGAAAATACGGATGATAATAAAGTAAATTTAATTGAAGAATATGATAAAAAAGTTAAAGAATTTAAGGAATTTAAATTAATGAATTATGTAAAAGTAATTTCAAATAAAAATAATGAATCAATTGAAAATAAAAATAATAATGATGAACATATAGGAAATGGAACATTATTAAAAGAATTAGAAAATGAAGATTTAACTCAAAAAAAATTCAAAGTAAATCCATTTATGGAATCATCACATATTGAAAATGAAATTATACAAGAACATAGTAATAAAATAAATAAGAAAAATCTTAAAAATATTATGGTTGAATTTATAAATGCAAATATGTATCAAGAATGGCCGGATCAAACAAATATTCATTGTTGGTGGTGTTGTCATCAATTTGATGGACCACCGTGTACATTACCTGAATATATAAGACGTGATAAATTTTATGTATCTGGATGTTTTTGTTCATTTAATTGTGCAGCATCATATAATTTTAATAAAAATGATAATAATGTATGGGAGCGATATACATTACTTAATTTAATGTATAAGAAATTATATAATTTACCGTTTGTTAAAATTGAAATGGCTCCACCGCGAGAGGTATTAAAAATGTTTGGAGGATATATGGATATAGAAGAGTTTAGGAATTATTGTATTAAACAAGATAGAAAATTCCAAGTTATTAAACCGCCATTAATTTCGATTATTCCAAAAATTGAGGAACATATTTATCCAAAAAATAAAGTAGTAAATGAAAATATATTAAATAATACACAAACAAAATTAAAATTAACGCGAAGTAAGCCATTAATTGCGGAAAAATCCACAATTCAAACATTTATGAATATAACAACTAAAAAAGATGATGATGAATAAAAATAATAGGAAAATAATTCGTTTTATTTTTATATCATTTTTTTTAAATATTATTTTTTATATCATTTTTTTAAATATTATTTTTAAATATAAATTTAAAATAATTTATATTTATTTTTTTAGAATTATTTTAAAAAATAATTCTAATTATATAGTATAATAAATAAAAAATATGTCAACTCCTTATCCCTGTGTAACTCAAGGTTCTATTTATACCAATCCTTACCGTGTACCTGCTACTGTTTTACCTGGTGCTAATCCTACATGTGGTGATCCTTACACCATGTATGGTTACTGGCGCCGTCGTTTCTGCTCTGATTACAATTACTTAACTTGCTATTACTATCCTTACACTGATAGCCGTTTCTATGCCAATGGTTATCTTAATGTAAAGAATAGTGATTGTGAAACTTGCGGACCTAATTAAATATTAACAAGTTTAACGTGTTAAGGAACCTTCCGCTATATAAAAATTGTATTATATAAAAAGTATATTATATAAAAAGTGTATTATATAAAAAGTATATAAAAATTATTAAAATAGAATATTATTTTAATAAAAATAAATCATATATTTATTATTTTTAATATAAAGGATAATTTATATAAACAAATATAAATTTTAAAAAAAAAATAATAAAATGAAAATTTGTTCTTGGGACGTAGGTATTTACAATTTAAGTTATTGTATACTTGAACAAGATGATATTTCAAAAGAAATTAAAATATTAAAATGGGATATTGTAAATTTAGTAGATAATGATGCTCAAAAGAAAAATAGAACATTATTATTTAAAAATATTCCAGTAAAATTAAATCAAATTCCTGAATTATTAGAAGTTGATTATGTTTATATTGAAAATCAACCTGTATTAAAAAATCCGCAAATGAAATCGATTCAAATGATTTTATATTCTTATTTTCTTTTTTATGGAATAACGGATGGAATAGTTATTCAAAAAAGTGATGTAAATGGTAGTATAGAAGAGTATAATCATAAAGTAAAAGCAGTTGATTTTTGTTCAGCATCTAATAAATTAAAAGTATATGATGGTCCAGAAATTGCTTTAGAAGATTTAAAAAAGAAAAAAGCAATATCTACGAAACCAAAAAAAAGTAAATCAAAAAAAGGGAAAAAAGAAGAAGATATTGAAACAAATTTAAATGATGAACTTGATGCATTAGATAGTGATGATGAAGATTATGAAGAAAAATATGCTTTATTAATGGCTAAAAAAAGTGAAAAAAGTGAAAAAGAAAATAAAGAAGATATTATCATAGATACTGATGGTATTGATAAAACAATTATAGATGCAACAACACAACACGGAGGTTCATCATTAGCATACGGAGATAAAAAGAAATTAGCAATAGCACATGCAACATATTTTTTAAAAGACCAAGAGCCAAAATATACGGAATTTTTTAATAGTCATAAAAAACGGGATGATTTAGCAGATAGTTTTTTACAAGGAGTATATGTATTAAAACGTGTATTAAATAAACCTGAAAAGAAAGGACGTATGAAAAAGAAAATAGAAGAATAATTTACATATACATAAATATTTTTTATAATATAATTATAGTATAAAAAATAAAAAAAATGGTAAATAAAAAAATAAGTGAGTTAGCATTTCGTTTGACAAAAATAGCAGATATTATTTATATTTCAATTATATCTGTAGTTATTTGTATTATTTTAGCAATATTTTCAAGTAAATTATTTGGCACATATAGTAAAAAAGATCATGAATATGAAAAATCGCATTATTCATATCCTGTATTTTATTTAAGAGTAATTGGTAGATTTTGTATTATTGTTGCTTATATTGCTGTTTTATTATATATATTAAGAAATGTAATGGAACATATTCCATCACCTTTTCACGGAATCAATGGATTAGACCATTATAGAGTAAAAGAAACTGAAATATTACCATCTATATTATTTATATTATTATTTTCATATGTTTTTTGGTTTGCTTATTATGTATCTGATGAATTAGTTGAATTTGATATTCAAAAATTTTTATTACTTAAAAAAGATAATAAAGTTGAAAATAAAAGCGAAAATAATATTGATTAAATAGATATAATAAATTAAATATAAATTAAAATATTTTTTATAAACTAATTATAGTATAAAAGATAAAAAAAATGGTATCAAAAATGATTATTTTACTTCCACTTATAATTGGAATGGGAATGGGATTATTAGTTAAAAATCAAAGATTAGAAAATTGCATTTCACCAAAAGCTAATACTGTTACACCTCCACCTTACGTTTTTTTTATAGTATGGCCAATATTATATTTAATTATTGGTTTTGTTTATTATCAATATTTACAAAAATATTCAATAAAATCATCCTTTTCAATTTTTATGATAATAACTTTTATAGGATTAAATATGTGGAATGTTATATTTAGAAATTATTGTTTACCCAATGCTTCATTAATCTATATAATTGCAATTACTTTAATATATTTTTATATTGTATATAAATTAATTAAATTAAATATTAAATATGCTTATGCAATGATTGTTTTATTACTTTGGATGATTTTTGCTTCATATTTAACCTATATGTCTAAACCTTAATTTATGATTTATAAAATAAGTGTATAAAAATAATTTATCTTTATAAATAATATATATTATTTATAAAATTGAAAATATAAATAAAGAAAAAGAGTTAAATAGCTCAATATTAGATAAAATTATTGATAATATAAAATTTCTTGGAAATATTGAAAGTGAAAAAATAGAAGTTAAAAAAGAAGAAAATAAAGAAAATAATTCAAATTATATTTCTGAACATATTTATATACTATCACCTAATTAAAAAAAGAAAAGGTTTTTTTATATATTAAATGCAAATCCTTTCTTTTTTGGACCATTTCTTGACCCAAAGCTTTTAATATTTCCTACAGAACCATCATCATCTCCTCCACCTAATAAATCATCAATATTTGCTGGACCAGACATTTGTTTTTGTTTCATATCTAAACCTCCTTTCATAACACTTGCAATAGGATTATTACGACCATATGTTTGATCAATCTTTTGACCCATATCTTTAGAAGCAGCCGCATTAATATTTGCCATAATATCTGGATTGTTACGTAATACATCTCGTAAATCTGGTGTAGCACTCTTTAAGAATGAATTAGTCATATGGAACATAAAACCACTTCCTGCAACCATCATTACTAATTTAAGTTCAGGAGGCATTTTAACTGAATCACTATATTTGTCGTGAAGTTCTTCAAATACTTCATCATAATCATTAATATTTTCCATAACATTTTCTGACCAACCATTTAATTTTAAATCAGCAGGATTGAAAGTTTTATTTAAATATTCAACACCACCAGCAAAACCAATAAGCATTTTTCTGCTAAATTTAATAGAACGTTCAACATCACGCATACGTTTTAAACGGTCGCGTTCAAATTTCATTTCTTCATAAGTAGAAGCCATTGAATAACGTTTAGATGGTGTAAAACCAGCCTTTTGTAAACGTTCTAATTCAAATAATAAATTTTGTTTTTCTCTTACAATATCTTCATAACTCATTTTTTTTACATCTTTTTCTGAACCATCATCACTACCTTCTTCACTACCTTCTTCACTGCCTTCTTCACTATCTTCTTCACTATCATATTCACTAGAACCTTCTTCCGAACCAGAAGCATAAGAACCACTTCCACTACCACTT
>JACCED011795150.1_pt1 | contig 18725 bp, 19 predicted proteins | sample 7455021 | NCBI WGS metagenome assembly JACCED01 (sample SAMN15323456, study PRJNA562643) | freshwater metagenome | isolation source: river surface water | place: USA:Blue River Watershed | collected 2017-08-19 | reverse complement strand
TGAGCAGTCGAATGGAGCGGGCGGGCGCTGGGCTTGATGCTGCCCTCTGCCCGACTGAACTGCGCCAAGGCATTGCCGAGGCCCTGGCCGCGCAAGGCGAAGGGCTGCGGCTGGATCTGCAACCGGTTTGCAGCGCCCATGGCTTGGAAACCGTCGGCTATGAGGCGCTTTTGCGCTGGGTACATCCTGATCTTGGCCCCATCCTGGCACTGGAAACCGTGAATGCCGCCACCCAGGCGGGCGTGGCCGCAGCCCTGGATGCCTGGGTGTTTGCCGAAGCTTGCCGCATCCGCGCCCGCTGGCCGCGCTCGGCGCCCTATATCTCGGTCAATATCACCGCTGAGGCCCTGGTGCGGGGCGATGGCGCGGCCCTGCTGCGACAGGCCCTGTTCATGGCCGATACGGATCCGCGCGGCATTATGGTGGAATTCCCGGCCAATGCGGTTTCACTCTGGCATGATGCAGCGGTGACGCTCGCGGCGGGGTTGCGTGACCTTGGGGTTGCGGCGGCGCTGGATGATTTCGGGGTGGCGCGTGGCACCATCCTGGCGCTGCGCAGCATTCCCTTTCATACGGTCAAGCTGCATCCCACCCTTTGCGCGGGGCTTGAAGGGGACAAGGCAGCGGCGCGGCGGGCATTGGTGCTGACGGCCGGGCAGGTCGAAACCGCCCATGCCATGGGCGCTGTGGTGGTGGCGAAGAGTGTGGAAACCCTGGCCCAGATGCGGGCGCTGGAAGAGGCCGGCTGCGATGCCCTGCAAGGCTGGCTTCTGGGCCGCCCCGGCAAGGTGCCCAATCTGACCGCGTGAGCAGGGCCGCCGTCAGCGCGGCAACAATAACTTAGACCAGTCAGCAAAAGGGGCAGCCAAGCTGCCCCCAAAGCTCTTCGCCCGATAGCGCGGTGATCGCGCTCAGAGCAGGAAAATCGCCATCAACACCAGGACGACGACAGTGGCCCCGGTGGACCAGGTGACGAAACGGGTGAAGCCTTCCCAGCCGCCACGGCGATCCTCAAGGATATCCGCAGAGCTCACTTCGACGAACTCATAATGCTGCTGTTCAGCCATGGCCTTCCTTCGCCCTTTCACCAATTGCGACAGGTTTAGAAAGCCCCGCGCCCCGGGGCAAGGGGTTCAAGAGCGAATCCGTCTGATATTCCGCATCACTGATGATGGCGCGCCCAGCTTCTAGCCGCACATGCCCTGCCGCAAGCCAGGATAGCGCCGCCGGGTAAAGCCGGTGTTCTTCCACCAATACCCTAGCTGCAAGGCTGGCTTCGGTATCCCCCGGCAGCACCGGCACCGCCGCCTGCGCCAGGATGGGTCCCTCATCCACACCGGCAGTCACCAGATGCACCGTGCAGCCATGCAAACGCACGCCCGCCGCCAAGGCGCGGGCATGGGTATCAAGCCCCGGGAAGGCCGGCAGCAAGGACGGGTGGATATTGATCAAGCGGCCTTCCCAGCGCTGGACAAAGCCTTCCGTCAAAACCCGCATGAAGCCGGCCAGGGCGATGATCTCCACCCCATGCTTGCTCAATTCCGCTTCCAGCGCCGCTTCAAACCGCGCCCGATCACCCTTGAAGGCGCGGCTTTCCACCACCGCTGTCGGCACCCCATGCGCCGCCGCAGTCGCCAACCCCGCCGCATCGGCGCGGTTGGAGAGCACGAGCACGGGCTCGGCCGGGTAATCCTGCCCGGCCGCCGCCAGAATGGCCGCCATATTGGACCCGCGCCCGGATATCAGGAGCGCGAGGCGCGCCCGCTTCATCACCTTGGCCAGGCCTGGGGCAGGTTCTGGATGCGGATGCCCGCCGGGCCGCTGGATGCTTCCAAATGGCCGATGCGGAAGGGCTTTTCACCCGCTTCGGTCAGCATGGCCATGGCGGCATCCGCGCCGCTCGCCGGCACCGCCAGCACCATGCCCAGCCCGCAATTGAAGACGCGGAGCATTTCATCGGCGCTGACATTCCCCGCTTCGGCCAGAAAGGCAAAAACCGGCGGCACGGGCCAGCTGCCCGCTTCCAGCACTGCGGTCACCCCGGCCGGCAGCACGCGTGGCAGATTGCCGGGCAGCCCACCGCCGGTGATATGCGCTGCCGCATGCAGCAAGCCCGCGCGATGCAGCGCGATCAGCGGCTTTACGTAAATCCGCGTGGGCGCCAGCAAGGCTTCGCCCAGTTTCTGGCCAGGGGCGAAGGGCGCTGCATCGGCCAGCGTCAGGCCGCGCGCCGCCAGGATCCGCCGCACCAGGGAAAAGCCATTGGAATGCACGCCGGACGACCCGAGCCCAAGCAGCACATCGCCCGCCGCCACCTTGGCCGGCAGCAGCTGCCCCCGTTCCGCGGCGCCTACGGAAAATCCAGCCAGGTCATAGTCATCCGCGGCATACATGCCGGGCATTTCGGCGGTCTCACCACCAACAAGGGCGCAGCCCGCCTGGCGGCAGCCCTCCGCAATGCCCGCGATCACCGCCCGCGCCTGTTCCAGCTGCAGCTTCCCGGTGGCAAAATAATCCAGGAAGAACAGCGGCTCGGCGCCCTGCACCACCAGATCATTCACGCACATGGCGACAAGATCGATGCCCACGGTATCGTGAATGCCCGCTTCAATCGCCACGCGGAGCTTTGTGCCGACGCCATCGGTGGAGGAAACCAGCACCGGATCGTTGAATCCGGCTGCTTTTGGGTCAAAAAGCGCGCCAAAGCCGCCAAGCCCGCCCATGACACCGCTGCGATTGGTCGCGCGTGCCAGGGGCTTGATGGCTTCCACCAAGGCGTCGCCTGCCTCAATATCCACACCCGCATCGCGGTAGGTGAGGCTCTGGGGGCTGGAACTGGTCAGGGCGACCTCCGATTTGGTAAAGGGGTAATGGCCTATACCGTCATGAGGCGCGGCGGCAAACTCTCAGCGCCCGGAAAAAGCGCGAAGGAAAAGGTTCGATGGCGATGTTGCACATCCCAGGGCAGGCAGGAAGGTCCTTTGCGGCCATTCTCTTCGCGACCGCGGGCCTGATCGCCCTGGCCCCCGCCCAGCTTGGCGCGCAGCCCGCCGACCCGGTGGCGAACGCTGAGGCACGCCCCAGCAGCCCGGCGTCAGATGCGCTGACGCAGCGCAATGTGCCGGCCGAAGCCACGGCGGAAAACGGCGTTATCGCCCAGGAACGCGCTTTTGTTGCGGCCGGCGCGCCGCTTGGGAGCGCATTCAGGGCACTGTCGATACCACCCGCAGGCCGAGCGATGCCGAGCTGGATCGCATGGTGCGTTCCATTGTGATTGAACAGGAAATCACCGGCCCGCAGCGCTATAGCGGGCGCTTGACCATCCAGTTTGATGCCGAAGCGGTACGCAGCTTTGCCGAAGGCGGCGAAATTCGCCAATCCGTTGCCGGACGCGCGGCGCAGCAGGAAGCCGCCAGCGTGGCGCCGCCCACCCCGATCCTCACCTCACTCGAAGCGGTGGCCCGCTACACGTCATTGCAGGAATGGGTCGAGATTCGCCGCCGCCTGACCGCTGCGGGGGCAAAGCTGGATGTGGTTGGCATCAGCACGGATCGCGCCAGGCTGCGTTTGGGGCTGCGCGTACCAGTTGGCCTGGCACCAGAAGATTTCAGCCGACATGGGCTGCGCCTTGCCCCCGGGACGGGCGCGGTGAATGACCAGTGGCGTCTTGGTCTTGCCGGACGGTCCTGATCTTCGACGTATCGAGCAAACCTCGCCCGATGCGGCGAGGGCGGGGTTGTTTACCCTGCCCAATCTCATCACGCTTGGGCGCTTATGCGCAGTTCCCGCCGCCATTTGGCTGATGCTGCAGCATCGCCTGGATGTCGCCTTTCTGGTCTTTATCGGCGCCGGCATTTCGGACGCCCTGGATGGCTGGATCGCTCGGGTCTGGAATGCGCGTTCCATGCTGGGTGCCGTGCTTGATCCGGTGGCGGATAAGGCCTTGCTGGTATCGGTTTATGTGACCTTGGCGGCGATCGGCGTATTGCCCGATTGGCTCGCCATTCTGGTGGTGTTTCGCGATTTGCTGATTGTGGGTGGCGTATTGGTTTTATGGGCCATTGGGCTGCCGCCACGCATCAAACCAATTTTCATTTCCAAGGCCAATACGGCAATCCAAATTGCCTTGGCAGCCTTGGCATTGCTGCTTGCAGGTTTTGGCTTATCGGCGCCCGTGTTGCTCGACGCCATGATCTGGGGCGTGGCTGCGACCACCTTTGCCTCAGGTGTTGCCTATGTTGTGCAGGCGGCGCGGCGCACTGCCGGGTGGACCACATGAACGACGCAACACCGCGCGCCGCCGCACCGCGTGGCGTGACGCCACCGGTCACAGGCGCCCGCAGCGCCACCAAGGCGCAACGCAGCGCCTTATTGGTTGGGCTTGCGATAAGCCTGCTGTTCTGCCTGTGGTTGTTCCAAGGCATTCTGACGCCCTTCGTTCTGGCGGCCACCATCGCCTATTTTCTTGACCCGCTGGCAACACGGCTGACACGGCTTGGCCTGCCCCGCAGCCTGGCGGCCTTTTCACTCTTGCTCTTGCTCGCTGCCTGCACCTTGGTGGCCTTGCTGTTGCTCTATCCCTTGATCGTGACGCAGATCGGCGTGCTGGTGCAGCGCCTGCCGGCCTATATCGCCGGTATTGGTCAGGCATTACGCGATGCGCTGACACGTCTGGAAGAAACCCTTGGCCCGGAAATGCTCGACCAACGCCTGCGCGAATTGGCGATCAGCCAGGCAGGGTCCATGCTGTCCTGGCTGGGCACGGCGGCAACGCGGCTGATTGGCGGCGGCTTTGCGCTGTTCAATGTTTTCACCTTGGTGGTGGTGATGCCGGTGGTCGCGTTTTATCTGCTGCGCGATTGGCCGGGCATGCTGACCCGTCTTGAAAGCTGGATGCCCCGCCGGAGTTCCGCCGTGCTGCGCCAGATCGCGCGTGATACTGACCGTGTGCTGTCCGCCTGGCTGCGCGGGCAATTGCTCTGCTGTCTTGCGCTGGGTGGCTTCTATGCCGTTGCCTTGCATTTCGCCGGGCTGGAGCTGGGCATTACCATCGGCATCATGTCGGGCTTGCTGACCTTCATTCCCTATGTCGGCTCACTCACAGGGTTTGCCACTGCGGTGCTCTTGGCCATTGGGCAGTTTGGCAGCTGGCAGGAAGTGATGGTGATCGTGGCCATTTTCATCATCGGCCAAGGCATCGAAGGCTATGTGATCTATCCGTATCTACTGGGGGATCGGGTGGAATTGCATGCGGTCTGGGTGATTTTTGCGCTTTTTGCTGGCGGCGTCGCTTTTGGTTTTCTGGGTGTTTTGCTGGCCGTGCCCATGGCGGCAACGATTGGTGTTGTCACGCGCTATTGGCTGCGCCGTTACCTTGAAAGCCCGCTTTACCTCGACCCGCCAAGGACAGGGCCGTAATGCGCCAATTGCTGCTGCCCCTGCCTGCCGCGCCATCCATGCGTGTTGAGGACATCATTGAAGATCCGTCCAATGCCACGGCGCTGACCTGGCTTGGCAAGCCAGAGACCTGGCCCTTGGGGCGTTTGGCACTGTTTGGTGAGGCTGGCACGGGCAAGACCCATCTGGCCCGCGCCGCAGCGGCGCGTTTTGGCTGGCGGTGGCTTGAAGGCAGCAGCTTGCGCGGCCTGCCCGGCCCGGCTGTGCAAGGCAGCGTTCTGGATGATGCCGATTGCGTGCCAGAGGAAACTTCCCTGCTGCACCTGATCAATCTCTGTGCCGAACGCGGTGAGACGCTGTTGCTGATTGGCCGCAAGGCGCCGGCACGTTGGCCCACGCGCCTGCCGGATTTGGCGAGCCGCTTGCGCGCCACCCAAGCGGTTGAGGTGGCGCCACCTTCGGATGCCTTGCTGCGCGGCCTGCTGGCCAAGCTTTTCGCGGATCGGCAATTGCGCGTGGATGCCGAATTGCAGGCTTGGCTGCTGGCGCGCCTGCCGCGCGATGCGCGCAGCCTAGCCGAAGCGGTGGCGCGCCTGGATCGTGCTGCCCTGCTGTCTGGCGGCCGGCTATCGCGTTCCATGGCAAGGATGGTGCTGGGCAGCTGGGACGCCTTCGATGGTTTCGATGAAATTTCGAAGACAGAACCGCGCGCGACCTCCTCTTCCCCAACGCCTCTGATATAGGGCCGAAGCATGAGCGACATAATGCCCGATATCGAAGCCTTCCCGCTGGCCGAAAGCCCGGCACGCTTCAGCAACCGGGAATTATCCTGGCTGGCCTTCAATCAGCGCGTGCTGGAAGAGGCGGGCAATGCGCGCCATCCGCTGCTGGAAAGGCTGCGCTTTGTCGCCATTTCCGCCAATAACCTGGATGAATTCTATTCCGTCCGCGTGGCCGGCCTGGTGGGGCAGGATCGCGCTGGCGTTGCCACCACATCACCGGATGGCTTGACCCCGGCGCAGCAGCTTGTCGCCATTCATGAACGGGCCCGCGCCCTGATCGATGGCCAGCAGGAAAGCTGGCAAGCCTTGCGCGCCATGCTGCGCGAAGCACGGCTGACCGTGGTTGATCGGCCCGATCTGACCGATAGCGACAAGGAATGGCTGGAAGATTGGTTCATGGAACGCGTCTTCCCCGTGCTGACCCCCTTGGCGGTGGACCCGGCGCACCCCTTCCCTTTTATCGCCAATCTGGCGCTGTGCCTGGTTTTCAAACTGGTGCGCGAGGAAGATGGCGGCACCATGCGGGCGCTATTGCCCTTGCCGCCACAGGTGCAGCGCTTCATTAGGCTACCGGCACGGCGCGGAAGTGGTGCGATCCGTTTCGTGCTGCTGGAAGATGTCATTCTGCTCTTCCTCGATCGTCTTTTCCCCGGCTTCATCATGGCCGAACGCGGCCTGTTTCGCCTGATCCGCGATACCGATGTGGAATTCGAAGAAGAAGCCGAAGACCTGGTGCGGTCTTATGAAAGCGCCCTGAAACGGCGGCGGCGTGGCCGCGCCATCCGGCTTTCCATCACCGCCGATACGCCCGCGGATATGCTGGATTTCGTGGCTGAGGAATTGGATGCGCCACGGTCAGAGATTTTTGTGGTTGATGGCCTGCTTGGACTTTCCGATCTGACGCAATTGATCGTGGATGACAGGCCGGATTTGCTGTTCACGCCTTATACGCCGCGCTTTCCGGAACGCATCCTGGATTTCGGTGGCGATTGCTTCGCCGCCATCCGCGCCAAGGATATTGTGGTGCATCACCCTTACGAAAGCTTCGATGTGGTGGTGCAATTCCTGCGGCAGGCCGCGCGCGACCCCAATGTGATCGCCATCAAGCAGACGCTCTATCGCACCACGCGCGACAGCCCCATCGCCAAGGCGCTGATTGAAGCGGCGGAGGCAGGCAAGAGTGTCACTGGCATTGTGGAGTTGAAGGCGCGCTTCGATGAGGAACGCAACATCGCCCTTGCCCGTGAATTGGAAGCGGCCGGGGTGCAGACGGTATTCGGCTTTGTGGAATTGAAGACCCACGCCAAGGTGAGCCTTGTGGTGCGGCGTGAGGGACAGCAATTGCGATCCTACGCGCATTTCGGCACGGGCAATTATCACCCTGTGACGGCGCGCATCTATACCGATCTTTCCTATTTCACCGCCGACCCAGCACTGACACGCGATGCGGCCAAGCTGTTCAATTACATGACCGGCTATGCGCGGCCGGAAATGATGGAAAAGCTGGCTTTCTCCCCCCTCACCACACGCCCAACGCTACTCGCGCTCATCAAACAGGAAATCGCCTTCGCACGGGAAGGCAAGCCGGCTTCCATCTGGATCAAGATGAATTCGCTGGTGGATGAAACATTGATTGATGCGCTCTACGCCGCATCCCAGGCGGGCGTGAAGGTGGATGCGATTGTGCGTGGCATTTGCTGCATGCGCCCCGGCGTGCCTGGGCTTTCGGATAATATTCGCGTCAAATCCATTGTCGGGCGGTTTCTGGAACATTCCCGCGTCTATGCTTTCGGCAATGGGCATCGGCTGCCATCCCGTCGGGCGAAAGTTTTCATTTCTTCCGCCGATTGGATGGCGCGCAACATGGATTGGCGCGTGGAAACCATGGTGCCGGTCGAAAACGCAACCGTGCATGCGCAGGTGCTTGATCAGATCATGGTCATCAATCTGAAGGATACGCTGCAAAGCTGGCAGCTTGGGCCTGATGGGCATTGGGGCCGCATTGAAGCGGCAGAAAATGGCGTCTCAGCCCATGAGTATTTCATGACCAACCCATCCCTTTCGGGACGCGGCAGCGCCTTGGCGCGTACCGCCCGGCGGGCGCGTCAGGATAAGGTGCGGCAAGATTGATGGATGGCACCAATCCCGGGCCGGATGCCGGCCTCAATGAAATGACCGCACGCTGCGGCGTGGTGGATCTTGGGTCCAATTCCGTGCGCCTGGTGGTGTTTGAAGGGCGCGGGCGCAATCCGGTCACGATCTTCAATGAAAAAGCCGTGCTGGGGCTTGGGCGCGGCCTGCATGATACCGGGCAATTGAACCCCGCCGCCATGGCGCAGGCGCTGACCATCATGCAGCGCTATCACACGGTGGCGCGTGCGATGGGCGCATCACCGATTGAAGTCTTGGCGACCGCCGCAGTGCGTGACGCGAGCAACGGCCCCGCCTTCGTTGCGGAATTGACGCGGGCCTTGCCCGGCGCACCCATCCGAATCTTGAGCGGTGATGAAGAAGCGCGGCTTTCCGCCGATGGTGTCCTGCTGGGCTTTCCGGGGGCGGATGGCATTCTGGGGGATATTGGCGGCGGTTCCTTGGAATTGGTGGAATTATCCTCAGGCGTGCAAGGGCGCAGTGTCAGCCTGCCGATTGGCACCATTCGCCTTTCCGATCGCGCCAAGGCAGACCCCGCACGGGCGCGCCGCATTGTCTCAGAAGAATTGGGGAAGATTCCCTGGATTGGCAGTTCCGCCGGGCGGGATCTCTATCTGGTTGGTGGCGCATGGCGTGCCATTGCGCGCGTACACATGGCCCAAACCGGCTATCCGCTATCCATCGTGCATCATTACGGTCTGCCACGCGATGAGGCGCGGGATCTCGCCAATGTGTTGATGGCCGCAACCCGCCGCACTTTGGAACGCATGGCGGGCGCGCCAAGCAAACGGCTTGCGGATTTGCCCCTGGCCGCCCTGGTGCTGCGCCGCCTGCTCCGTGCGACAGGCGCAAGGCGCGTTGTCTTCAGCGCCAATGGGTTGCGGGAAGGCTGGTATGCCCGCCTGCTGAGCGCGACCGAACGCGGGCGTGACCCGTTACTGGCCGCCGCACGCGATATGGCGTCGCGTTTCGGCCGGGAACAGGCTTTGCCGCCAGCGCTTTTCGCCTGGACCGCGCCATTGTTTGAAAATGAAACCGCCATGGCGGCGGCATTGCGCGAAGCGGCCTGTTGGGTGAGCGATATCGGCAGCCATGATCACCCGGATTATCGCGCCGAACATGCTTTTTTCCGTGTCCTGCGTCAGCCCGGCGTGGGTTTCGACCATCACGCCCGCGCCTTCCTGGCACTCGCGGCAGCGCTGCGTTATGAGGCCGAAACCGAAGCCCCCTTCCTGCCATCAGCGCGCTTATTGCTGGATGTCGCAACATTGCGGCGCGCCGAAATTCTGGGGGCCGCTTTCCGATTGGCCTATACGCTTTCCGGTGGCACGCCCGTATTGCTGGCCAGCACTTCCCTGGAACGGCGCAGCAGCCGACTGGTCCTGCGCCTGACGGAAGGCAGCGGGGTTTTTGCCGGCGAAAGTGTCGTCAGGCGGCTTGAAACCTTGGCCGCAGCGCTCGGTCTGGATTCCAGCGTGGAAGTCACACCGCAGCGCTGACGCGCCAAGGGAATGCTATTGCCTTAACGCGCAGGCGCGGGATCAAAGCCATCTGGCGTAATGCCGCGCGGCTTGATCATGTCGTAAGGTCCGCGCGGCAGGAAACGGCCCGTGCCTGGTTCCGCCTGCACCTTGCCATCACGCATCACCACATCACCACGGCGAATGGTCATGACCGGCCAGCCGGTGACTTCCATCCCCTCATACGGCGTGTAATCGATCGCGTGCTGCATCAGGGCATTGGTGATGGTCACTTTCTTTTTCGGATCCCACAGCACCAGATCCGCATCCGCGCCCACCGCAATCATGCCCTTGCGTGGGGCCAGGCCCATCAAGCGCGCAGGGTTCGTGCTGGTCAGGCGCACGAATTCATCCAGCGTGATGCGCCCTTTCGAAACACCTTCGCTGAAAATGATCGGCAGGCGCGCCGTGAAGCCCGGAATACCGTTCGGGATATCGCGGAATACGGCATCAGAGCCGTTCTGGCGCTTGCCCTTTTCGCCTTCGAAGGAAAAGGCGCAGTGATCCGAGGAAATCACATCAAGCGTGCCACGGCGAATCATCTCCCACACACGCGCATGTTCTTCCTTGGTGCGTGGCGCAGGGCTGCACATGAATTTGGCACCCTCAAAGCCGGGGCGATCCATATCGGCGGCGGTCAGGCTGACATATTGCGGGCAGGTTTCGCCCCATACCTTCACGCCGCGCGCTTGGGCACGGGCAATTTCCTCGGCCGCTTCGGCGCAAGAAACATGGAAGATCTGGATCGGCTGATCCACCAATTCAGCCAGCGCAATGGCGCGATGCGTGGCTTCACGTTCCACCACCGGCGGGCGCGCCCAGGCATGGTATTTCGGCGCCGTCAGGCCATGCTTCAACAATTCATGTGTGCGCCAATTGATGGCATCATAGTTTTCGCAATGCACTGTCACCAGGCAGCCAAGTTCACGCGCCTTGCAGAGCACCCGCAGATATTGCTCATCACGCAAATGCAGTGGTTCATAAGTAAGAAAAACCTTCAAGCTGCGCACGCCTTCAGCCACCAGGCGCGGCACTTCCTCATTCATCACGGCATCGGTCGGGTCGCTGATGATCTGATGGAAGGCATGGTCAATCATGCCCTTGGCGGCGCGGGCACGGTAATCCGTATAGCGATCCCAAACGCCATAGCCCTTCCATTGCGGAATAAAGCAGACCACCGATGTGGTACCGCCGGCAAAGGCCGCGGTGGAAGCGGTGGCGAAGCTTTCCTCATTGACGGTCAGCGGCGGTTCCGCCTCGCCCGTGCTGGCATAGCCCCCGCGTGAGGGTTCTTCGATATGGCAATGGCTATCCACACCGCCGGGCAGCACCAGGGCACCACCCGCATCGACAACCCGTGCCGCATCCGTGATGCGTTCCGCAAGCGCGACGATGCGCCCATCCTTCACGCCAATATCGCAGCGGCTTGTGCCGAAACCGGTCGCCACTTCACCACCGCGTATCGCCAGATCAAATTCAGCCATGGTCAACTCCCATCGTTGCAATTCAGCGCCGATCTGCCGCCTCTCCGCCATAGCCGCGACCATAGCGCCCTTCCAGGCGTCTTTGGATAAAGTCCCAGGCCGTCGTCATCGCCAGATAATATACTGCCGCCGCCAAGGAAAGCTCCAGCAACAGGAAGCGTTCCTGAATGGGAATCTGCGCCCGGCGCCATCGGTACGACACCACGGCGGATGCGATACTGGGCCGGGCGAATATCTCAGCAGCTTTTTCTCTGGCCGGTTTCAGGGGCTGAGGACCAGCGCGCTGCGGCGAGGCCAGCGGCACGCCCAGTGCTGCAACAGGCTTGCAGCAAATAGCCGCCCGTGGGCGCTTCCCAATCCAGCATTTCGCCACAGGCAAAAACGCCGGGCCTGCGGCGCAGCATCAGGTTTTCATCCAGTTCCGACCAAGACAACCCGCCCGCTGCGGAAATGGCGCGCGCCAAGGGGAAACAACCTGTCAGTTGCAGCGGCAGCGCCTTGATCAGCCCGGCAAGATCATGCCCCGGCGCGCCCGCACGCAAGGCTTCCTGCACGAGCGCAATGCCAACCGGCGCAAGCCCCGCATCGCGCCGCAAATGATTGGCCAGTGAAAGCCCGCCGCGCCGCGCTGCCAAGCGGGCTGCCAAATCAGCGCGCGGCATATCGGGGCGCAAATCAAGGTGCAGCGTCACGGTTCCATGCAGCGCCAAGGCGTCGCGCAGGCTGGCACTCAAGGCATAAACCGCGCCACCTTCCAAACCGGCTTCGGTGATCATGGCTTCGCCACGTTGCGTGATGGAGCCGAAAGAAAGCGCAATGCGCTTCAGCGGCGTGCCAGCAAAGCGCTGCCGAATATGATCCGACCAGGCGATGGTGAAACCACCATTGGATGGCTGCCAAGGTTTGACCGTGATATCAGGCAAGGCTGCAGGCCAGGCACCATCCGACCCAAGCCTTGGCCAGGAAGCACCGCCCAGCGCCAGAATATAGCCATCAGCGCCAAGCGTGACCTCACCAGACGGCGTTGCAAAACGCGCCGCGCCATCTGGCGCAAATCCCAACCAATAATGGCGGAGCTTGAACTGCACCCCAAGCGCATCAAGCCGCGCCAGCCAGGCACGCAATAAGGGTGAGGCTTTCATCGCACGCGGAAAAACGCGCCCAGAACTGCCCGTGAAACAGGCTTGGCCCAAACCTTCACACCAATCGATCAACGCGGACGGGGGGAAACTTTGGATATGGGGCGCAAGCCAGGGTGCCGCTGCACCATAGCGGCCGAGGAATTTTTCCAGATCTTCCGAATGGGTGAGATTAAGCCCGCCCCTGCCCGCCATCAGGAATTTGCGCGCAGCAGAGGGCATGTGGTCGGCCACGCAGACCGCGGCACCGTTTTGCGCCGCGGCCTCCGCCGCCATCAGGCCGGCCGGGCCGGCCCCAATGACAAGCAGGCTCAGGCGGTGCGTTCCAGCAATTCAATGGCGACATTTTCCGGCCCGCGCACAAAGCAGATGCGCACGCCAGGGCGGATGGTGGTGGGTTCCATCGTGAAATGCGCCCCCTTGCCTTTGAGTTCCGCGACCACGGCATCAATGCCTTTCACGGTAAGCCCGATATGTTCCAGCCCGCGATAGGGCATGCTGGGGGCGGCGGCGGTGCCATCACCCTTGATGGGGGCGATGAAAATCATTTGTCCGCCGAGTTTCAAATCCACGCGCGGTTCCCCCTGCTGGGTGGAACGCAACACTTCCGCACCGAACATGCGTTCATAGAATTGCGCGGTCGCTTCCGGATCCGGGCTGCGGAGATGGATGTGATCGAAGGTGAATTGGGCCATGGTTTCCTCTCTTCTGTTTCAAATCGCGCCGGTGGTGCGCAGTTTTTCCCGTGCCGCGGCATCATAGCCAAGCTCAGCCAGGATGGCATCATTGTCGCGGCCAAGCTGTGGCGGCGGCGTATCCACGCGCGGCCCGCCATGGGCGAAGCCGAAAGCGGCGACCGGCACCGAAAAAGCCCCGTTCACACCGGGCGCTTGGGCAAATTGATGCACCACGCCACGGCCCACTACCTGCGGATCCGCCAATGATTCGGCCAGATTACGCACTCGCCCCGCCGGCACATGACGCGCCTGCAAATAGGTTTCCCATTCCGCGGCGGTCTTGTCCTTCAGGAGTTCCGCGAGTGTCGACATCTCCCGCGCGCGATCCGCGTGGCGGGCTTCATTGCTGTCCTTCGCCATATCGGGCCGGCCGAGTGCATGCCAAAGCCGGCGCTGCTGCCGCAGATTGCTGGCGCCGAGCATCACCAAGCCATCAGCGGTTTGGTAGCAGCTATTGGTCGCATATTCATGTTCATTACCACGTGGCCGCGCCGGCTTGCCGCTGCGGCCATAGGCCGTGACATGGCTTGCCATCATCATGAGGGCGACATCCAGCATCGCAAGATCAATATGCTGCCCACGGCCAGTTTTTTCGCGCTGAAAAAGCGCAGCCGACAGCGCGAAGGCGCCCATGGTGCCGGTGGCGTAATCAATCGCGGGTGCGCCGAATTTGATCGGGTTGACTTCCGGCGTTCCGGTACAGGCCATGATGCCGGAAGTCGCTTGAATGACGTGATCATAAGCGGTTTGTTCACCGCGCGGCCCGCCATGACCGAAAGCCGAGATGGAGCAATAGATCAGCCGCGGATTGATCTTCAGCAAATCCTCATAACCCAGGCCCAAAGCCGCGAAGGCACCGGGGCGGAAATTTTCGACCAGCACATCAGCGCCCGCGATCAGCTTGCGGAAAATCTCCCGCGCGGCTTCCTGCTTCAAATCCAGTGTCATGCTGCGCTTATTGGAACCCTGCGTCAGATAGTAGCTGCCCATGCCAGCATGATTGAGTTCCCGATCACCGCCGCTGACGCGGCTTTGGTCCGGGTCCTTCGGATGTTCAATCTTGATCACATCCGCGCCCAGCAGGCCCAATTGATAGGCCGCGAAGGGGCCGGCCAATACATGGGTCGCGTCAATGATTCGAATGCCTTCAAAGGGGCGGGTCATGTTATTCTCCTTCAACCAAGGGTCACGCCGGCACGACGCACCAGCGCGCCCCAGCGTTCGCGTTCAGCGGTGATAAAAGCACCGAAGCGCTGCGGTGTTAGCGGCTGCGCTTCAGCGCCTTCTGTTTCAAGCCGCGCGCGGAAGGCGGCTTCACCCAAAATGCCATTGCAGGCTTCATTCAACCGCGCGATCAATGCGCCAGGCGTCCCCGGTGGGGCAACAATGCCGTACCATTGCAGCACATCAAAACCGGGCACACCTTGTTCGGCGATGGTGGGAATATCATTGGCGGCACTGAGGCGTTGCAGGGATGAAATACCAAGGGCCCGCAATTGTCCTGCGCGCACCGGCGGCAAGGCGGGTGGACCGCCAGTCATGGTCAATTGAATGGTGCCGGCCATCAGATCCGTCATCATCGGCCCAGTGCCGCGATAGGGCACATGCACCATATCCGTCCCGGTTGCTTCCATGAAGGCGACCATGGCGATATGCGCCGCGCTACCATTACCGCCGCTGCCATAGGTCAAGCGCCCTGGCGCGCTTTTGGCGAGTGCGATCAGGGAAGGCACATCACGCGCCGCCAATCTTGGCGTCACCACCAGGAAATTCGCCACCGTCGCCACCAGCGCCACCGGCGCGAAAGCCGCGGTATCGAAACTGAGGGCCGGATAAAGCGCGGGATTTACCGCCAGGGTGCCGATATGGCCCATCATCAAGGTATGACCATCAGGCGTCGCGCGCGCCACCATCTCAGCGCCGAGTGTGCCGCCCGCGCCCGGGCGATTTTCGATAATGAAGGGCTGGCCGAAAATCTCACTCAATCGCTGGCCCATGGCACGCGCCAGGATATCGGTGGAACCACCCGGCGTGAAAGGCACCACCAAACGCACCGGGCGTTCCGGCCAAGCCACCTGCGCCACGGCAGGCATCGCCAAAGCCGTGCCCAGGACCGCGCGGCGCGTTACGTGCTTCATGCTGGCGGCTCAATCAGAATACCGTCGCGCCGCAGCGCCGCGATGTCCGCCTCGGTCATGCCGGCCGCCGCCAATAAGGCCGCACCATCCTGACCAAGCCGCGGTGCGGGCCGGCCGGGCGGTGCCTGACCACCTGAAAAGCGGTTGGGCTGGCCAATAGCGAAAGTGGCGCCTTCGGTCGGGTGTTCTTCCGCACGCACCATGCCAACGGCGCGCAGATGCGGATCATCCAGCAAGCCAGCGATGGTATTGTAAGGCGATGCCGGCACATCCAATTCATCGAAGATATGAAGCCATTCGGCGGATGTCTTGCCCTTCAGGCTACTGGCGCGAATGGCGAAATAGGCAGCGGTATTCGATGTGCGGCCCGCAATCGTCGCAAAACGCGGATCGGTCTTCAATTCCGGCCGGCCAATGGCATCAAAAAACGCATGCGCCTGCGCATCCGTATTGGCGGAAATGCAGATATAGCCATCAGCCGTTGGCAAGGGTTTGGCATCGGGGCTCAGTACCCGATGATCACCAGGCGGGCCCAAGGCCGGGCGAAAGGAATGCGCGCCCAGATGTTCCATCATGACATAGGCCGCCATGTTTTCGAACATGGGCACTTCAATCGCTTCACCCACACCGGTTTTTTCCCGACGATACAGCGCAAAGCCGATCATCTGCGCCGCGATCAACCCCACGGTATGATCCGCAATCAACATGGGCACATAACGCGGCTCACCGGTGGAAGCTTCAAAACAGCCGGCCACGCCCGCCGCACCTTGGATCACCGTGTCATAGGCCGGGCGCCCGGCATAAGGCCCGCCAGAACCAAAACCCGTGATGCAGCAATGGATCAAGCGTGGCGCGATGGCATGCAGGCTGCGCGCATCCACACCAAGTCGTGCCTGGGCATCGGGGCGGATATTGCTGACAAAAACATCCACCGTGGCGGCCAAGCGCTTCAAGGCCGCGATACCGGCAGGGGCCTTCAGATCCAGCGCAATGGATTTCTTGCCGCGATTGAAATTGAGGAATTTGCCATTCATGCCGGGCGAACGACCTTTGCCCGCCAATTGGCGCAGCAGATCACCCGATGGGCTTTCCAGCTTGATGACTTCAGCGCCATGTTCGGCCAGCGTACCGGTACAGACAGGCCCGACCACGACAGAAGACAAATCAAGCACGCGTATGCCAGCCAAGGGTCCGGTCATGAGTTTATTTTTCCTGCAATGCGCAGCGCCATCGCGCCGGTTTCATCTTCCACCCAAAGCATCATGCGCCCTTCCGCATCCGGCGCGGTGCCGCAGAGCGATGCCGGGCGGCCACAAAATAACGGGCGCAAGGTGCGAATTTCCGCTTCCGTCACCCTTCCACCCGGCACCTGACGCAAAGCCGCTTCCAGCAACATCAGGCTGGAAAGCCCGCCATTCACGACCAAGGCCGGGTAGCCTTCCACGGCGCGAGCATATTCCGCATCATAATGGATGCGATGGCCATTGAACCCAAGTGCTGAATAGCGAAACAACATTACGGGATCAGGGCTGAAACCTTCACGCCAATCAGCCTTTATCGGTTCGGCGCTGGTCGCGCTGGGCGCAGCTTCGCCTGATGCTGCCTCTCGATAAGCGATATCCTGTTCTTCGGTCGCGATCAGGCCCGTTTCATTGCTGATATCATGGCGCAGCGTGACAAATACCAGCGCACCGCTACGGCCCTGCTTCGGGGTAATGGCGGTAATGGTGGTTTCGCGCCGCAGCGCATCGCCAATGCATGGTGCCGCCAAATAACGCAGCCGACGCCCGCCCAACATGCGCCGTGGCAGCGCGACCGGGGGCAGGAAATCCCCCTTGGCTGGATGCCCATCCGGGCCAAGTTCAGATTGCGGCGCGGCATCATCGAATAACATCGCCAGCCAATGCGGCGGGACAGCGTCACCCTTTTGCAGCGTGAAACCTCGCCGATCCGTCAAGGCCGCCATGCGCCGCACCAAGGGTGCCGCCATTTCATCGGTAATGACGCGCTTGCGCCCGACCCAGCTTTGCAAATCCGGCATGGTCATTCGGCTTTGATATTCGCGGCCTCCGCCGCGCGGCGCGAACGCGCAATATCCGCGCGGATCAATTCAGCAAAACCGGCTGGCGTCGCTTCATTCGGGCCTGCCGCTTCGCCGCCCAAAGCGCCCATACGTTGCCGGAAGGAAGGTTCCGCCGTGATGGCCAGCAAGGCTTCGCTCAGCGGGCGCATCACATCCTCGGCCGTACCTGCCGGCGCCAAAAGCCCAACATAGGACGCGGCGGTAAAGCCGGGAAAGCCACCTTCAATGATGGTTGGTACATCCGGCAAGGCAGGCAGCCGGGCAGTGGAAGCCACAGCAATGATGCGCCCTTTGCGTTCATTGGCGACTTGCAGCGCTGTCGATAATTCAGTGAACAGCATGGGCAGATTGCCCGCCAGAAAATCCGGCAGTGCCGCACCGGCACCACGATAGGGCACATGCAAAAGCCGCGCGCCGCTTTGCACCTTGAAGCTTTCAAGTGCCAGATGCGTTGCACTGGCCACCCCCGCCGTACCAACGCCAAGCGCATCCGCCTGCGCGCGGGATGCGGTGATGATATCAGCAAGGTTTTGAAATGGCGCATTGGGTTGCACCACCAGGCAATGCGGCACCTGCATGATCAGGCCAATCGGGGCAAAGTCGCGCTGGGAATCATAGGGCATGCGCGCCTGCACCACCGGGTTGACGGAAAGCGGCCCGTTCGACCCAACCAGCAGCGTATAGCCATCCGGCCGGGCGCGGGCGACGGCTTCACCGCCCAGGCTGCCACCCGCCCCCGGGCGATTTTCCACCACAAAGGGCTGCGCGAATTTTTCCTGCAAACGCTGCTGCAAAATCCGCGCAACAACATCCGTATTGCCGCCGGCCGCGAAGGGCACAATCATGCGCACCGGTCGATCAGGCCAGGCAGCGCGGACCGGCCGGGCAGAGACCATCGCGACTGCGCCCGTGGCTGCGAGAAAATGGCGGCGTTGCATCATGGCGTGGTTCCCCCTTAGGGGGCAGAGCATCGCATGACCGCGCCGCAGGTCAAACCAGGCCGGCCGGAACCGCCACAGCACCCTGCATCAAGCGCCGTGCGCTGCGATACACAACGGCACTGGTGGCCTGCCACAGGCCATCCGCTTGGGCGACTTCAGCGCCCACCGACAGAATGCCGGATGGATTGGCCACGCGCGTTTCATCCGCGCGTGCCGGCGCCCCAGCCAGACGATGCGGCACTGTTCCTGGAATGCGGCTGGCCACGCCAAGGCACATCGCACCGGTCAGCGGCACGGCACGATGCGCGCGTTCCATGGAAATCATGCGAACGGCGATTTCATGGCTATCGGCC
>JACCED010365940.1_pt1 | contig 18729 bp, 18 predicted proteins | sample 7455021 | NCBI WGS metagenome assembly JACCED01 (sample SAMN15323456, study PRJNA562643) | freshwater metagenome | isolation source: river surface water | place: USA:Blue River Watershed | collected 2017-08-19 | reverse complement strand
GCAGCGCTCCTCGGAATGGATCGAATTGTACCAGAAATCGCGGCAATAAAAATCCCGGATCGCCCAAATAGGCGTCCGGGATCAAAGGCTTACAACAGTCGATTACAGGCCGGCGGCCGCACGCAGGGCGTCGGCCTTGTCGGTCCACTCCCAGGTGAATTCCGGCTCTTCACGGCCAAAGTGGCCGTAAGCGGCGGTCTTCGAGTAGATCGGGCGCAGTAGATCCAGCGATTGCACAATGCCCTTCGGGCGCAGGTCGAAGTGTTCGGCGACCAGTGCGGCAATCTTCTCGTCACTGATCTTGCCGGTGCCGAAGGTATTGACCATCAGCGAGACCGGCTTGGCAACACCGATGGCGTAAGCCACCTGGACTTCAGCCTTGTCGGCCAGGCCGGCGGCGACGATGTTCTTCGCCACGTAACGACCCGCATAAGCAGCCGAGCGGTCGACCTTTGACGGGTCCTTGCCCGAGAACGCACCACCACCGTGGTGAGCCGCGCCACCGTAGGTGTCAACGATGATCTTGCGACCGGTCAGGCCACAGTCACCGTGCGGGCCACCAACCACGAAACGGCCAGTCGGGTTGATGAGGTAACGGATCTTGTCGGTGATCATGTCCGCGGGCAGTACGGGCTTGATGACCTCTTCAATCACGGCTTCTTCGATCTGCTTGTGCGTCACGTCGGCGTCGTGCTGGGTCGAGACCACCACGGTATCGATGGCAACCGGCTTGCCGTCAACGTAGCGTACGGTCAGCTGGCTCTTGGCATCCGGACGCAGCCAGGGCAGGCGGCCGTCACGGCGCAGCTCCGCCTGGCGCTGCATGATGCGGTGCGCGTAGAAAATCGGGAACGGCATCAGGGTCGGGGTTTCGCGGCAGGCGTACCCGAACATCAGACCCTGGTCACCGGCGCCCTGATCCAGATCAATGCCTTCGCCTTCGTTCACGCCCTGGGCGATGTCCGGGCTCTGACGATTGATGGCGGTGAGGATGGCGCACGACTTGTAGTCGAAGCCGATGTCCGAATTGTCGTAACCGATGCGGCGCACGGTGTCCTGTGCGATTTCGCGGTAGTTGATGTGGGCGGTGGTCGTGATTTCACCCGAAATCACGACGAGGCCGGTTGATACCAGGGTTTCGCAGGCGACGCGGGCTTTGGGGTCTTCAGCCAGGATGGCGTCCAGGATGGCATCCGAGATCTGATCCGCGACTTTGTCGGGGTGGCCTTCGGAAACCGATTCGGAAGAAAAGAGATATTCGCTCATGTATGAACTCCAGAAACAACAAATCCCCGGTGGACTTGTTCCGGCTAACTACTGCCGGGGGGCGTGTCCTGCTCCGGGGATCGGTTCGAGCGAGGGACGCTTTAGCAGATTCGGCCGCATTTTCAGCTGACCCCGCCCTGCAAGTTGTCGTATTAACTCGGCGGTCTGAGATAATTGTCGGTGTAAAAGCCATTTGCGTCAATAGCCTGCATCTTTTCGCCTTATGTCTCCATTGCAAACGCCCGCTAATTTGTCGTTAAAGCACCGCTGTTACCTCGGCCTCGTCCGCTGGCTGGCGCAGCTACCGCTACCGCTCTTGCAGACCATGGGCGGCATCGTGGGTCGTGTGGTCTACCGCGTTTCCGGCAGCTACCGGTGCCATTTTGATGCCAATCTGGCGCAGGCCATGGGGCCAGAGGCCGCTGAGCAGATCGGCCCCGTGGCCCAAATCGAGACGGGCAAGGCAATTTTCGAACTGCCCTGGCTCTGGCTCCATCCGCGCGGTGAGATTCTGCGGACTTTGCGCCGGGTCGAAGGTTGGCAGCATGTGCAGGCGGCCCGAGCAGCGGGTAAAGGCATCCTGTTTCTGACCCCGCACCTCGGGTGTTTTGAAATCACGGCGCAATACGCAGCAAGCCATGCCGATGCGGCACCCATTACCGTACTATTCCGGCCGCCGCGTCAGCGTTGGGCGGAGTCCATTTTGCGCTTCGGCCGCACCCGCGAGGGCATGAATGTGGCCCCGGCGGATCTGAGTGGCGTACGACGCCTCATCCGCGCCCTCAAGTCGGGCGAGTCGGTAGGCCTGTTGCCCGATCAGGTGCCTGCCGCTGGCCAGGGGGCCTGGTTGCCCTGGTTCGGCAAGCCGGCCTACACCATGACACTGGCGGCGCGTCTGGCCCAAACCGGTGCCAGTGTGATCTTCGCCTATGCCGAGCGCCTGCCCAAGGGCGACGGCTTTGTGCTGACCTGCACGGCACCCGCCGCACCATTGCCGCTGGATGATCTAGAGGCCACGGCTGCAGCCATCAACGATAACCTGATGGCACTGATCCAACGTTGTCCGGCGCAGTATCTGTGGGGCTATAACCGGTATAAGCCGCCCAAAGGCAGCAGTGATGGTGTGCCGCCCACCGAGTCGGATCGACCGGCATCGGCACAGGTAGAATCCGGTACATGAAAATCAAATTCTCCAAGATGCACGGCCTCGGCAATGACTTTGTGGTCATCGACGGCATGCGTCAGTATGTTGAGCTCACGCCGGAAACGATCCGCGCGCTGGGTGACCGCCATACAGGGATTGGATTTGACCAGCTATTGCTGGTCGAACCGCCCACGGCACCGGGTGCCGATTTCCGCTATCGCATCTTCAATGCCGATGGCGGCGAAGTCGAACAGTGTGGCAATGGCGCGCGCTGCTTCGTGCGTTTTGTGCATGACCAGAAACTGACCGACAAAACCGCGATTGTGGTTGAGACGAAACGCGGCATCATCCACCCGCGTCTGGAGGCCAATGGCCTGGTCACGGTGGACATGGGCCAGCCGCGTTTTACGCCCGCCGAGATTCCCTTCGAGTCCGAGACGGATGCCGCCGAACAACCGCTGTCGTTGGCCGATGGTGCCACGCTGATGATCGGCGCCGTGTCGATGGGTAACCCGCATGCCGTCACGGTGGTGGCGGATGTGGACACCGCGCCAGTCGCCGGGCAAGGGCCGCTGATCGAAAGCCATGCGCGTTTTCCGCAACGGGTGAACGCCGGCTTTATGCAGGTCATCGATCGTCATAACATCCGGCTCCGTGTGTATGAACGCGGTGCCGGTGAAACGCTGGCCTGCGGCACGGGTGCCTGTGCGGCCGTGGTCTCGGGGATCCGTCGGGGTTTGCTCGATTCGCCCGTGCGTGTGCAAACGCGCGGGGGAGAACTGAATATTGCTTGGAACGGCGCGGGTCAATCCGTCATCATGACGGGCCCGGCTGTGACCGTATTTACTGGAGAAATCGATCTATGAGCGTGACGCGCGAAGCGGTGCTGGACTTTCTGAAATCCAATCCGGAGTTTTTCGAAGAGCAGGCCGAGTTCTTCCATCAGGTCGAGATTGCCCATCCCTACAGTGGCCGAACGATCTCGCTGGCCGAACGTCAGATGATCAATCTGCGCGAAAAAAACCGCTTGCTCGAGCATCGTCTGGGCGAGTTGCTGGGCGTGGGCGAAACGAATGACGCGCTGGGTGCGCGCATGCATCAGCTGACCATTGCGCTGGTCGGTGCCAGCCGTCTGGATCAGATTGTGAGTACGGTGCTCAAGTCGCTGGCCGAAGATTTCGGGGTGCCACAAGCACGTCTGCGACTCTGGGGCGATGGTGCAACGAATGTTGGGCATGAGGTCTGTACGCCGGTGAGCGCCGAGCTGGTGAAGGAAATTGCAGGCATGAAGCAACCCGTCACCGGTAGCGTGCGTACCGGCGAAGTGGCCGCCTGGTTTGGCGGTGAGAGCGACAGCATTGCCTCCATGGCGCTGGTACCGTTGCGATTCGAAGGACAGACATTGGGCCTGTTGGCTATGGGTTCGGATGATGCCGAACGGTTTGTGGCCGGTATGGGCACGCTCTACATCGAGCGGCTGGGCGATGTGATCGCTGCGGCGCTGGCCCGGGCGATTCGCGCCTGAGACCTGAACCTGGCGACGTTCTGATGACATCGGCGCAGCTCGCCGAAACCACACCGCTCTGGCCCGGGGCCGAGGATTGGCTGGCCGAACTGCGGGATCAGCGTCGCGTATCCCCGCACACCCTGAGCAATTACGAACGAGATTTGCGCCGGTTGCAAACGCTGGCCGATGGCGCCGCGCCCGCTGAACTCACTGCACTGGATTTACGACGCTTCGTCGGCCGTTTGCATGCCGGTGGCTTGTCCGGCCGCTCGATTGCACGCACCTTGTCGGCATGGCGCGGTTTGCTGCGCTGGTTGGCGCGGCGCGGCGTTCTCGATGCCAACGTGGCCGAGGGGCTGCATGCGCCCAAACATCCCAAACGCTTACCGGATGCCCTGTCGGTCGATGAGGCATTCCGCTTGCTGAATCCGGTGGCGACACCGGCAGATACAAAGGATGCGCCACCCGCCGCGGGAGCTGCGCGAGAACACGTACAGCGGCTACGTGACCAGGCCATTTACGAGCTCTTCTACTCCTCCGGTGTCCGGCTTGCTGAACTCGTCGGTTTAAATCTGGATTGTCTGCCTGATCTGCGCCAGGGCGAGGTGCGGGTACTGGGTAAGCGCAACAAGACGCGTGTTGTACTGGTGGGTAAGGCTGCGCTGATCGCCATCGAGGCCTGGTTGGCTGTGCGCGCCCAGTTGGCCAAGGACGATGAGCCGGCGTTATTTGTCGGCCAGCAGGGCAAGCGCATTTCGCCCCGTATGATCCAGCTACGTCTGCAGCAGCATGGTCAGCGCCAGGGCTTGCCACAGCGCGTGCACCCGCATCAGTTGCGTCATTCCTTCGCGACCCATATGCTGCAGGGCTCCGGCGATCTGCGGGCGGTGCAGGAAATGCTCGGTCATGCCAGTATCGCGTCCACGCAGGTCTATACCCATCTCGATTTCCAACATCTGGCGCAGGTCTACGATCAGGCACACCCCCGTGCGCATCGTGCTAAAGATGCCGCGGTCCGCGATGCGGCCGAACAGTTCACCCCCGATTCTAAAAACAACGACACCCCATGACTGCAACACTGATATTGAATGCCGGTAAATCCGGTTCGGTCCGCCGTCGCCATCCCTGGATTTTTGCTGGTTCGGTCGCCACCCTTAAAGGGCGTGCCCGCTCGGGCGATACGGTCATTGTGGAAGACGAGCATGGCATGCCGATGGGCCGTGCCGCCTGGAGCCCCGAATCCAAGATCCGAGCCCGCATGTGGACTTTTGATCCGGATGAAACGATTGACCACGCCTTCTTCAAACGCCGTGTGGCGCAGGCCGTGGCGCGTCGTGTCGGGTGGTCGGTATTGCGCGGCAATCAGATCGAACCAGCGGGCGAGCGCCTGATCCACGGTGAGGCCGACAGCCTGCCTGGCGTGATCGCCGATCGTTATGGCGATACCGTGGTGTTGCAACTTACCAGTGCGGGTGCGGATGCCTGGCGCGATGCGATTGTGGCCGGGATCATCCAAGCAACACACTGCAAGCAGATCTATGAACGCTCCGATTCGGAGGTGCGCAAACTCGAGGGCTTGCTACCGGTCACCGGCTGGATTGTCGCCAAAGGTTTACATGAAACGCCAAGCCCGTTTTTTCCACAGATCGATGAGCATGGTGTGAACTTCGGGGTTGATGTTGCCGGCGGTCACAAGACCGGCTTCTATCTGGATCAGCGCGACAACCGGTTGCTGCTGCGCTCGCTGGCCCGAGGGCGCCGCGTACTCAATTGCTTCTGTTACACCGGCGGCTTTTCGTTGCAAGCTTTGGCGGGCGGCGCGGCATCGGTCATCTCGATTGATTCATCGGGCCCGGCACTGGAACAGGCCAAGGCCAATCTCGCCATGAACCCGCAGATCGATGCCGCGCGCGCCGAATGGCGGGATGCCGATGTGTTCCAGGCGCTGCGCGATTACCATAAGGCCGGCGAACAGTTTGATTTAATCATTCTGGATCCGCCTAAGTTTGCCCCCTCCGCGGCACATGCCGATCAGGCCGCGCGCGCCTACAAGGACATCAACCTATTCGGCTTCAAGCTACTGGCGCCGGGCGGTCTGATGATGACCTATTCGTGTTCGGGCGGGGTCGGGGTCGAGCTGTTCCAGAAGATTGTCGCCAGCGCCGCGGCCGATGCCGGGCGCGATGCCCGAATTCTGCGCCGCCTGATGGCATCATGCGATCACCCCGTAGGCCTGGCCGCACCGGAGGGGGAATACCTCAAAGGCCTGCTGGTCGAAGCGGCCTGATGGATACGGGACCAGAGGCCGCATCGCGGGCCAGGCTCTGGGCCGGGCTGGGCATTGTCGTGTTGTCGTTGCTCTGGGGTTACACCTGGATTATTGCGAAGCAGGCACTGGATTATGCGCCGCCGTTCACCATGACGTTAATCCGTGTCTTCGGCGGCGCAATTGCGCTCTTTATCGCACTCAAACTGTTGCGTATGCCACTGGCAATGCCCGCGCCGCGGGCGGTGACGATGATCAGCCTGTGTCAGGTGTCAGGCTTCATGCTGCTTCAGACCCTGAGCCTCAATTTTGGCGCAGCGGGTAAAACCGCCGTACTGGTTTACACCATGCCCATCTGGACACTGTTACTGGCCTGGCCGATTCTGGGGGAGCGGGTGCGCGGTGCACAGTGGCTGGCGGTAGGCGGCATCCTGGCGGGGCTCTTTTTGATCATCGAACCGTGGCATCTCGAATCTGATTGGCTTAGTAATGTCTGCGGTATCGGCGCGGCTGTTTGCTGGGCCATGGGTACCGTTTTGCTTAAAAAGCTACGCCGGGAGTCCCGGGTCAACCTGTTGTCCCTCACCGCCTGGAGTAATCTGGTCGGCAGTATCCCGATCGCCCTGTTAGCGGTTTCCGTCGATGAACCCCCGGTCAACTGGGCGCCCGAATTTATTGTGATGAGTCTGGTGCTGGTCTGTATCAGTACGGCCTTCTGCTGGTGGCTCTGGACCTCGATCCTGGCCCGTATTCCGGCCTGGGAGGCCAGCCTGCTGGTGTTGGGCACCCCGGTGATCGCCATCGCCAGTTCGCGCTGGGTGCTTGACGAAGCATTCAGCCGCTACGAAATTGCAGGTATTCTCCTGATCGGCATGGGCCTGCTGGTGCTGTCATTCGTCAGCTGGCTGTTGGAACGCCGGTTGTCTTCTTCTCGAATATCTTAAGTCATGGAACTCTTTGTCCGTATTCTCGAGGTGATCTTTCCGGTCATCGCCGTGGTGCTGGTCGGCTTCTGGGCGGGGCGTAAGCATAAGCCCGAGATGCTCGTCGCCAACCGGCTGAACATGGATTACTTCACGCCGGCGATGGTATTTACGGTCATGGCCGGTGGCGATTTTCATATCCGCGAATACAGCTGGCTGGCTTTGGGCGCCGCAATATCAATCCTCGCCTGTGGGCTGATTGGCTATCTGACCGCCAGAATGCTGGGTGAGGCCCCCAAAACGGTCGGCCTGCCGATCATGATCAACAACAGTGGCAATCTCGGCATTCCGCTCGCGTTGCTGGCGTTCGGCAAGGAAGGCATGGCCGCTGCCGTCGTGTTATTCCTAGTTTCCAATACCATTCACTTCACCATCGGCCCCTGGATCCTCGATCCCCAGGGCCGGATCGGCGATATCTGGAAAATCCCGATGATTCAGGCCGCTATTCTGGGGCTGGTGTTCAACGTGATGGAGCTGCAGCTCTGGCATCCGCTGATGTTTGCCATCCGCATGCTGGGTGATATCTCGGTGCCCCTGATGCTGTTTGCACTGGGTGTGCGCTTGTGCGATGTCACCTTCTCGGAGAGCAAAGCCAGCCTAGTGGCTGCGGTGGTTCGTCCGCTGGCCGGTATGGGGACGGCCGCCGCGATTGGCTGGTTGCTTGATCTGCCGCAGGCCTTTATTGCCCAGCTGATTCTTTTTGGGTCACTACCGCCGGCCGTGCTGAACTACATGTTTGCCGAGCGTTATAACCAGGAGCCGCACAAAGTGGCATCGATCGTGATGATCGGCAATATTGCGGGACTGGTTTTCATCCCGCTCGCCCTCCTGATTGTTCTGCCGCGCTAAACCTGCTGCGGTAACAGCTCAGATTTTCAGGGTTGATTCGCCGGTGAAGAGGCTCTCGACCGTTTCGCGCGGACGCACCACGTGGGTCTTCGTGCCATCTACCAGAATCTCGGCGGCCCGCGGGCGGGTGTTGTAGTTCGAACTCATCACCATGCCGTAGGCGCCTGCAGAAAGCACAGCCAGCAGGTCGCCCTGTTGCAGCGCCAGCGGGCGCGCCTGGCCGAGGAAATCCCCGGTTTCACAGACGGGGCCAACGATGTCATAGGTGCGTGTTTCACCGGCGTGCGGTGCTACGGGCACAATGTCGTGCCAGGCTTCGTAGAGCGCCGGGCGCGCCAGATCATTCATGGCTGCATCGACGATGGCAAAGTGTTTGTCTTCACCATGCTTGAGAAACTCGACCTGGGTTAGCAGAACGCCGGCGTTGCCGACGAGGCGGCGACCCGGCTCCAGTAGAACACGCAGACCGCGCCCAGTCAGCCGATCGAGCAGTGGGCGCAGATAATCGGCTACCACGGGCTCAGTCTGGCCCTCGTGATAGTAAATACCCAGACCGCCACCCAGATCGATGTGGTGCAGATGAATACCGTCGGCTTTGAGTGTATCGACCAGCGGCAGGATGCGCTCCAGTGCCTCGACGAAAGGCGACGGATCGAGCAGTTGAGACCCGATGTGGCAATCGATACCGCTGACTTCAATCGATGGGAGCGAGGCGGCGTGGCGATACAGCGCCAAGGCATCGGTAATCGGTACACCGAATTTATTTTCCTTGAGACCGGTGGAAATGTACGGGTGCGTCTTGGCATCCACATCCGGATTCACGCGCAGGCTGATCGGCGCGCTCTTGCCTAAGCGGGCGGCAACGGCCGCCAGCCGGTCCAGCTCGCTGGCCGATTCAACGTTGAAGCAGAGAATGCCGGCATTGAGCGCGGCTTCCATTTCAGATTCGGTTTTGCCAACGCCGGAGAATACGATCTTCTTCGGGTTGCCGCCGGCAGCCAGCACGCGGGCGAGTTCGCCGCCTGACACGATGTCAAAGCCCGAGCCGAGTTGCGCGAATAGACTCAACACACCAAGATTGCTGTTGGCCTTGACGGCAAAGCACACAGACCATCTTTGCCGGCCGGGTGGCTGGCCAGGGTATCGGCAAACGCCTGGTAGGCATCAGTCAGTGCCGCCCGTGAATACACGTAGGTCGGCGTGCCGTGTGCTGCGGCCACAGAGGCCAGATCAACGCCTTCAAAATGAAGACGTCCGTTTTGGTCGTTCAGGTGGCAGCTGTGCGGAAATTGGCGTGGTGACATGGGTGTACGGGCGAGGTATTTTTTCGGAAACGGGTGCGGTCAGTAGGCCGAGCCATCAAGAATCATGTCGGCCGGCGAGTCGGTGGCCGGGTTACGTAGTGCGGCCGCGGGAATTGTTGCGGCCTCCCGTTCTTTGGCGGCTGCCTGTGCCTTGGCATCTTCTGAGCCGGCCGGCGGCTTGGCGCCGGGCAGCTGGTTGGGGGCGAGGTATAACCCACCCTTGATACCACAGGCGCTCAGTAGGAGGCAGGCGCCCAGGGCGAGCAAGCGGCGGTTTAAAACGGCGTGAGTCATGCGTGGATGTTATCACGCGAGAGCCTGCGCACAGGCTAGAATTCGGCCATCACACACATTACAGAGCCCCGTCATGGATGACAAAGAATTCGCCGCGCGTTGTCAGCAGGAGCTGGCCCTCATCGAAGCGGCTGTTGAAGCGGCTGCCGATACATCGGACATCGATTTTGAAATGCAGGGCGGTATTCTGGAAATCGAATGTGCCGATGGCAGCAAGGTGATCGTGAGCCCGCATGCGATCGCCAAGGAAATCTGGGTTGCGGCTAAATCGGGCGGTTTTCATTTCCGCTTTGATGCAGCGACCGAGCGCTGGACCGATACGCGTTCGGGCGATCCGCTTCGTCCCCGGCTGGTCGAGATCCTTAAACAACAAGGCCAGGTCGCTTTGAATCTGCGCTAACCTGGCCTGGCGGGAATGTTGTTGAATGTTCGGTCGGTGTTAGTCGACCGCCTTGCCGCCTGAGTCAGGCGGCTCCGGTTCTACTGTGGCAGGGACCTGCCCGCGGAAGAAATATTCTTTTGCAACGCCCCCTTTGCGGTTGCTGGTCACATCCACGGCCACCACATCTTCTGGCGGCGGCAGGGTGCCCTGGGGCACGCCCTGAAGCGCCGTTTCCATAGCGCCGATCCAGATCGGCAGGGCGGCCTGACCACCGGTTTCGCCATTGCCCAGATTGCGTGGCTGATCGAAGCCCATCCAGGCACAGCCAGCCGTGGTCATCTGGTAACCACAGAACCAGGCATCGACGTGTTCGTTGGTGGTGCCGGTTTTGCCCGCCAGGTCGGTCCGCTTGAGCGTTGCCGAGGCACGCGCTGCCGTGCCGTAGATCGTGACATCGCGCAGCATGCTGTCCATCACAAAGGCGTTGCGTGCATCGATCACGCGTGGCGCGGTGTCACCGGCGATCACGGGCTGTGCCTGGGCGAGCACGGTGCCTTTTTCATCACGGATTTCCTGCACGATGTACGGGTTGACCAGGTAGCCGCCGTTAGCAAACACCGTGTAGGCCCGGGCCATCTGCCACGGGGTCACGGAGCCGGCACCGAGTGCCATCGTCAGATAGGGCGGATGCTTTTCAGCCTCGAAGCCAAAGCGCGTCACGTATTCCTGCACATACTTCACGCCGGAGGCCTGCAGGATCCGGATTGAGACCATGTTCTTGGATTTGGCCAGTGCCGTCCGTAGACGCATTGGGCCTTCGTACTTGCCATCATAGTTCTTGGGTGACCAGGCGGTCGAGCCGGTCTCCGAGGCACCGATGCTGATCGGGCTGTCTTCGACGATGCTGGCAGGTGAGTAACCCTTGTCGAGCGCGGCCGAACAGATGAAGGGTTTGAACGACGAGCCCGGCTGGCGCCAGGCCTGGGTGATGTGGTTGTACTTGTTCAGGGTGTAATCAAAGCCGCCGACCAGTGCGTACACCGCGCCATCCTTGGGTGACATGGCGACGTAACCAGCCTGAACCTCCGGCAGCTGGCTCAATTGCCAGACGCCTTTGTCATCCTTGATGACGCGCACGACCGCGCCAGGGCGCAGGCGTTTGTTGGTGGGAGCCTTGTCGCTGATCATCGGCTGGGCCAGTTTGATCTGATCGCCGGAAAGAATCATCGGGTCCCCACCGCGTACCGCCAGGCGAATCTTCTGTGGGTCGATAGCCAGAATAACGGCCGGCTTCAGGAGGTCCGAATCGGCGTAGTTCGAGAGCAGATCATCAACGTCGTCATCCTCGTTCTTGAGCTTGGAAAGATCCACAAAACCTTCGGCGCCGCGATAGCCATGACGCTTGTCGTAGGCCAGTACCGCGCTGCGCATGGCCTTGTAGGCCGCTTCCTGATCAGCTTTCTTCAGGGTGGTCGTCACGGTCAGGCCACGGGTATAGATGTCCTGCGGAAACAGATCGTTGGTCATCTGCCGCGCCATTTCGGCCACGTAGTCGGCATGAACGGCAAATTCGTTGGCATGGCGCTTGACGACCAGCTGCTCATTCAGCGCCGCTTCATACTGCGCATCATTCAGATACTTCAGGTCGTGCATGCGGCGCAACACATATTGCTGACGGATTTTGGCCCGCTTCGGGTTGACCACCGGGTTGTAGGCGGAAGGCGCTTTGGGCAGGCCGGCCAGCATGGCGGCTTCGGCAGGCGTCAGCTGATCAAGCGATTTGCCGTAGTAGATCTGGGCGGCGGAAGCAAAGCCATAGGCACGTTGCCCCAGATAGATCTGGTTGATATAGAGCTCGAGGATCTGATCCTTGCTCAGATTCTTTTCGATCTTGAGTGCCAGCAGCACTTCATAGAGCTTGCGGGTGACGGTCTTTTCTGACGACAGGAAGAAGTTGCGTGCCACCTGCATGGTGATGGTGGATGCGCCCTGCTTCTTGCCACCGGATACCAGGTTGGCGGCTGCTGCACGCGCGAAGCCAAACAGATCCACGCCCGAGTGTTCGTAGAAGCGGTCATCTTCGGCGGCCAGAATGGCCTGCTTGAGCACCGGGGGCACATCCTGGATGCGCACGAAGGAGCGGCGCTCCTCGCCATACTCCCCGATCAGGGCGCCGTCAGCGGTATAAACGCGCAGCGGTACTTTGGGCCGGTAATCCGTCAGCACATCCAGCGAGGGCAGTTGCGGGTAGGCAAATGCCACCAGCACGCCACCCAGGCTAAAGCCAAGAACGGCAAGCAGACCCAGCGTCACCAGAAGTTTGTTGAACCAGCGCAAAGTAATGATCCGTAAAGAGTTTCCGTGATTATACGGGACGGGATTAAGGGGGGCTTAGGGCCGGCCGAATCCCGGAACCCTTAGACCTTCCGGTACACCTCGGCACCGGTCTTCACGAACTCGATGGCCTTGGCTTCCATCCCCTTTTCCAGGGCTTCGCTTTCACCAATGCCCTGTTGGGCGGCGAAGTCGCGTACGTCTTGCGTGATCTTCATTGAGCAGAAGTGGGGGCCACACATTGAGCAGAAGTGGGCGACCTTGGCCGATTCCTTAGGTAGCGTTTCGTCGTGAAACTCGCGCGCCTTGTCGGGGTCGAGGCCGAGGTTGAACTGGTCATCCCAGCGGAACTCGTAACGGGCCTTCGACAACGCGTTGTCGCGGATCTGGGCGCCGGGGTGGCCTTTGGCCAGGTCGGCGGCGTGGGCGGCCAGCTTGTAAGTAATGATGCCTTCCTTGACGTCGTCCTTGTCGGGCAGACCCAGGTGCTCCTTCGGCGTGACGTAGCAGAGCATGGCCGTGCCATACCAGCCGATCATCGCCGCACCGATGCCGCTGGTGATGTGGTCGTAACCCGGGGCGATGTCAGTGGTTAGCGGGCCCAGCGTATAGAACGGCGCTTCATCGCACCACTCTAGTTGCAGATCCATATTCTCTTTAATGAGCTGCATCGGCACGTGCCCCGGGCCTTCGATCATGACTTGGACGTCATGCTTCCAGGCGATTTGCGTCAGTTCACCCAGGGTCTTGAGTTCGCCCAGTTGCGCATCATCGTTAGCATCGTAGATCGAGCCTGGGCGTAGGCCGTCGCCCAGCGAGAAAGCCACGTCATAGGCCTTCATGATTTCGCAGATCTCTTCGAAGTGCGTGTAGAGAAAGCTTTCCTTGTGGTGTGCCAGACACCACTTGGCCATGATCGACCCGCCGCGCGAGACGATGCCTGTCATGCGGTTGGCCGTCATCGGAATATAGCGCAGCAGCACGCCGGCGTGAATGGTGAAGTAATCGACACCCTGTTCGGCCTGCTCGATGAGCGTGTCGCGGAACAGCTCCCAGGTCAGGTCTTCGGCCTTGCCGTCGACTTTTTCCAGCGCCTGATAGATGGGCACGGTGCCAATCGGCACGGGCGAGTTGCGGATAATCCACTCGCGCGTTTCGTGAATGTTTTTGCCGGTCGACAGATCCATCACGGTGTCGCCGCCCCAGCGGATCGACCAGGTCATCTTGTCGACTTCTTCGCTGATTGATGAGCCCAATGCCGAGTTGCCGATGTTGGCGTTGATCTTCACGAGGAAGTTGCGGCCGATGATCATCGGTTCGCTTTCCGGGTGATTGATGTTGTTCGGGATGATGGCGCGGCCACGAGCCACTTCATCACGCACAAACTCCGGCGTGATGACTGGCGGAATCGAGGCGCCAAAATTCTGGCCCGGGTGTTGGCGACCCAGCAGCTTGGCCAGGCGCTCGCCTTGCGGCCCACTGTTCTTCAGGTTGGCCAGATACTGCTCGCGTTGCAGGTTTTCGCGGATGGCGATGTATTCCATCTCCGGCGTGATAATGCCTTTGCGTGCGTAGTACATCTGCGTGACATTGGTACCGGCCTTGGCGCGGCGCGGTGCGCGGTGTAGACCCGGGAATCGCAGTTCGTCGAGCGCCTTATCGGCGGCACGCTCACGGCCAAACTCGGAGGTCAGGCCGCTGAGCACTTCGGTGTCATTGCGTTCTTCAATCCATTTCTGGCGCAATGCCGGTAACCCCGCACGGATATCGATCTTGGCAGCCGGATCGGTGTACGGACCCGAGCAGTCGTAGACATAGATGGGCGGGTTCTTCTCACCGCCCATGCCCGTGGGCGTATCCGATTGCGAGATCTCGCGCATCGGCACTTGAATGTCAGGACGCGAGCCTTTGATATAGACCTTGCGGGAATTCGGGAGCGGCGCAATGGCGGCTTCGTCAACGTGGGCCTGTGTGGCGACGAAAGGTTGTTTGGCGTTCATGGTGTTTCCTTGGGGCTCTCTGAGAGTTGTTTGTTAAGCGATGCAGAGCGCATGCGTATGGTGAACGGGGCCGTGGCCGGTTTGCGGCGTTCGGCTAATCTGTAATTCGTCGGCGCGGCAAATTGCCTGTTGCAGCCAGGTGTGGGCATGCGTCACTGCGCTGGGGATGTCTTTGTGTTGCGGTATTAAGGCGGTAATCGCCGCCGACAGCGCGCAACCGGTGCCGTGCGTGTGACGGGTATCAAAACGTTCGGCGCGCAGTTCAATCATCCGGTCGCCGTCGTAGAGTAGATCGATGAGTTCGCCGCCGGGCAGATGGCCACCCTTGAGCAGAATCCAACGATTGTTTTCCTGACGCAAGAGTTTATGCAGACGCTCGCAGGTGCGTGTCATTTCTTTAATTGTTTCCGGGCCGAGCTCGTCGCGTAAGGCACCGGCTTCGGGCAGGTTGGGTGTGAGTACACGTGCCAGCGGAATGAGGGCATCGCGCAGCAGGCCGGTGGCTTCTTTAGTCAGAAGCGTATCGCCGCTCTTGGCAATCATCACCGGGTCGAGTACCAGATTGTCTTGGCCGTGCTTCGAAAGCTTTTCTGCGACGACCTGCACATTCGTGGCTTGGCCGAGCATACCGGTTTTGACAGCACTAATTGCCACATCGGCAAGCAAGGTGTCGATCTGCGTACCGACAAATTCGGCCGATGGCAGTTGGACGGCGGTGACGCCCTGCGTGCTTTGCGCCGTGAGCCCGGCCACCACGCCGCAGCCATAGGCGCCGAGTGCGGTAAAGGTTTTGATATCCGCCAATAGGCCTGCACCACCGCTTGGGTCAATCCCGGCAATGGATAGCACTTTGGGCGGTGCACCGGTGAATAGACGGCGCGCCTTGCCCGTGCCTGCGCTATCGCGAGGGTCGGGTGTGGCAATGGCGGTCATCAGATCAAGAATCATTCGTTTCCCTACGCCGGTATGAGCCGGATCAGGTGCCAAGGGTCTCTCTCAGCCCGAACGGCGGGCACCCCTAACGATCAGAAAGCGGCCGGGCGTTTCTGGCCGCGCAGAAGACTGAAATTAAAGGAAAACACCGCGAACTGCAAGCGCGGGACGCTGGTTTCGGTGACTTGCCCGGATCGGCGCTCAGTTTGCAGAATTCGGCATCTGCTGCGGCGATCGTTTGTTCGATATCAGCGGCCGTATGCGTGGCGCTGACAAAGCCGGCTTCAAAGGCTGACGGGGCGAAGTAATGCCCCTCGCCGGGCACATCCAGCATGGCGTGGAAGAAGCGGTTGAAGCGCGCCGTGTCAGCCTGCATGACCTCAGCATAGTTGGTTGGCGGGGTCTGGCTGAAATACAAGCCAAACATACCGCCCACGGCCTGAGCCGAAAACGCCACACCGTGTTTGCGGGCGGCGGCGGTGAGACCCTCGGTGAGCTGGCGGGTGCGTGTTGCCAGCGCTTCGTAAAAGCCCGGGGCACGCAGTTTTTTCAAGGTGGTCAAACCGGCGGCCACGGCGACCGGATTGCCCGACAGGGTGCCGGCCTGGTAGACCGGGCCCAGCGGGGCCAGACAGGTCAGAATGTCCTTACGGCCACCAAAGGCGGCCAGCGGCATGCCGCCACCGACGATCTTGCCCAGCGTGGTCAGATCCGGCGTGATGCCATAGTGCCCCTGTACGCCCTGCAGGCCGACGCGGAAGCCCGTCATCACTTCATCAAAAATCAGTACCGCACCCACGCGGGTACAGCCATCGCGCAGTGCCTGCAGGAAGGCCTTGCCCGGATCGACCAGATTCATATTGCCGGCGATGGGCTCAACGATCACGGCGGCGAGTTTGTCGGCATACTTTTCAACGGCTTCGTTGAAGGCGGCGATGTCGTTATACGGCAGCACCAGCGTATGCGCGGCCACATCGGCCGGTACGCCGCCTGAGGACGGATTGCCAAAAGTCAGCAGGCCGGAACCGGCCTTCACCAGCAAGCTGTCGGCATGGCCGTGGTAGCAACCTTCAAACTTGATGATCAGGTCGCGGCCGGTAAAGCCACGCGCCAAGCGGATAGCGCTCATGGTGGCTTCTGTGCCCGAGGAAACCAGACGCACCATTTCCAGCGAAGGCAGCATGTCGCAGAGCAGATCCGCCATCTCCACTTCGGCACCCGTCGGTGCGCCAAAGGTCAGGCCACGGGCGGCAGTCGTCTGCACGGCTTCGAGCACATCTGGATCGGCGTGGCCCAGAATCAGCGGGCCCCAGGAGCCCACATAGTCGATATACACCTTGCCATCGGCATCCGTGACGCGCGGGCCTTTGCCGGAGGCAAAAAAGCGTGGCGTGCCACCGACGCCGCGGAATGCACGGACCGGGGAATTCACGCCACCGGGGATGTGGCGTTGGGCTTCGGCAAAGAGTTGTTCGTTACGGCTGGTCATGATGCGGACTCGGAGGCGGGAATGTTGAGGGAAGTAGGGGAAGGCATCAGGCAGTGGCGGGTTCGGCCAGGAACTGGCGAACTTGTTGCTGGACCTGCTCGGGAGTGTGGGGCTTATGCGGCGACCCGAACAGCTCGGAAATCAGGGCAACGGCATCGACCTTGCCCTCGAGTTGGGCGACGTTGCCAAGGGTGATGCCGCCGATGCCGCAGATGGCGACATCAGGCCCTAGCGCTTCGCGGAAGGCGGCCAGTTGCTCGATGGAGACCCGGCGGGCGGCTGGTTTGGTCGGCGAGTCGAAGCAGGCGCCAAAAGCGACATAGCTCGCACCATCAGCCAGAGCTTTTTCGGCCAACCCCAGCTCGTTATAACAGGAGGCGCCGATAATCATGTCGGGGGGGAGCAGACGACGGGCATCGCGGATGCTGCCATCGGTACCGCCCAGATGCACCCCGTCGGCACCGCAGGCAACAGCCAGCACCAGATCATCATTCACAATCAGCCGGGCCTGATACTGGTGGCACAGGGCCCGAAGCGCCCGCGCACGCACCACCCTTTGTGCCGGCGGGCTGATCTTATCCCGGTACTGGAGCAGGGTCGCGCCCGCCTCCAGGGCGGCCTCAGCCAGCGATAGGAGCTGCGGGTCGTCGGCCAGATCGGGGGTGATGGCGTAGAGCGGGGAATCGAATAAGAAGGCGGGCACTGGAGAATCCGTAAAACCGTTGTGTTAATGATGACAACGGGATGACAGCGGGCTGTTGCATCGGGTAGGATGGTCGTATTGTATCAATCCGTCTTTGTACATCTTGCCGAAGGTTTTGCCATGAGTAGTTCATTTAAGTCCTGGATGTGTCTGGGTTGTGGTTTTATCTATGACGAAGAGGCCGGTTTGCCGGAGGACGGCATTGCACCCGGCACCCTGTGGGCCGATGTGCCCATGAACTGGGTCTGTCCGGAATGTGGTCTTCGCAAAGAAGACTTCGAGATGATCGAACTCTGATTCGATAGATCAAACAGGAACCCCGGGTGAGCATTCAGACGATATTAGTAGTGGAGCCCTCTCCGGTGGAGCGGGCCCAGATCGTCAACACACTCAGTGGTGCCGGGTACCAGGTCATCGTGGCGGCGGATGGTGAAGAGGGCGTGGCGATTGCCAAGCGGGATTACCCGGATCTGATTCTGATGGAAGTCGTGATGCCGGGGCTGAATGGTTATCAGGCCACCCGCGCGCTGACCCGCAGCGAAGATGCACGGCTGGCTAAAACCCCCATCATTCTGATCTCCGCCAAGGGTCAGGATACGGATAAAGTCTGGGGGTTGCGCCAGGGCGCCATCGACTATCTGGTGAAGCCGGTCAGCGATGACGAACTGCTCACGCGGATTGCAGACATTTAGATCAAGACCACAACGCGTTTACATCGATCACCGGGTTAGCCCGGTTTTTTTACGTCCGCAGTTTCGCCGGTGGTCGCCTTAAAGCGAGCCAATGTGCGTTGCCGTGCCTCAGCATGGTCCACGATGGGCGCCGGGTAATCGCGGCCGATCAGTACACCGCACTCAGTTTGGATGGCCGGCGGCATCGTCCAGGGCGCATGGATATATTTATCGGGCACCTTGGCCAGTTCGGGCACGTAGCGGCGGATGAACTTGCCTTGCGGATCAAAACGTTCTGACTGGGTGACCGGATTGAAGATACGGAACCAGGGTTGCGCATCGCAACCGGTGGAGGCGGACCACTGCCAGCCGCCGTTGTTGGCCGACAGATCAAAATCCAGTAGCCATTCGGCAAACCAGGCCTCGCCATCGCGCCAATCCAGCCCCAGATCTTTGGTGTAGAAAGAGGCGCTGACCATGCGCAGCCGGTTGTGCATCCAGCCGGTCTTGAATAGCTGGCGTTGTGCGGCATCAACCAGTGGATAGCCGGTCATGCCCTGGCACCAGGCGGTGTGCCAGGTGGGTTCGGTATCCCATTGAACTG
>JACCED010143307.1_pt1 | contig 18733 bp, 8 predicted proteins | sample 7455021 | NCBI WGS metagenome assembly JACCED01 (sample SAMN15323456, study PRJNA562643) | freshwater metagenome | isolation source: river surface water | place: USA:Blue River Watershed | collected 2017-08-19 | reverse complement strand
TCACCATCTTGCCCTCGATGCTCATCACATTCACTGTGATGTTTGCGCCAAAGGTTTCTGAGGTAGCCACTTTGATGTCACCTGCAGTTGGGTTGGGATATACCGCTACACCCACTTCTTGCAAATCTTTCACCGCGGCACGGTTCATTACCACTTTCTTGGTCTTTGAACATTCGCAACCGGTCTGACGTACTACTGCCTTCATGGTCACAGTGTATTCACCGTCGCTCTGCAAGTCGTAGTTCACTGCTGCGTTTACATCTTTAGACTTCATCGTTCCTCCACCTGCGAATACCCAAGTGTAGTCTACGTTGTTCTGGCCACCGGCAACACCTACAGAATTCACGGGTTCGGCTTTGATTCCGTAAAAGCTAAATCCATAATCTGGGGTGGCTTGGAAATCACAAGTACGTGGTGATTCATTGATTGTTACACGCTGAGTGATAGAATCTGCGCAACCACCGGCAATGTATGCATACAAGGTTACGTTGTAGCTTGTAGTTTGAACAATGTTGTACAATTTAGAAGGGTCTGAATTGGTAGACGATGTGTTATCTCCAAAATCCCAAACATAAGTGATATCACCTTGTGGCCATGTGGTGTTGTTTACAAATACCACTTGGTCTCCAGCACATACGTCTGTTGCAGTGAAGTTGGCTTTTGGTTGGGTGGCCACATTGAGTTGTTTAGAGATTACATCAGAGCAACCGTTGTCTAATGTTACCAAAAGTGTGATGTTTTTAGGACCCAAATTGCTCCAGTTCTTGCTGGGTGACTTGGTCTTGCTTGTAGTACCGTCGCCGAAACTCCAGTTGTAGTTGGCCACTGATCCAGCAACATCCGCTGTGGTGTTGGTGAATTCAGTTGGGGTCAATGAACATGCTGGGGTGTTGGTGAAGCCCGCTTTGGGTGATTCACGTACTTCGATGCTTCTCACCATTGAATCTTTACATCCAAACTCAGACATGGCAATCAATTTTACGTTTTTGTTACCAGATTTAGAGAATGTGTACTTGGGAGACTCGTCGGTGCTTACGCTTCCGTTGTCGTTGAAATTCCAGAAGCTACCTACCAATCCTGACCCGATGGTGGTTTGGTTGGTGAATACAAATTCATCGTTGTCGCATGATCCGCTCTTCAACACAAACTTGGCTGTAGGCTTTTCAAACTGATATACTTTTTGGGTCAACTTGGCTACGCAACCGTTCAAATCGGCACTCAATGTTACGTTATAAGTACCTGGCTTGCTGTATTTGTATTTGGCATCAGTGGTTGAAGCACTTGCTCCGTTTCCAAAATCCCACGACATTTTTGCTGTGATGGGGCTAGTTTTGTTGGTGAATACCAAGTCTTGACCCAAACATGCATTGGCTTTGTCAAAAGCAACCGTTGGGATGGCATTCACTTCTACATCATACGATTTGGTGAATACAAATCCATGAGGAAGTGTTTTAGATGTCAAGAGAACTTTGAATTTACCAGAGCTAGGGAATTGGAATACAGGCTCGGGGGCGTTCGATGTATCCGCAGCACTGCCTGTACCGAAGTTCCAGAAATGCTCCATAGCACCTGAGTTCACTTTAGAAGTGTTGGTAAATAATACTTCATCGCCGTTACAGATTTTAACTGGGTAAGTGAAATCTGGGGTAATAGAAGGATAAATCAACACGCGACGTTTGATGAAGGTATCGCAGCCGTTGTTATTGTCGGTTACTTTCAATACTACCGTAACGAAGCTGTCTTCCAAAGTTGCGTCAGATGTTTTGAATTGAACTTCTAAGTTGGTTGATCCACTTGGAGGCGTCAAGGTAGCACCAGTGATGGCTTTTCCACCTTGGGTGTATGCTTGTACCGTAGCGTACCAATTGTTTGGCGATGAGGTTCCGTAAGTAGAGTTGCTGTAAACACGGGGTGCTCTAACATCATAAATTACGGGTTGATCGAGTACTGTGATATCGAACGGTCTGCCTCTTTGATAAATTGCTGTGTTGGGTGTGGTGGTTTTTGTAGAGAATTCATAGAAACCTCCGCCTGGAGCAGGTTTTACCAAAGTTGAGAAAGTGAATGAATCGTTCTTTGTGTTATCGTCTGGAATGTCCAAGTAAATTTTAATGGTGGTTTGACCAGCGATATCCAATACCACAGGGGTTTTGAAATTGTATACAAATGAATCTCCGGGTAAAATGCGTTGAGTAACCACTTCTCTGGTTGCTTTTCCGTTCACGCTAAATGCCACATTGAAGTTATAGATGGTATCTACAAATGTATTGCGAATGGTTAGGCTGGCTGTAGATTCATGTCCAGCACATACAGTGCTTGCAACAGAGTATGACGTTCTTACGGCAGCAATGTCCATGAAGTTTTCCAATGCACCGCGATCACTGTTGCCGATGTTTCTTTTCTTTTTGTTTAGGTCATCGTTGATGTTTGCATTGGTGGGTTTGTTGTTTTGGGTTTCGAAAGCGTTAGATCGCATATCGAGCTTGGCGAAATCAACCCACTGTGGGTTGGTGTAATTGTCTGCGCTACCCACTTTCACATCGCCTTTGTATGCACTGTAGGTATTGTAGTTAGATGTACCTACGCGCCATAGTTGTGTGGCACCAGGAGCATTTACCAACCAAGAATTGAAGTTGATAGACTGGATGTTGTTTGCGGAATTCGAATTCAAGTAGCCTGGATATATGTAATAATTGGATGTTGCATCCAAGATGTTTCCTTCGAAGTTGAAACGAGAGTTCATCTCTTGGAACAAATAACCATAGGCGAAATGGAACTGGTAGCTCGAATTTCGGGTATGCAATGTGTTTTCTCGAACATCGGCGGTCCAGCCAGAGTTGAAGTTGTAGGTGTACACGTTGTAGTTTGCAAAGTACCCGTAGTTATTGGCAATCAGGTTGTTGTTGAACCACAAGTTGTTGGGGTAATATATCAACCATCCATACCACAAGCCAGTCGTGTTACCACCGCGGTTGTTTGTGAATGTATTGCGCGTTACACGCATAGACCCCATGAAATATAAATAGGTTGTGTACAGGTTACCAGAAGATGAGTTACTATCGATCCGGTTGTCTTCCCATGCATTTACGCTACGAACAGAATTGTAGTTGTACCAGTTGTAGAAGATGTAGGTGGTTCCGCCCGATCCCATGTTGTTGAAACTGTTGTTGGTGATTCGGTTGTTGATGACGTTGTTGTCATAGCAGAAATACATCCAGTGGGTGTAGTTGGTTGATGTAGTGTATGATTGGTTTTTGTCTACCACGTTGTTTTGGAAGTTGATCGCATAGGCATAATACAAATAGGCATGGAAGAACTGAGAGTAAGCCACAACGTTGCGGGTTGTATTGCCATCGAAGATCACAGGGTTGGTAGCTGATCCGTACAAATACCAACCAAACAAAGTGTAGTAGGTGTTGATATAGTTTGAAGTTGAACTTACGCTTGCTCCGGCATAGGGCATGTCGTGAAAGTTGTTTCCTCTGTACGATGTTGAACGGTTTGTACCGTAGGTGTAGTAAGTCCAAATGCCATACAAAGTGGTGTTACATGGACTGCTGCTGCTAGCGGCCAAACGACTGATGTCGTTGTTGATGAACTGTTCCCCGTTTGTATAGCGGTTATAGATCGCATAGAAGAAGAAGTTGCGAATGGTATTTCCTTCAAAAGTATTGTTGTTCGCTGTACTTGTGTAGAACGAAACACTTTGTTGGTCAATAATACCGAAAGTTGGACCAGGAGCGCCACTGTTGGTAGTTCTCATCGTACAATTCCGGATTGTGTTGAATGAACCATTTTGGCCAGTTGTAGTAGTGGTCAAACTTGTTGCTGATGAGGCGAACGCAATGTAAGCACCGCCTGCAGTAGACGACGATGTTTGCGCAGTGAACTCAATGGTCAGACCATTCAATGTGTTGTAATCCGATGCGTTGGTGAAACGAACACCTGTTTGGGCCGTACCGGTACCGGTTTTTTGAATGATGAAGTTGCTCATGGATACGTAATCAGCACCGTTGAACAAAATCGCTTCGTTCGCCGAAGAAGAAAGCAATCGTTTTGCATTTCCATCAATGGTGATGGTGTTTGTTGCAGATGCTCCAGTGATTGCATTCAACGTAACCACGTTTGCAGTTGTTTCGTCGGTCATTACAGTTAATCTTACTGCGCCATTTACTCCGCTGGTACCGATGGCTGATGCAAAAGCAGACCAGCTTGCATAGTTGGTACCACTCGTGGTTTTTGTGGCATCGATGGTGTAGTTTCCGCTCAATTGCGCGCGGGCCGACCCGCAAATGCACAAGAGCATCAATAGCATTTTGAGTTTCGTCATCATGCCATTGGCTGTTGGTTTGTAGTGTTTTTTCATATGTGTTTTAATGGTTTATTTCTGTAAGAGTGAGTTGGTAAGACCACTTCTAACAAAAGTATCGCAAACACCTATGTCTGTACAGTGTCATTGAAAATGACCATTGCGCTATGGAGTTTTTCCATATTGCTATGATTTTCTTTAGTATTTAGGCATAAAAGTGTATTCAACTGAGAATTTGGATGTTCTACAGATTGAATTTCAATGTGATGGAGTTTTGCCCATCGATGGAAGGGGTTGTGATACCCGTTTGAAAGCGCAATTGTTGTTTTACACTTCGTTCAGCGCACAACAATCCATCGCGATTTCAAGGGCCTGTTCCAAGTTGTTCACAGCAGGGAAACACGTGTTGTTGCAGCACACAGTGATTTGCAATTCTGCGTTTTTTTCGTTACATTCAAAAGTGGTCCAAGAGGGAAGGTATTTATACATGGCCTTCAAGTTTTGCTTGGTACCGCCATCGATTTTGATATGACAGCCCCCCAAGGTGATGGCTTGTGCCAGTTTCGACCAATTGAAATACCATCCGGGACTTTGGATCATGGGCGATGAGACCTGCAATAACAGGGTGTTTGCCAATTCAATGAATGATTGGTTGGATTGCAACATGCCCACTTGAAATAAGCCATGTGCCAAAATGGAATTGGGCGATGCAATTACATCGTCGTTGAGATCACTTTTCCTCACAATCAGTGCCTCACCATTGCTGGGCGTGAAAGCCATTTGTTGGGTTTCGGGATTGTAAAACAGTTCGATGGCTTTGTTTAGCAAAAGATTCGCCTGTGTGAGGTATTCGGGATCCGGTGCTGCACGGTGCAAGCTCAATAGGCCGTCGCAGAAACAGGCATAATCTTCCAAGAAGCCATGGATTTTTGTTTCGCCATTTCGGTGAATCCTCAATAACGAATCGTTTTGCCAAAAGGTAGTCCACATCCAATTGGCGAGGGCCTTTGCTTTCTCCAAGTATGCTGGATTTTCCAAAAACAATGCGGCATCGGCCAAAGCTTTGAGGTATAGGGCATTCCAACTGCAGATGGCTTTGTCGTCGAAGCTCGGACGTACCCGACTGTCTTGGTATCGTTTAATTTTTTGTTTGATGCTCAGCAGAAGTGGATGATATTCAGCGGCGGTGAGGCCTGATTTTTCCAGCACTTGCAACGGCGCCAAGGGTTGGTGCAATATGTTGTAGCCATGTTCCCAGTTGCCGTCTTTTTGGATGTTGAATTGGATTTCGGCCAGGGCGAATTCTTCATCGCTCAGTATGGTGAGCAGTTCTTCGCGGGTGAACACATAAAACTTGCCTTCCATGCCTTCTGAATCGGCGTCGAGGGCGCTTCCATAACCGGCGTGGGTTAGATTTTGTGCCTCGCTCCGCTCGGGGCCATCAACCAATCGGAGTTCCGTTTCGCAAAAATGAATGCACTCCTCAGCAATTTGCTTATACAGTGGGGCATCGGACCAAGCAAATGCCCTGGCATACAATGAAATCAGTTGCGCATTGTCGTACAGCATCTTCTCAAAATGTGGCGCAAACCATTGGGCGTCTGTGCTATATCGACAAAAACCGCCACGAATTGTATCGTAAATGCCGCCATTGCTCATTTTAATCAGGCTCAAATGCAGGAAATCCTTGGCACTCTCATCGCCGGTGAGCAGGTGGTAATCCAAAATGAATTCGTACTGTCCGGGCAATGGGAATTTGGGTGCGCGATTGGGTCCGCCATCCACCCAGTCCAAATTTTCCGCCAATGTGATGAATTGTTCCTTGAGTTGGTTCCTGCTGATTGTATCGCCCGATTGCCATTGGTTAATGCTATCGAGTTTTTCTTGGATGCGTTGGGCGTAATCGTTCGCTTTTTCTGGTTCTTCACGATATACTTTGGCCAATTCTTCGATGATCTGCTTCCATTGTACTTTGGGGAAATAGGTACCTGCGTAAATGGGCTGCATGTTGGGCAAACAAACCACATTGAGTGGCCATCCGCCTCGGCCGGTCATGATCTGACAAGCGTCCATATATACCATGTCGATGTCTGGTCTTTCCTCCCGATCCACTTTGATGCTTATCAAATGGTGGTTCATGATTTCGGCGGTTTCAAAGTCCTCGAAACTCTCGTGCTCCATCACGTGGCACCAATGGCAGGTGCTGTAGCCGATGCTCACCAAGACCAATTTGTTTTCAGATTTTGCACGCTGCCAAGTGTCATTGCTCCATTCTTCCCAAGCCACGGGGTTGTATGCATGTTGAAGCAGGTAAGGGCTGTTGGCATGGATGAGTGCGTTGGGCTCGTTGTTGTTCACGCGATTGTGGATTGTGTTGGATGGGTTAGACATTTGTGGGCGGGCTTGCTTAACTTTGTTTTCGATGAAAAGGCTTGGCAAAGGTCGCACAGTACATTGGATTCTCAATCTATTTTTGGGGTTGAGTTCATTGTGGATTTTGCCGGCGGTGGCGCAGGATGAGGTTTCTGGGGTTTCGGGGAGTTCGGTGATGGGGTTGGTGAAGTTTCAGAAAGACAGCAGCGGTGCGGGTGCTTTTTCATTTGAGAGCAAGGAGCAGGCGTTGGATACCCTCATAGTTTGGCTTTTGATGAAAAAACCAAGTATGGCCACGGGTTTCATGCCCAAGGATTTGTTTGTTGCACAGTGGCGATCTCACGATACGGTTACGTTGAAGCAGGTGGTAGAGGGGGGATGGCTGACGTATCAATTTCGATTCAAAAAATCGTTGTTAAAAACGCAGTTGAAGATGAAGCAAAGCAAGGTGAATTTTAAGATGGTGGAGGTTGTGCCAAAGCCCCGTGTGACAGAGAGTGTTGCGGGGGATGGGATCACCAAGTACGATTACACCGTGAAATATAAAAAGCTCAAATATGTGTTGAGTTTTCAGTTGTGGTGGATCGATGGGAAGGGCTATTGGGTGAATGAAGTTTCGTGGATGATGGGTGTGTAAGCCCTCAATTCCAATTCCACTTTTGGGTATTCAAAGTGCTTTCCACGGCCATGGCTTGCGCCGATTGACTGGATTTTTCTAGCGCAGGAAAAAAGTTGATGCCCGTGATTTTTTCTACGGCATCGATGCTCATCGCGAAATGGCTGAGGGGTAGCTGCGAACCCTGGTTATCGAACACAAATCCAATGGCGCGCATGGGTTTGGCGGTATCGAGGAGTACTTTATAGAATCGCTTGGGGACAGTAATTCGGTTGTAGTTGCCGATGAATTGCGTGAGAGAGTCTTTGAGTACGGGGCCTGTGACGATGAAAAGCGGTCTGTTGGCGGGAGCCCAAGTCCGGATTTTTTCTTCGAGCTGTTTCCAAATGCCACGATTTAGGCCGGGGCGCTGTGGGGAGATGTTGCTGGTGTAGAACGATTCTGCCATCGCTTGGCTGGAATATTTCATGTCGGCAGCGGGCGCGAGATGTCCGCGATCGAACCCAGATTTCGTATAATCTTCGGTGCGGGCGGTGTGCGGTTTGATGATGGGGTCTATGGAGAACCGGCTTTCGCGTTCGGCGATGCCCAAGGTATGGCTCATTGTGAGTTCGTAGGCCACCCAATTGGCTTGCATGTGTTTGTGGTTGTACGAAACGGAATAGGCCGAGTGATGGGTGGTTTTTTCTCCGGGTTTCAGCTCGGGCAATCCCCAACGCAGTGAGGCCGTGGATTGATTTTGAGCACCTTGGGTTGGTGACGGGGCAAAAGAGTAAAACAGGAATAATCCGAGAAGGAGTAGGGTAGCAACAAATAGAATCGTGGAATAATTTCTCCGTTTGGCCAACATGGGCACTAAGATAGGATTTTTCTCACGATGCGAGGGCCTACGTATACGAACCCTGTATACACTTGCACCAAGCTGGCACCACGAGACAATTTGCCTTCATAATCTTCTTTGGTGAAAACGCCACCCACACCAATGAGGGGTATTTGGCCGCCCAACTCCATCGCCAAGAATCCCAAAATGGTATTGGATGATTCATAAACGGGCTTGCCACTGAGGCCACCGGCACCGATTTTCTCAATTTTCGCTTGTGATGTATTGAGGTTGCTTCTGTCGATGGTGGTATTGGTTGCAATCACGCCGTCCACTTTGGCTTTTTTGATGGTGTCTATGAGGGTGTGAACTTGAGATTGCTTGAAATCGGGCGCAATTTTGAGGAAAATGGGCTTCCAAATGCGTTTTTCTGTCCGAATTACGTGCAGTTTGGCGAAAAGGTCACAAATGAATTCATCCTCTTGCAGGTCTCTCAATCCTGGGGTGTTGGGAGAGGAAATATTGACCACCAAATAATCTACGTAGTCGTATATTTTGTCGAAAGCCGTGGTATAATCATTGGCGGCTTGTTCGTTTGGGGTGATTTTATTCTTTCCAATATTGCCGCCGACCACCAGGCCTGCCGGGCGATTTTTCAATCTTTCAACTACGGCGTCTATGCCATCGTTGTTGAAACCCATTCGGTTGATGAGTGCATTGTCTTGGGGCAAGCGGAATAATCTGGGCGCCGGATTTCCCGGTTGCGCCACAGGTGTTACCGTGCCGATTTCCACGTGTCCAAATCCCAAATCTTTGAGCAAATGCAACCATTTTGCATTTTTATCGAACCCTGCAGCCAATCCAATGGTATTGGGGAAGGTGATCCCTGCCACCACTGCCGGTTGGGCTTTGATGGGTTGGAAGCTTTTTCTGATCCAATTGCCAAGGATGGGGAATCGCAAAACGATGCTCAAACTTTTCAATGCGAATTCATGGGCTGCTTCTGGACTGAGCAGGAAGAGGATCGACTTGAGAAAGTTATACATTTGAAATGACAGTGCGGTTAAGACGTTGGGTTGTGTGTTGTGGTTGCTTAGTGTTTGAAATGTCTCACGCCGGTGGTTACCATGGCGATGCCGTTGGCGTTGCAATAATCTACTGACAGTTGGTCTTTGATGCTTCCACCGGGTTGAACCACGGCTTTGATGCCTGACTTGTCTGCGATTTCAACACAATCTGGGAATGGGAAGAATGCGTCGCTGGCCATCACTGCACCTTCTAAATCGAATCCAAAGCGGTTGGCTTTTTCAATGGCTTGTTGCAATGCATCTACGCGAGACGTTTGCCCAGTTCCTGAAGCCAATAATTGTTGGTTTTTCACCAAAACGATGGTATTGCTTTTGGTTTGCTTTACCAATTTTACAGCAAATTCAAGGTCGTGCAGTTGTTCCGCGGTGGGCTCGGTGGTTGTTACGGCCGACATATGGGTTTGGTTTTCGGTCACTGCATCGCGATCCTGCACCAAATGTCCATTGAGGGCGGTTCTGATCATTGTGGGGTTGAGCAACACGGTGCCTGAGGTTTCGAGCACAATGCGGTTTGTTTTGCCTTTGAGCAATTCCAAAGCATCGTTGTCGTACGATGGGGCAATCAGCACTTCAAAAAACAAGTTATTGATTTCGGTGGCAGTGGCCAAATCGATGTTTGCGTTGGTGGCCAAAATTCCGCCAAAAGCACTCACTGGGTCACAATTCAACGCCGTTTTCCATGCATCAAGGACATGGGTACGGGTGGCAACGCCGCAGGCATTGTTGTGTTTGATGATGACAAAAGTGGCGCCATCGGTCACGTTGAATTCATTGAGCAAGCAAACGGCACTGTCTACATCTAGTAAGTTGTTGTAGCTGAGTTCTTTGCCTTGGTGTTTTTTGAACATGGCTTCCAAATTGCCTTTGAAATACCCTTTTTGGTGGGGGTTTTCTCCGTAGCGCAAAGTGTAAGTTTTGTTTCCAGCAAACCAATCGGCGATGAGGCCATCGTATTCGGCGGTTACGGCAAAGGCTTTTCCAGCAAATTGTTTTCTTTGTGCCAAGCTGAGGCTGCCATTTCCTTCCTTGAATGCATTAAGGAAAGAAGCGTATTCGTTTTTGTGGGCGATGATGGTGGTGTGTGCATGGTTTTTTGCACCGGCACGAATCAAAGAAACCCCACCAATATCAATTTTTTCGATGATGTCTTGCTCAGATCCACCGGCAGCAACGGTTTCGGCAAATGGGTATAAATCCACCATCACCAGGTCAAACAACGGGATTTCATACTGTGCGATTTCCTCCATGTCCTGGGCCAATTCTCTACGAGCCAAGATGCCACCAAACACTTTTGGGTGAAGGGTTTTCACTCTGCCGCCAAGAATGGACGGGTATCCGGTGATGTCTTCCACAGCTACACAAGGGATGTTCATGTCTTCGATGAACTTGCGCGTTCCACCGGTAGAATAAAGGGTTACATTTTTTTCGTGTAGGGCTTTGACGATTTGGTCAAGACCGTCTTTGTAGAAAACGGAGATAAGGGCAGATTGTATCGGAGAATTCACGCGGCAAAATTAGGCATTCCAAGTGGGGAAAACCCATGAAATCTCGGAAGTTTATCCCAAGTTTTTCACAGTGCGATTTTGCACTTAGGGGGTTGGTGTATGCGATGGATTTGCGGGGGTTTTACTGCCTCTGTGGTGTTTTGGTGTGTAGGGGCAATGCCTACATCCGTTGCCACAGCAAAATCCCCTTTGTAGATGGTACTTTTCGGTGAAAACAATGAAGCCGTTTTCGTAATAATACTCAACGGGCGATCCATGAGGATCGCCCGTTGGGGGAATTTCATTCTTGGATGGATCCAACATGTTCCTAGCTTTTGCTTGGTTTAGTCTTTTCCGTGGCAGGCTTTGAATTTCTTTCCGCTGCCGCATGGACAGGGGTCGTTTCGCCCAATTTTCAAATCATTGATGATTGGATTTTGGGTGGGTCTGGGCGCAGGCGCTTCTTGTGGGATGTTTGCCATTTCGGGGCTTCCCAAAGTTTCAATTTCTGGTCTGCTGGTTTGGATTTTGGGGTCAGTTCTGCGCATTGCCGGACGGGCTTCAGACACCTCGTTTTCGGCGTGTATGCGGGCCCTGAACAACATACCCAAAACTTGGGTGTTGATGCGCTGCAACATTTTACCAAACAATTCAAAACTCTCGATTTTATAAATCAGCAAAGGATCTTTTTGTTCGTATTGGGCGTTGTGAGAGCTTTGTTTTAGTTCGTCCAATTCACGCAAATGCTCTTTCCATTCATCGTCGAGTACGGTAAGTGTAGTGCTTTTCTCCAACTCTTGCACCATGTTTTTGCAACCGCTTTCCAGTGCTTTTTGCATGTTTACTGTGAGTTGGTAGTTGTGCGTGCCATCGGTCATGGGGACAACCACATTTTCGATTCTTTCTCCTTGTTCGGCGCGAATGCTACTGAAAACTGGGAGGGCTTGATTTCTCATGGCCTCTGTTTTTGCGGCATAACGCTGGGTTAAATCATCGAACAAGATGTTGGCCAAGTCTTCAGCGCTGCGTGTGTTTTGGAATTTTTCTTCGTCAAAGGGCAAATCCATCGCCAAGGTGCGAATCACTTCCATTTCGAGTTCCAAGTAGCTGCCGCCATTTTTGTGTTGTTCAACCGTTTCTTGACACCAGTTGTACAGCATGTTGCGCAAATCAATGCTCAAACGCTCACCAAACAACGCACTGCTTCGCATGCGGTAGATGTTGGTTCGCTGCTTGTTCATTACATCGTCGTACTCCAGCAAACGCTTCCGCACGCCGAAGTTGTTCTGCTCCATCCGCTTTTGGTTGCGCTCAATGGTTTGGGTCATCATGCTGTTCTCGATTACATCGTCTTCGCCATAGCCAAAACGATCCATCAATTTACTTACCCTTTCCGAACCAAAAATTCGCATTAAATCGTCTTCCAAACTCACATAGAAACGAGATGTTCCGGGATCGCCCTGACGGCCGGCACGACCTCTCAACTGTCTATCTACCCGTCGGCTATCGTGACGTTCTGTACCAATGATGGCCAAACCGCCCAAGGATTTCACTTCGTCGTCGATTTTGATATCGGTACCACGACCCGCCATGTTGGTGGCAATGGTTACCGCACCTTTAAGACCTGCTTCAGCCACAATGCCCGCCTCGTTTTGGTGTTGTTTGGCGTTCAATACATTGTGTTTGATGCCACGCAATTTGAGCATTCTAGAGAGCAATTCGCTTACTTCAACCGAAGTTGTACCCACCAGAACGGGTCTGCCCGCGCTGCTCAATTCAACCACTTCTTCAATGACCGCATTGTATTTGGCACGCTTCGATTTGTATACCAAATCTTCTTGGTCTTTGCGCGAAATGCCTCTGTTGGTTGGGATTACCATCACGCCCAGCTTGTAGATATCCCACAATTCTTGGGCCTCTGTTTCCGCAGTACCTGTCATACCGGCCAACTTGTGATACATCCTGAAATAGTTTTGCAGGGTGATGGTGGCGTAGGTTTGGGTGGCGGCTTCAACCCTTACATTTTCTTTTGCTTCGATGGCTTGGTGCAATCCGTCTGAATATCTGCGACCTTCCATCACACGACCTGTTTGCTCGTCAACGATTTTTACTTTGCTATCGGCCAGGATGTATTCCACATCGCGCTCAAACAAGGTATACGCTTTCAACAATTGCTGCACGGAGTGAATGCGTTCGCTTTTTTCTGCAAAATCTTGCATCAAAGCGTCTTTCAATTTGATTTTTTCTGCCTCGGGGTGATTGCTGCGCTCGATTTCGGCCATTGCAAAACCCACATCTGGCAAAACGAAGAAATTGGCATCTTCTTCCCCTTGGGTGATCAACTCCAATCCTTTTTCGGTGAGTTCAACGCTGTTGGTTTTTTCTTCAATGGTGAAATACAGCGGGGCGTCTGCCAAAGGCATTTCCTTTTGCTGATCTTGGAGGTAGTGGTTTTCGGTTTTTGTGAGGATACTCCGGTTACCGCTTTCACCCAAGAATTTGATGACAGCCTTGTTTTTGGGCAAACCACGGAATGCCCTCAATAGCGCCAATCCACCTTCGCCTTCTTTGTAACCGGTATTGCCCGCTGCGATGAGTTTTTTCGCTTCCACGAGTGCCGAGTTGGCGTAACGCTTTTGCGCTTCTACCAATTTTTCGATGCGTGGCTTCAAAGCTTCGAACTGTTGGATATCGCCCTTGGGGGTTGGGCCGCTAATGATCAATGGCGTACGTGCATCGTCAATCAAAACAGAATCCGCTTCATCGATCATCGCATAGTGATGCTTGCGCTGAACTTGCTCCTCGGGGGTGTGTGCCATGTTATCGCGCAGATAATCAAAGCCAAATTCGTTGTTAGTACCGTAAGTGATATCGGCCAGGTAGGCTTCTCTTCTTTCGTTGCTGTTGGGTTTGTGGTATTCCAAGCAGTCTACGGAGAGTCCCAAGAAGTTGAAAATTGGGGCATTCCATTCGCTGTCTCGTCGGGCCAAATATTCGTTCACCGTTACCATGTGCACGCCGCGTTTTCCCAAGGCGTTGAGGTAGGCGGGCAGGGTACTCACCAAAGTTTTACCTTCACCCGTTGCCATCTCGGAAATTTTACCGCGATGCAGGGCGATACCACCAATCAGCTGAACGTCGTAGTGAACCATGTTCCATCTGATTTTACCGCCGGCAGCCAACCATTCGTTTTTGAACGATACTTGATTGTTTTCGATACTGATGTGCGGGTGCTCCAACGCCAATTCGCGGTCCAATTCTGTGGCGGTGGCAATTACTTCGGTGTTTTCTGTGAAGCGATGCGCGGTTTCTTTCACCACGGCAAATGCTTCGGGCAATAACTCGTCGAGAATTACCTCCAAGTCTTTGTCGCGCTTCTTCTCAATTTCATCCAACGCGTTGAAAATATCGTCGCGAAGTTCAATGTCGGTTTCTGCGGCTTCTGCCAATTGTTTTTTGAGATCTGCGATTTCCGCATCAATTTCAGACAAGTGGGCATTGATTCGCTCCACGAATTCCTGGGTTTTCCCACGGAGTTCATCGTTGCTGAGGGATTGGTACTCGGTATAGAATTCGTTGATTTGCGCAACGATGGGTTCTATTTCTTTCAGCGCTTTTTCGGCCGATGTGCCGCCGAGCAGCTTAGAGAAGGATTTTAAGATATTGCCAAACATGATAAGTGTGCGAAATTAAGGTTTATTTGGGTTTGCTAAAATCTTGCCAATGTGTAATTATGACGAAATGACCGACATTTAATTCACAATTCGCAGAATCGATGCGTCAAACGGGGAGTATTTGTGATTTTTGAGTGGTTTTGAATAAATTTTGTTGAATGTTAAAACCGTTTCGGGGCTTTTTTGTTTAACTTTCAAATGAGAGTATTTGCAGTATTTTTAACATTGTTGTTGTTGGGTTCAACGAATGCCCAAGTAGTTATTCAGGGAAAAGTGGTGGATGTAAGCAGTCGCAAACCTTTGTCGGGCGCCAAAATTCAAGTAGATAAGCAGGAGGCATTGGCCACAACGGGTGCCGATGGGGCGTTCGAGGTAAAGGGCATCGAACCGGGATATCACACCATAACGGTTACAGTGGATGGCTATGAGTCAGAATCTTCCTCGGAGTTGTTGTTTACCTATGACAAATCGCCATACATCTTGTTGGAATTGACGTCTTTGGCGTCGGGTGTGGGCGAGGTATCGATTCGTAAAACCAGCATTCAAAAGCGTGAGGCAGAGAGTCCGGTATCGTCGCAGAAATTGAGCATTCGCGAAATTGAGCGCAATCCTGGGGGCAATCGCGACATTTCAAAAATCATTCAGAGTTTGCCCGGTGTGGTAAGTGTGCCTGGGTTTCGGAACGATGTGGTGATTCGCGGTGGTGCGCCATCAGAGAACAAGTTTTACTTAGACGGGATCGAGATTCCCATCATCAATCACTTTCAAACTCAAGGCAGTACGGGCGGACCAGTGGGTTTGCTCAACGTGAATTTCATCAAAGAAGTGAACTTTTACACGGGTGCTTTCCCTGTGAACTTTGCCAATGGATTGAGCAGTGTGTTGGATTTTCGACAGATGGATGGCAACGCCAACAAGGCCAAATATCGCTTTACTTTGGGTAGCAGCGACGTGGGATTCACGGCCGACGGTCCGATGGGCAAAAAAGCCACTTATATCTTTTCGGCGAGGCAGAGTTATTTGCAGGGCTTGTTTTCGGTTTTGGGACTGCCATTTTTGCCGAATTTTATCGATTACCAAGCGAAAGTGAAGGTGAAGTTGAATGACAAGGATGATATTTCCTTTTTGATGGTGGGTGCGGTTGACTTTTTTCGATTGAATTTGAAGGTGAACGACAACATCACCGATAGCCTTCAATTGAAATCGAACAAATACATATTGGGTTATTTGCCGGTTTATAGGCAGTGGAATTATACGTTTGGAACGGTGTATACGCATTATGGAAAGGGGTCGAAAACCCAGTATTTCTTGAGCCGAAATATGCTAAACAACACCTCGTACAAGTATCGCAACAACGATGAAAGTACCGAAGACAATCGAATTTTCACATACAACAGCATCGAGGAAGAGAACAAATTGCGGGTTGAGAACAGCAGATCGTTGAATCGATGGAAGGTGCTTACCGGTGCTGGCGTAGAGTATGTGCAGTTTGGGGTAGACAACAAGGCGAAGATTTTGATTCCAGGTGCGCCGGGGACTGCGGGTACCGTGAAAGACATCGCCTTTAACAGTCAATTGAATTTGGCAAAATACAGCGGTTTTGTGAGGGCTTATCGCAACGTGATGGGCAATGGTACCTTGAGTTTTGCAGGTAGGTTGGATGGCAATACGTTCAATAAGGAAATGCAAAATGTGTTGAATCAGCCCACGGCGTCGGTGAGTGCGAGTTTGCCAACCAAAGTGGATGGGTTGTTTTTCAATGCCAATGTGGGGCAGTTTACCCAGTTGCCATCGTACACCATTTTGGGGTATCGCAACGCAGCTGGAGAATTAGACAACCTGAACCGTGTGAAATACATCCGCAATCGCATGGTGGCGGCGGGTTTGCAGTACAACAAAGTGAAGGATACGCGCATCACCTTGGAAGGTTTTTATAAGAAATATGCGAATTATCCGCTTGCGCTGAACGATAGCATTTGTTTGGGCAATTTGGGTACCGATTTTGCGGTTGTGGGCAACGAGCCAGTGAGTTCGGTGTGCGATGGTAGGGCTTATGGTATGGAGTTTTTGATTCAGAAAAGAAGTCGTTCTGGATTGTATGGCATCTTGGCTTACACATTGAGCTGGAGTGAGTTCAACGACAAAAATGGCAAGGCGGTAAACAGCGCTTGGGATAGCCGTCACACCCTCAGTTTGGTGGGTGGTATGAAGTTGAAGCGCAATTGGGAGATGGGGGCGAAGTTCAGGATGGCGAGCGGACGTCCTTACACGCCATACGATGTGCAGCGCAGTTTGGTGAAGGGCAACTGGGATGTGAAAGGGGTTGCTTTGAACGATTATTCTCGGTTGAATGCTGAGCGATTGGGCACTTTTTCGCAGTTGGATGTGCGGGTGGATAAGGTCTGGTACTTTAAGCGTTCATCGCTGAATTTGTACATGGATATTCAGAATTTCTTGAACAAGGAATACGTGGGTCAGCCTACGTTGATTGCTTCACAGGATGCGGCGGGGAATTTGATTACGGATCCCAATGCCACGTTGCCATCATACAGAGGAGAGTACTTGGTGAATTCAACGGGGTTTTTACAACCTTCGATTGGGGTGATTTTTGATTTTTAAGTTGATTTAATAACGATGGTTAATAAAAAAAGGACCCCTCGGGGTCCTTTTTTGTTAAATGGGTATAGATAAATATATGTGTATGGATAAACCTGTTTATCCAACTATAATCAATTAATAATCGTAAGTGAACCCAGTTTCGTGCGGGTGGATGCACATCACAGGGATGTTTTCGCTGCGATTCACCAATTGTTGGGTGAGTGTTCCGATGATCATTTCTGAAATGCCTTTTTCGGTGTGTGTCATCACCAAAATCAAATCGGCCTTCACAGAATTGCTGTAATTCATGATTTCATTGGCGAAATTGTCGAGCAAACCATCTTCCATGGCAAAAACTTCGTGTTTCAAACCACTGTCTTTGAGTTGATGATTCACCAAGTTGATGTTCAAAGCAATTTTGCGTTGCAAGTATTCGTCTGAAGACTTGGTGTACACCACGTGTACTTCAGAATTGAATTTTTGACCCAAATGAATGGCCCATTCTACTTTCTGACGGCTTTCGATGGTTAGGTCGATGGGCATTACGATTTTTTTGTAACCGTGTGCTGTGGCGGTATTTTGTTTTACTACTACAACAGGCACTTGGGCGTATTGGATGGTTCTAGACGCGTTTGAACCCACAATTTGCTCCAATCCGCTGGCGCCATTGCTGCCCATGATGATGGAGTCGAAATTGTCGCCATTGGCTATGCTGGCGATGGTTTTGTATACTTTGCCTTTGTCTACCAAAGCATGCACCTTGATGTTGTTGGTGGCTGCAATTTCTTTGGCTTTGGTTTCAAGTTTTGTTTGGATGGCATCGCGCATAACATCGGACTGGCTGCCGGAGAACAATCCACCGAGGATGCCTTCTTCCAATATGTACAACAGTGTGATTTCATTGCCATAGGCTTTGGCTACTGTAATGGCATGCGTTAGGGCGTTGTCTGCCACATCCGAAAAATCGGTAGGCACCAAGATGTTGTTGTTTGTTTTGCGATTCATGGCCGTAATTTTATACAAAATTACAACAGAATCCATCGTAAAGTATGACAACCGTCAATTTTGCAAATTCTGCAATGGGGAGGGATCAGTCCATCATGAGTTCCACAGTGATGGCATCGGCCAGAAAGCGGGCGGTGCTGGGGATCAGGAGGTTGGTTTGGGTTACTTGCAGTTGATGTTTGGTTTGAAGCGATTGGATGGTACTTTGTTTTTCTTCGATGAAACCGGGCCACAGTTTTTCTAATTGTTGAATTTCGGCGCCATCGGTGGTTCTGAGTTGGGTGAGGAGGTATTCGTTGATTTTATTGCTTTTGGTGAGTATTTCCTCTTCAAACACGGGGAGGTTGTTTTGGATGCAGTGCATGTATTTGTGGTTGCTGCTCACATTCCATCGGCGTGTTTGGCCATCGAACGAGTGGGCGCTTGGGCCTATGCCGATGTACGGATGTCCTGCCCAGTAATTGCTGTTGTGTATGGCGCGGTGCTGTGGTTTGCACAAATTGCTGATTTCATAGTGCTCCCACTGATTTTCTGCGGCCCATTGGCTGAGATAGTGGAATTGTGCTTCGGCGTGTTCATCGGCGGGCGGGATCAGTTTTTTGTCTCGGGCCCATTGGCCAAAAGCGGTTTTGTCTTCGATGGTGAGTGCATAGCAGCTCAGGTGGTTGGCTCCGCATTCTAGAGCCCATTGAAGCTCGGATTTCCATTGGTCTAGCGATTTTTTTTCGGATCCATAGATGAGGTCGATGCTCAAGTTGTGGAATCC
>JACCED012502124.1_pt1 | contig 18760 bp, 13 predicted proteins | sample 7455021 | NCBI WGS metagenome assembly JACCED01 (sample SAMN15323456, study PRJNA562643) | freshwater metagenome | isolation source: river surface water | place: USA:Blue River Watershed | collected 2017-08-19 | reverse complement strand
CGCTTCCTTCTTGCGCTTGTGATAAGCGGCGCGCCGTTTGCGTTTGATGTGCTTGTTCAGTTGTTGGCCCATGGTGTGGAAAAGAGTGAACGCGCGATGTTTCAGAGCGCCCGGGGCTAGTCAAGCGTCGCAACGAGTCGCGCGAGCGGACGGCCTGGCCGGCGGGAGAGGCTTCACGGGCTGACGGAGCGGAGAGGGGCCCAGGCAAGGGGGAGCCGAAGGCATGAAGATTTCGCGCAAGTTTCGCGCATGGTGGCCGATGAGACGCCTAGAGGCCCCATGATTGCGGATGCCAGCATACCCATATGCGCCGTGACGCCGGACGAGATTGTCCGGGAGGTGCGGCATCTGCCGTCGGCGCCCAAGGTGCTGCCGCGGCTCAAGCAGCTGCTGAGTGACGGAAATTCGGCCATGCACGAGATCGTGACGCTCGTGCGGCTCGATCCCGGGATCGCGGCGCGGGTGCTGCAGGTGGCGAACAGCGCGTATTTCTCGAAGGGCGTCCGCTGCACGACGGTCGAGGAAGCGGTGAACCGCGTGGGCTACGACCAGATCCATGAATTGGTCGCCTATGCCGTCGCTTCGCAGGTGCTGGTGCGTCCGCTCGAGACGTATGCGATGGAGGCGGACGAGATCTGGACGCTCTCGGTGGCGTGCGCGCTGGCGGCGGAAGTGCTGGCGGAGCGCACGGGGCAGGACCGCAGCGTGGCCTACACGATCGGGCTGCTGCATTGTGTCGGCATGGTCGCGCTCGACGAGTGGTCGCTGCGGCGGCACCGCGGCCTCACCTTCCGGCGCGGGTCGTTTCCGCGCGAGGCGATCGACAGCGAGCGCGCGATTCTGGGTTTCACGCAGGCGGATGCGGGTGCGGCGCTGCTGGCGCACTGGGAGTTTCCCTTCCACATGTGCGAACCGGTGCGCCTGCAGTATGTGCCGCGGATCTCGGCCGTGCATCTGCGGATGGCGACGCTGCTCTACGTCGCGAAATGGATCCGCTCGACCGTATGCGCGGCCGACGAAGCGCAGCGGCCGCCGGTGCCGGAGCAGATATTCCTGCAGCCGCTCGGGCTCACGCCGGGGTCGTTGCGGACGCTGTGCGGCACGGTGGTGCGGCGGCTGGCGGAGGTGAGTTCATTGCTGGACGTGGGGGACTTCGATGTGATCGAGAGGCATCGTTTCCCGGCCCAGACCTGGAAAGCGTAGGCCGCACGGTCGGGCGCAGGGCGTCGGGAAAAGCCGTCGCGCGCTCGACGCAGGGCATGGGGCGGAGAACAGTCGGGCATGCACGAAACGCCGAAGGCCCGGTCGAGTGACGTCCCTGTGAGCGAAGGCGGCTGGCGGCTCGATCATACCTATGCGCGCCTGCCGGAGTTGCTGCACGCGGCCGTGATGCCGACGGCGGTGCGCGAGCCCCGGCTGTTGCTGCTCAACCGGCGCTGGGCGGAGGAGCTCGGGATTGAAGCCGAGGCGCTGGCGACGCCGGCCGGTGCGGCGATGCTCGCGGGGAATGTCCTGCCGCCGGGCGCGCAGCCGATCGCGCAGGCCTATGCGGGGCATCAGTTCGGCCATTTCACGGGCCTGGGAGATGGCCGGGCGATTCTGTTGGGCGAACAGCTTTCACCGCGCGGCGAGCGGCACGACGTGCAGTTGAAGGGCGCGGGGCGCACGCCGTTTTCGCGGCGGGGAGATGGGCGCGCCGCAGTCGGGCCGATGCTGCGCGAGTATATCGTGAGCGAGGCGATGGCGGCCCTTGGAGTGCCGACGACGCGGAGTCTCGCGGTGGTCGCGACGGGCGAGCCGGTTTATCGCGAAACGGCATTGCCCGGCGCGGTGCTGACGCGCACGGCGGCGAGCCACATCCGCGTGGGGACGTTCCAATGGGTCGCGGCGCATCGCGCGCCGGAGGTGCTGGCGGCGTTGGTGGATCACGCGATCACGCGGCATTACCCGGAGCTCGCCGGCGCGGATAATCGCGCGCTCGCGCTGCTCGGTGCCGTGATCGAGCGGCAGGCGGCGCTGGTGGCGCGGTGGATGCAGCTGGGATTCGTGCACGGCGTGATGAACACGGACAACATGTCGGTGTGCGGCGAGACGATCGACTACGGTCCGTGCGCGTTTCTCGACGCCTACGATCCCGCGACGGCGTTCAGCTCGATCGACCGGCACGGGCGTTACGCCTACCGCAACCAGCCCGCGATCGCGCAGTGGAATCTCACGCGTCTCGCGGAGGCGTTGCTGACGCAGATCGATGCGGATGAAACGAAGGCGGTCGCGCAGGCGACCGAGTTGCTCGAAGGGTTTCAGGCACGCTACGCGTGGCATTGGCTGCAAGGGATGCGGCGAAAACTCGGGCTGGTCGGCGAAGAGGCGGAAGATCGGCGCCTGATCGAGGACCTGCTGGGCGCCATGCACGAGACGAACGCGGACTTCACGCTGACGTTTCGTGAGCTCGATGAGCTGGGCGATACGGCGGCGGGTGGGGGCGCTCCGATACGGGCGTGGCGGCAGCGCTGGCGGGCCCGGCTGGCGCGGCAGTCGATCGGCGCGGATGAAGCGCGGGAACTGCGGCGACGGAGCAATCCGGCCGTCATTCCCCGCAATCATCAAGTCGAGGCGGCGCTGGCGGCGGCGGTGGACGGAGACATCGGGCCGACGGAGCGGTTGCTGGCGGCGTTGGCCGAGCCTTGGCGGAGCGACGAGGCGAATGCCGCGTATCGCGTGCCGCCGGTAGACGGTGGGGCGGGTTACCGGACGTTTTGCGGGACGTAGCGGGCCGAGGACCGCGGGGCGGAACGGCGCAGGCGGTGGCGGCGGCTAGAGGCGGAGGAAGAAATTCCGGCGGTTGAGGAAGGCGACGAAGCCGACGGTAAGCGCGAAGAAGACGCCGAAGGCAAAGAGCACCCAGGCGAGCGGGGCGTCGCGGGGGGCGAATGGCTTCACGAAATCGTCGACCCAGAGATGCACGAGGTAAGCGGCGAGGGCGTTTTGCCCGAGGATCGCAAACAAGTGCACGCGCGTCTGGCCGACGTCGCAGCACCGCACGAACAGCGCATACACAACTGCCGAGAAGCCGGCGCCGAACAGGAGGTAGGAGAGTGAGCCCGCGCGTTGCGACATGGTCCAGAGGTCGACCGGCACGGTGGGCGGAAAGAACGGCGGGGCGGCGAGCGTGCCGCCCTGGCTGAGGCACGAAAGTGCGTAGCCGACGACCATCGTCGCCGTGCCCCAGCCGAGAAGTGGGCGGAGCGAGGAGGACGGGCCGCGTTGCGCGACGAGGTCGTGCGCGAGCGTGCCGGCGATCATCGGGATGGTCCAGGTGAGGAAGCCGAGCAGACCGCCGTCGATGCCGCGTTTGGCGTGGACGATCTCATACCAGAAGGCGTGGGAGAGGGCGACGTGCGCGGCGCCCGAGAGCAGCGCAAACGCGAGCCGGCGCCCGGGCGAGGCGAGCACGACGGGCAGTATCCAGAGCCCGGTGACACCGATGTGCGTGAGGGCTTGGAACGGGGAGCGCCAGAAAGCGTTGGCGAGGATGTTGGTGGCGCCGGCCTGCGTCATTTCCGCCCAGGTGCGGAAACGTCCGTCGAGGTGATAGACAACGAAACCGAGCAGGATGAGGCCGCCGCTGCGCAGGGCGGCGCGGCGCAGGGCGGCGGCGGGACCGTGGGCGGCCGCGTTCCGCAGCAGCACGAGACGCAGGGCAAAGCCGACCGCGAAGAAGAACTGCGGCATGATCGTGTCGGCATAGGAGCAGTAGGTGTGGTGGTGCTTCAGGATCGCAGGGGTGACCGCGAACCCGCCGACGAAGTTGACGAGGACCATCCCGGCGACGGTGTAGCCGCGGAACTGATCGAGGGACGCGATGCGCTCGGGCTGGGGCTGGGGCACGGAGGGGGAAGAACCGGGTGCCGGACTACCGCGAAGGCTGCAGGCGAACGGAGCGATAGTCGATATGGTCCATCGAAGTCGGGCTCCAGCCCTTCACGGCGGGATCGAGCAGGTAGATGCGTGGGTTGAAATAGAGCGGCACGATCGGCGCAGCTTCGAGCAGGAGCTTCTCCGCGGCGGCGAGTGCCTGCGTGCGGGCGGCGGGGTCAATGAGGGTATTGGCGCGGTCACAGAGGGCGTCGTAAGCCGGATCGCTCCAGCCGGTCTGGTTGTTGCCGGAGTCCGCCCGCCACATGTCGAGGAAGGTTGTGGCGTCGAGGTAGTCGGCCGTCCACGTGCCGAGAACGAGGTGGTAGTCGCCGGCGCGGCGCCGCTCGAAGACGGTCTTCTTCTCCTGTTGGGTGAGGCGGACGGTGACGCCGAGTTCGCGTTTCCACATCTGCTGGATCGCTTCGCTCACGAGTTGGAGAAGCTCCGAGTTGTGGTGGGTGATCTCGAGTTCGGGGAAGCCGCGGCCGCCGGGGAACCCGGCGGTGGCCAGGAGTTCACGGGCCGTGGCCGCATCGAAGGCGCGGCGGGGCGGTGGCGTGTAGCCCGGAAGAAACGGCGGCACGAAGGAGGCGGCCGGCTGGCGTCCGCCGGAAAGCACGTGGCCGACCAGCGCATCGCGATCCAGCGCGAGCGAGAGGGCACGGCGGACGCGGACGTCGTTGAGCGGGGCATGCCGGACATTGAGCCGGAAGAAGTGCGTCTCGAGGAGGGGATCGATGCGCAACGCGTGGGATTGCCCGCGTTGCAACGGCAGGATCTTCGCGAGCGGCAGGGTCCACGTGCCGTGAATCTGGCCGGCGCGAAAGGCGCGTTCCTCGGCGTCGGTGTTATCGATCGGATGGAAGTGCACCGCATTGAGGGCGACGCGAGAGTGGTCGTGGTAGGTGGAGGATTTTTCCACGACGACGCGGCGGTTGATCGACCATTCCGTGAGCTTGAAGGGACCACTGCTGACGAGTGCGCCGGGCTTGGTCCAGCGGGTGGCGCGGGAGTGCGGATCACCCTGAGCGGCGATCGAGCGCACGTGGACCGGGCGCCACGGCGAGTTGAGCAGAATCTGGAGGAAGTAGGGGGCGGGGTGCGCGAGCGTGACCACGAGCGTGTGCGGGTCGCGCGCCGTCACACCCACGGTGGAGAAGTCCCCCTGCGGAGACTTGTGGAACTGCTCGGCACCGCGGAGCACGTAGAGGAAGTAGGCAAACTCGGCGCCGAGGGACGGGGTGAGGATGCGCCGCCAGGAGGCGACCACGTCGTCCGCGACGAAAGGGTCGCCGTTGGACCAGCGAGCATCGCGCCGGAGATGGAACGTGTAGGCAAGGCCATCGGCAGAAACCCGCCAGCGCTCGGCGAGGGCAGGGGTGGGCGCGAGCGAGCCCGGTTCGTAGCTCACGAGCGGATCGAAAAGCGCGTGGATGATCCGGCCGTCGTTGGTGCTGGTCACCGTGTGGGGATCCAGATCCGAAGGCTCGGCGCCCGTGCTGAGATGGAGCACACCGGTGCGGGTGCCCTGGTCGACGGCCGATTCCGGTCGGTCGCAACCGGTAGCGGCGAGCAGGGCGAGAGCGACGAGGGCCAGGAGGCCGGAAGAGCGGGACATGCGTGGGTTGTAGTGGAGTTCTCCTCGATATGTGGAGCGCGAAGCGGGCGCACCTCGCCGGTCGGCGTGAGGATCCACGGTCGAGACGTTGGCTGAAGAGCATGGTGCCGACGACGAGAAAGATCCCGATGCGGGTCTTCATGGCGGGTGCTCGCCGAGGCTAACCACGCCCGTCCCCGGCCGGAACCCCGCGCGGCGGGTGCGCGCCCAACAGGAATCCGGTATTTTGGGGCGCCCCACGGGAATAACGCCGCACGAGAGCGGAATGAACTCAGCGCGGGGACTGGAAGCGATACTCCGTCTTCGAGGTGAAGGTCTGGCCTGGGCGGAGAATCGTAGACGGAAAATGCGGGTGATTTACCGAGTCGGGGAAGTGTTGCGTTTCGAAACAGTAGAAGCCGAACCGCTCGCCGGTGGTGTCGGGAATCAACGGGCTGGTGTAGAGCTGGACTCCCGGTTCCGTGGTCCATGTCTCCATGGTCAGGCCCGAACGCGGGTCGCGTATACGCGCCGCCATGATCAGGCGGTTGTCGGTCGGCGAGGAGCGATTAAGCACGAAATTGTGGTCGTAGCGCTGATTCGGGGCCAAGGCGGCCGCTCTGGCCCCGAGTTTTTGCGGCTGGCGAAAGTCGAGGGGCGAGTCGGCGACCGTGCGGAGTTCGCCGGTAGGAATCAGTTCCCGGTCGACGACCGTGTAGCGGTCGGCGTTGAACGTGAGTTCGTGGTCAAGCACGTCGCCCGCGCCGGCGAGATTGAAGTAGGCATGATTTGTCAGGTTGACGGGCGTGGGCTTGTCGGTGGTGGCGCGATACTCGATGCGAAGCGTGGAATCGGCGGTGAGGGTATAGGTGACGGCGACGTCGAGGTTGCCCGGAAATCCCTCCTCGCCATCCGCGCTTCGATAGGAGAGTTGGACCGCGGCGCCGTCCGCGGTGGTGAAAGGGCGCGCACGCCAGACGACCCGGCTGAAGTTTTTCCTTCCGCCGTGGAGGAGGTGCTGACCCGAGTTTGCCGCCAAACTGTAGTCATTGCCGTCGAGGCTGAATCGGGCGCGGGCGATGCGATTGGCGACCCGGCCGAAGACTGCGGCCGCCTGGGGGAAGCCACGCTGGAAACCTTGGGGGCTGGCGGTAATCTCGCGGATCACGTTGACCGATTTTCCGTCACCTCCGGGGATGAGGAGTTCGGATACGATCGCGCCGTAAGTTATCACCCGTGCGACGGCGCCCGAACCATTGGTCAGGGAATATAGGTGGACGGTTTCGCCTTCGGGCGTCGTCCCGAACGGCGAGGTGGATACTCCCGGCGACGCAGCGGGGGCACTGAGCGACAGAAGCGTGGCGAGGACGCCCGCGAAAAATCGAAGGCAATGGCCTACGGACGCAGCGGAAAAAACGAGCAGGGGCATCAGCCGGATGAAGCGAGGCCCACTCGGCACGGCAAGGCTGGAGACGTATCGCGACGGGCGTGCGCTCAGTCTGCCACCGTTTCGCGCCAGTTGCTCACCGAGAACGGCGTCACAAGACCGTCGAAAACCTCATTGCGAAGCGAGATGTCGTAGTGCACCGCGGGCGAGGAATTGAAGGTCACGGCCTTGGCTACGATCGCGCCATAGATCGCCTGACTGTTCGAAACGGTGAGCGAACTGACCGGTGTGTAGATGACTCCGTAGAAGGCGGTGTTGGTCGCCATCGAGTAGGAATCATAAGGATTCGTGGTCGAAACGATGAAGCATTTCTTGGGTAGCTTCGTGTCGTTCTGAATTCCGCCTCCGCCGATCGTAACGTCGCCAGCGACGTGCAGGCGAAGGGAGCCGTTCGTGGTGATCCTGATCCTCGCGGTGTTGGCGATAAAGAGGTCGCCGGACAGCACGATCACGACAGGGCCATCGACCGTGAGGGTCTGCGAACCGGTAAGAGAAAGATTCGAGCCGTAAAAAAGCGTCGGGGACGTCGCACCGGACGTGCCGATTGTCGCCGTGCCACTGGGAAGGGTGGAGCCAACGCCTGAAGGGATCACCTCTTCGAAGATCGGTTGATAAGGGCTCGTGCTGATCCGCGAGGAATCGATCTTGGTGCTGGTGGGGGTGGAAGGGCCCATCAGACGAGCGCTCGTGCTGACGGACGGGTCCATGCCCGCGCTCGACACGTAGCCCTTGATTTGTGCGTTGGTAAGTTGGACGGGAGCGGTCGTTGACGAAACGAAGCCCGAACTGATGATCGCGGAAAATCCCGGAGTCTGGGTGGAATAGTCGCCCAACGTCGAATCGTAGCTGTCGGCGGAGCCGGCAGAGCGGAAGCGCACCCGGCCCGTGGTCCCCGCAACGGCGTTTACGAATAGCGCGGCCTTCGATGAGCTCGAGGTCAGAGTGCGATTGATGGTCTTGCCGTCGTGAGTGGTAGACCCGGTGACCGTCACCGTCCGCGTTCCCGTGGTGCCGGTGTAGTTCGCAATTTCCAGCGCAATGGAACCGGTGGCACCACCGCCGAGATTCAGGCCCGTGATCGATTTACTGGCGGTCGTGCCGACGATCGTCCAATCCGTCCACGTGTTTTTGTTCAGCGCCCAAAGCGCATCCTCCATGCCCATTTCAGCGAGTTCGAGGCTACGGGTGCCCAGTAGGGTGCGGCTGCTAAGGGCTAGGGAGCGATAGCATACGGTGATGTAGCTCCCCAAACTCAACGCGAGCACGGCGGCAAAACACAGTGCTGCCAAAAGAGCTGCCCCTCGTTCCCGACGAACCCGAAGTCCAACTCGGATCGGCACGGGCTCTCCCCGGAGTTTTCCGGCGGGTTTTTGAGCCTGGATTGGGCCGATCGAAAACATTCTGAAATCTGGTGCCGCTGAAGCTCTCGGATCGCGCAACAAATGCGAGTGTGCAGTAGAGGAAAAAACACGGACCGAGGTGGCGTAACTACTCATATCGGCAATGAGATTGACCCTATGTTCCAACGAACCTCCGGAATAGGCCCGATTCGACCCACAGCGGAGAGCTCCGCATCTTCTGCCTAGTCGGGGCGATACCCCGCCGGAATCGCCGTCGAGATTCCATTCTCAACTGGTCAAAGTGCTCCGTGTCAGCACGCTGGTTAGGCCATATGCTGCTGCCGCGGCGCGCTCGCAACTGCCGGCAGTCAGCTTTCCCATCCCAAACGAACTCCAAAAAATCCAAGATGATTCAAGTAATTGCTCGTTGCCTTATCGTCGCCGCCCTTTGCGGCACTTCGTCGCTACTCGCCCAGAATGAAAAGAAGGCCAAGGCCGGTCTCCCGCTGGTCGCTGGTGCGCGGGTAAGCCCGCACGAAACCACTTACGTGCGCGTAGGGACCGACAGAAGCACCTCCACTCTGGTTTCGATCACCTACGGTCGGCCGTATTCTGCGCGGGGAGGCAAGGGGGAGTCGCGGAAAATCTGGGGCGGTCTTGTCCCGTGGAACAAGGCCGACCGTTTGGGCGCGGATGAGGCAACGCTCATCCTGCTACAACATCCCATTGACATCGGAGGCAAGACGATCCCCGCCGGCGCGCATACCCTCTACATTGTGCCGTCGGACACCGGAGCTTCCAAGTTGGCTTTCAGTTCACACATCGGAAAATGGGGCGTCCCGGTGGACGAGACCAAAGACGTTGCCCGCGTCGATCTGAAGAAGGAGAGCATCGACAAGGACGTCGATCAGCTGACGATCACTCTGGAAAATCACGGCAGCTCCGGGTTGATCAAAATCGCCTGGGAGCGCACGCAGTTCTCCGTGCCCTTCACGATCAAGAAATAAGCAGTCGGGACTCCTCTTTCGGCAGCGCGCCGATGTTGTCGGCGCGCCCTTTTTGCCAGAACGCTCAGATCAACAATCGGACGAAACCCGCGCTGTAAGTTGGCGCCCCCACGGGGAATCGAACCCCGCTTTGAAGATTGAGAATCTCCTGTCCTAACCGATAGACGATGAGGGCGTGCTTGGGAGGGCGAACACTTCCGTTTTATTTGCGCGCGTCAAGTGCACATTCATCGCGCGCCTCATCTACTCGAATCCAAGTATTCCCTCCGCTGGAAGCCGTCATGATTCACTGACCGGCTCCCAATTGTGGAGAGCGCACACGTTCATCGAGGGAACCGCCGGCCCGCAGACAGAGAAACGAAACGTCATGCGCGGCGCCCCGCTCGTGGAGGTTCGCCGCAAAAGATGTCGGGACTCGGCGAGGCGCGCTCATGCTAGCGACCGTTTTTTCCGCCGCCTTGCAGGGGATCGAAGCGGCGACGGTTCACGTGGAGGTCAATGCCGGCGAGGCGGGCGAACCGAAGCTGATTCTCGTCGGCTTGCCCGATGCCGCGGTCAAGGAATCCGATGACCGCGTCTTTTCCGCGCTTAGCAACAGCGGATTTCGCCCGCCCCGCACGCGCACGACGATCAACTTGGCACCGGGAAATCTGCGAAAAGAAGGCCCCTTCTACGACCTTCCGATCGCGCTGGGAATTCTAGCTGCGACGAAACAGATGGCCGCCGAGCGTCTCTCGGATTGGCTCATTGCCGGTGAATTGAGTCTTTCGGGAGCTACGCGTCCCGTGCGCGGTGCTCTGGCGATGGCACGTCTCGCGCGGACCTTGGGGAAACGCGGACTGCTGCTGCCTGGAGTTTCGGCAGAGGAGGCGGCGCTGGTCGAGGGGGTGGAGGTATTTCGCGTCGACTCCCTCGACGCGGCGGTGCGTTTTCTCAGCGGGACTTTGGCGTTGGTCGCCGCGGCCCCAGTTGCGCGCGGCAGGGATGGGGCAACCGCCAAGATCGAGGGGCAACCGGGGGCGGATTTTTCCGAGATCAAGGGACAGCACGCGCTGCGGCGGGCGGTCGAAGTGGCGGTCGCGGGGAATCACAATCTGCTCATGATCGGCGCTCCGGGAGCCGGGAAGTCGATGGTGGCGAAACGGATTCCGTCTATCATGCCGGTGCCGACGCTCGAGGAACATCTGGAGATCATGAGCATCCATTCCGCTGCAGGGCGGACTATCAGCGGAGAAATGACGTCGCACAGCCGGCCATTTCGGTCGCCGCATCACACGGTCTCGGATGTGGCTCTACTCGGTGGTGGTTCGATACCCGGGCCGGGTGAAATTTCGTTGGCCCATCACGGCGTGCTGTTTCTCGATGAACTTCCCGAGTTCAAGCGATCCGCGCTGGAAGTCTTGCGCCAGCCGCTTGAGGACGGCGACGTGACCATTTCGCGCAGCGCGGGCAAGGTGACCTTGCCGTGTGCCTTCATGCTCGTCGCGGCCATGAATCCCTGCCCGTGCGGTTACTTGGGAGATCCACGACGTGAATGCCGCTGCACGCCGACCCAGGTGCAGCGCTATCGCGCCAAGATCAGCGGCCCGCTGCTCGACCGGATCGACCTGCATATCGAAGCTCCGGCGCTTTCGTTGGCGGAATTGCGCACCGAAAAACCCGGCGAATCGTCTGCGGTGTTGCGCCGTCGGATCGACGCCGCTCGGGCGTGTCAGCATGGGCGCCTCGCGGGATCAGGTATCACGTCCAACGCCCGGATGACGCACGCGCAGATTCGCAAGCATTGCGCAATCGACGTTTCGCTAGGCGACCTGCTGCAGCAGGCGATGGAACAGCTATCCCTCTCTGCCCGAGCCTACGACCGTATCCTCAAGGTCGCCCGCACCATTGCCGACCTCGCCGGAGCCTCCCGGATCGAGGCACCTCACCTCCTGGAGGCGATCCAGTATCGCAGCCTTGACCGCGCGGTCTTTTACTGAGGGCTGGGCACTTCGGAGGCTAGCATGGCGCGGTCGGCGCGGGACTGGATGATCGCGATATTGCGTTCGACCGCCTCGATGTAGGGATTCGCTCCAGCCGGATACGGCCGGGCCAGAAATCGATACATCGCCTGAAAGTCCCCTTCGAGCTTTGGCTGCACGACGTGTTTCCAGAAGCCGGGAGTTTTTGCGGCCAGATCTTCCGGCGATTTGAACAACCGCGAGGATGCCGGGATGCCGACATAGTCATCGGATTCCTTGAACTCGTTGAAGAGAATGCCGAGTTCGTCCGGGTAGTCGGCAGCGGCCATCTGGCCGAGATAATCGGCTGTGGCCAACGCACAGCCGATCTGACGCTCGACGGGTTCGCGAAAGTGAAGCGCGCCGATCTTTTTCGTGGGTCCCGTGCAGTTGATCGCACCCAGCACGGCTTCGACCTCCTGCTCGGTGGCGCCGATTCCTGGAAGATAGGACGCAGCAAACGAGCAACTCCGCAGCACGTGGCAGTAGGTATATTTAGCCCCAGTTCCGGAGGTGTCAGAACGCAGCTTCAGGTAGCCGACGTCGTGCAACAGCACACCCGCCATACCGAGTTCGAACATCCGCGACGTGATCACCGGCTCAACGCGCGCCATGAGGCGGCCTTCGAGGACTTCGGTGATGCACACCGCCGCCTGCAGGGTGTGCTCGAAATCATGGTAGCGAACGTCGTTCGCCGCGTAGTCGGGGTGCCGGCCGGAAAAAAGCGCATCCACATCGCGCAGAACCGTGGAGATCCATGCCATGCTTGCGCGTGGATACATCGCAGAGAATTTTCCGGAGACAAAAGCCGCCACGGCTTGTGGGTCCTTGGTGTCGACAGGTGGGAACGTGGCCATGCGCAGAGACGCTGGAAAACTCAAGAGCACCTGTGATTAAGAATTTGCGGGATACGCCAGCAAGCGCAAAGGTCGCCAGCTTCACGTATTGATGATCGCGGGCATTACGGGCGGAGTGGGGTGCGGTAAGTCAACCGCGGGACGAGCGCTGGAACGGCGCGGATTTCGTCGCGTCGACTCGGATCAGGTCGTGAAGGAGGTCGTCCTGACCGACCCCGAAGTGATTCGCGCGATTGCGGCCAAATTTGGGACATCGGTGCTCGCCGCGGACCGTGAAGGACTGCCTGTAATTGTTCGGCCGGCACTCGCGGAGCGGGTATTCAATGACGACGAAGGGCGCCGGTGGCTGGAGGATTTGACGCATCCGCGGGTATTCGCGGCGTGGCGCGCAGCAATCGCGGCCGAGCCGGCGGCGCGGTTCGTGATCGAGGTGCCGCTGCTCTTCGAAAAGCAATTGGAGAATTGGTTTGATTTCACTTTGTGCGTCGCCTGTTCTCCCGACCGTCAACTCGCCCGACTGGAGCAACGCGGCCTTCCGCGCGTGCTCGCCGGGCAGCGAATTTCCAAGCAACTGCCGCTGGCGCGCAAAATCGAGCTCTCCGACTTTGTCCTCTGGAACGACGGCTCACCGTCCTTCCTCGAAGCTCAGGTCGATCGCTTGGCTGAAGCTCTTTCGGCGACCTGAAACTTCGCTTGGTGCGCCGCGTCAGACGCAAGCGCGCCGCCGTTTACTCCTTCGAAAACCTCGACATGGCCCTACCTCCCAAAAACGACGACGATACGCCGTCCGGTCGCTCCGCCGCCGGTGACGCGGCGCCCAAGAAAGCGCGCGCCTCGCGTTCACGCTCCCGCCCGGCCAAGCCGGACGAAGACAAAGCCGTCAAGCCGGTGAAACGTGCCCGTCGCGGCTCCGTGGCGAAAGTCGAACAGGGTGAATTTGCCGCGGTGATCGCGGCTCCGGAATCCGCGCCGCGCGTCGAACCGGTGATCCGCGAGGAACCGCCCGCACCACCGCCGCCCCGGGAGGAGCCGCGGTATTTCCAGCCGTCGGAGTCGGCGCCGCCGTCCCGTGAGCCCGAGCCTCGGGCCGAGCCATCGCCGGCACGTGAGGCGGCCGAGCCGCGCCCGGAGCGCGAAGACTTTTCGCCGTCCCCTCGGCCCGATGAGCCGGCCGGTGCACGGGAACCGCAGGGCGCGGACCAGTCTGAGCCACGCGATTCCGGCTCTTCGAGTTCGCGCGAGAACGACGGTGGCGGCCGCCCGTCGCAGCCACAAATGCAGGGGAATCGCGGCGACAGTCATGGCGGCGGGCAGCACGGTCACCAGCCACACGGCGGCGGCGGTGGTCGGGGTGACGACCGCTTCTGGAAGCACGGTAAACGCAAGCGCGGCCGCCACGGCGGCGGCGGACACTGGCAACCGGGCGGGCAGGGCGGGGGACACGGCGGGCGGGAGCAGCATCCGCCACAGCCGCCACCGCCGAGCACCGCCGTCGTGTTTGGCGATCTGCCGAATCCGTCCCGCTTCAACGACCTCCCGGCACTCGATGCACTCGCGGGCCAGTTGGCAGTCGGCGAGGGCGAGCCGATCTTCCTGCACCAGATCTACGCGAAGACGCTGGCCGACCTCACTGCGTTTGCCCGCGGGCAGGGCGTGCCGTTCGACGGCGTGCCCAACCGACGGCAGCTGCTGGCGGAGATCTTCAAGTTTGCCGCGGCGAACAAGCGGCCGCTGCGCGATGTCGGCCACATCGATCAGAACGACCGCGGCTGCTTCGTCGTGCACGAGCACGTGAACTACCGCCTGTATCCGGAAGACGCCTACCTGCCGGACAGCCTCGTCAAACGCTACGGTTTGAAGCGCGGCCATCGCCTCGAGGTGCTTCTGCAACCGCCGCTCGAGGGTGAGCGCTGCCCTTCGGTCGTCCGGGTCGAAAGCGTCATGGGCATGAAGCCGGACGACATCTCGAAGGTGACCCCGTTCGAGGAGCTCGTGCCTTATTACCCGCTCAAGCGGATCCTGCTCGAGGATCCGGACGTGGTGAAGGACGTCTCCATGCGCGCCGTCGATATCCTGACGCCGGTCGGCTTCGGCCAGCGCGGGCTCATCGTCGCGCCGCCGCGCACGGGCAAGACGATCCTCCTGCAGAACATCGCCAACTCGATTTCGGCCAACAGCCCCGAGGTTAAGCTGATCCTCCTGCTCATCGACGAGCGCCCCGAAGAAGTGACGGATTTCCGCCGCCACACGAAGGGCGAGGTCGTGTCGTCGACGTTCGACGAGACACCCGAGAGCCATGTGCACTGCGCCGAAATGGTCATCGAGATCTGCCGGCGCCGCGTCGAGCAGGGCGAACACGTCGTGATCCTGCTCGATTCGATCACGCGCCTCGCCCGCGCCTACAACGCGCTCACCAGCGGCGGCAAGACGATGTCCGGCGGTCTCGAATCCAACGCCCTGCAGAAGCCCAAGCGCTTCTTCGGCTCCGCGCGCAACATCGAGGGCGGTGGCAGCCTCACGATCATCGCCAGCGCGCTGATCGATACGGGCAGCCGCATGGACGAGATCATCTTCGAGGAATTCAAGGGCACCGGCAACAGCGAGCTCCACCTCGACCGCGGGCTCGTCGAGCGCCGCATCTTCCCGGCGATCAACATTGATCGCTCCGGCACGCGCAAAGAGGAACTGCTCTACCACCCCGACGAATTGCAGCGCATCTACTCGCTGCGCCGCGCGATGCAGGGCCTCGGGCCGATCGAGTCGATGGAGATGTTGATCACCCGGCTGAAGAAGACCAAATCCAACACCGAGTTTCTCCTCAGTCTCGCCCCGAAGTAAGCGCGCCCCGCCGCAATGCAATCCAGCCCCCTGCCGTCCGCCTCCTCCGCCGCCGACGATTACGTCCTGCAACTCGCGGTGGAGCGCGGCTTGCTGCATCGCGCGCAGATCGACGCGGCCCGCGCGCTGCATGCCGCCAACGCAAAGGATGGCCAGCCCGCCCCGCGGCTCATCGATGTCCTCGTCAAACAGGGAATCCTGAGCGGCCGGCGCGTCGCCGAACTGCTCGCGAACGAATTCGGCATGCAGATGGCGCCCGATCTGACGAACATGCGCATCGGCAACGATACGCTCGAACTCGTCCCGCGCGCCATCGCGGCCAAGCACCGCTTGCTTCCCATCGCCCGCGAGACCAACAAGCTCCGCGTCGCGATCTGCGATCCGCTCGATACCGACGGTCTCGACGCCCTCGGCTACGTGGTGAAGATGCCGATCGAAACGGTGATGGCCACGGTGGAGGAAATCATCTCCGGCATCGATCGCTTCTACGGCAAAGACGCCAATTCGATCGACGATCTGCTCAACGATCTCTCGGCCAACGATGCCGCCGACGCCACCACCGCGGTGGAGAGCGATCCGGCCGCGGCCACGGCCCAACCCGATGCCGAAGCCGACGCACCGATCATCAAGCTCGTCCATCAGATCATCATCGAGGCGATCCAGCGGCGCGCATCGGACATCCATATCGAGCCGCTCGAAAAGCGCTTCCGCGTCCGCTACCGGATCGACGGCGTGCTGATCGAGGTCGAGAATCCGCCGAAGCGCCTCCAGCTCTCGATCATCTCGCGGCTGAAGATCATGGCGAACATCAGCATCGCCGAAAAACGTATCCCGCAGGACGGCCGCATCCAGATCCAGGCCGGAGGTAAACAACTCGACCTCCGCGTCTCGTCCCTTCCGACCGCCCACGGTGAAAGCATCGTGATGCGTATTCTCGACAAGGAAGGCCTTACGCTCGGTTTGCCCGAGCTCGGCTTCCTCAGCGACGACGCCGCGATCTTCGAGCGCCTGATCTCGCTCCCCGACGGCATCCTGCTGGTCACCGGCCCCACGGGCTCGGGCAAGACGACCACGCTCTACGGCTGTCTCCACTTCATCAACAAGCCCGACCGCAAGATCATCACGGTCGAGGACCCGGTCGAGTATCAGCTAAACGGCATCAATCAGGTGCCGGTGCGCCATGATGTCGGCATGACGTTCGCGTCCGCCCTCCGCGCCATGCTGCGCCAAGCGCCCAACATCGTGATGGTCGGTGAAATTCGCGACCTCGAGACGGCCGAGATCGCGATCAACGCGTCGCTCACCGGCCACATGGTGTTCTCCACGCTGCACACCAACGACGCGCCCGGCGCCGTCACGCGCCTCATCGACATCGGCGTGAAGCCGTTCCTCGTGTCCACCTCGCTGCGCGCCGTCATGGCGCAGCGGCTCGTGCGCAAGATCTGCAAGAACTGCAAGCAGCCCTACACGCCGGATCCGAACGAGGTCCGCTCGCTCAACATCAACCCGGCCCAGGCCGCCAACGCCACCTTCGCCCGCGGCGAGGGCTGCGGCAACTGCAACGCCACCGGCTACCGCGGCCGCATGGGCATCTTCGAGATCCTCGTGGTGAACGACGAACTGCAGAAGATGATTTACGAGAATGTCGGCACGGTGAAGCTGCGCGAGAAAGCGCGCTCCCTCGGCATGCGCACGATGCGCGAGGACGGCGCCCGCAAGGTGACCGCCGGGCTGACCACCATCGACGAGGTCGTATCGATCACCGTCGGCGACGCCATCTAGCGCGCCGCGCCTCCTGTTTCCCCCCACGCTTCACTCCGGTTCCCCATGAGCTACGAAATGAATGACCTGCTCGACCTCATGGTCGATCAGGGAGCCTCCGACCTCCACATCCAGGTCGGGCAGCCGCCGACCATCCGCCTGAGCGGCAGCATGACTCCGATCGACGGTCCGGCGCTGACGCCCTCGGACACGGAGAAACTCATGCTCTCGATCACGCCGGACGGCCACGTGAGCAACGTGAAGCTCAACGGCGGCGCCGACTTCGGTTTCGCATTTGGCGAGAAAGCACGGTTCCGCGTCTCCGTGCTCAAGTCCAAGACCAACTACGGCATGGTCCTGCGGCAGATTCCCTACAAGATGTTCGGCCTGCGCGACATTGGGCTGCCGGATAAGATTCGTGAACTCCTGTATCGCCCCCGCGGCCTGATCCTCGTCACGGGCCCGACCGGCTCGGGCAAGTCCACCACGCTCGCGTCGATGGTGAACTACATCAACGAGTGCCGCGACGGACACATCATCACGATCGAGGACCCGATCGAGTATTACCACAACCACAAGCGCTGCGTCGTCACCCAGCGCGAGGTGCATGTCGATGTGCCGAGCTTCTCCGAAGCCATCCGGCGCGCCCTGCGGCAGGATCCCGATGTCATCCTCGTCGGTGAAATGCGCGACCTCGAGACGATCGAGGCCGCGATCAGCGCCGCCGAGACGGGCCACTTGGTTTTCGGCACGCTGCACACCAACAGCGCCGCCAAGACGGTCGACCGCATCGTCGATGCGTTCCCGGCCAACATGAAGGACATGATCCGCACGCAGCTGGCATCGTCGCTCGTCGCGGTCATTTCCCAGGTGCTGTGCAAGAAAATCGGTGGCGGCCGCGTCGCCGGCTACGAGATCATGGTCAACACGACTTCGATCGGCTCGCTCATCCGCGAGAACAAGACCTTCCGCATCCCTTCCGATATCCAGACGGGAGCCCACCTCGGCATGATCACGATGGACACGCATCTCATGAGCCTCGTGAACCGCGAGATCGTCGCGCCCGACGAGGCGCTCGAGAAGGCGCAGGATCCGAATGTCATGCGCGAGAAGTTCCTCCAGATGGGGCTCAAGCTCCGCGAACTCTAAGCTGTCCCCGCCCGTCCGATCCGCATGTTTCCCAGCCACAGTCCGGCGATCTACGAATTCCTGAAGGAGCAGCGTCTGGTCGATGACCAGCAGCTCGACGCGCTCAACGAGGAGCACAAGGCGACCGGCAAGCCGCTCGCCGATGTCGTCGTCGACCTTGGCCTCGTCGAGAAAGAGGAGCTGCTGCAACGGATCGCGCTGCACCTCGGCTACGATTATCTGCGCGAACTCCCGGTGCAGTTTTCCGGCGAGGCGATCGCCGCGGTCAACGGCAAGCTCGCCCGCGACTACGGCGTGATGCCGCTGCGCGCCGACGACCAGAGCGTGGAACTCGTCGTCACCGACCCTTTCAACACGCAGGCGGTCGACGACCTCGCCTTTGCCCTCGATCGCAATGTCCGCCTCTACTTCGCCGATCCCGACAAGGTCGAGGTGCAGATCAAGCAGCACTACGGCGAGGATCAGGAGAGCATCGATGACGTGCTGCAGGAAATCAGCACGGGGAAGATCGAGACCGGCGGCGGAGCCTCGCGCGAACTCACCGAGCGCGACATCGAGTCGATGGCGGAGCAGACTCCGATCATCAAGTTTGTGAACCTGGTCATCGGCCAGGCGATCCGCGACAAGGCGAGCGACATCCACTTCGAGCCGTTCGAGCACGAGTTCAAAATCCGCTACCGCATCGACGGCGCGCTCTACGAAATGGCGCCGCCGCCAAAGCAGCTCGCGCTACCGATCATCTCGCGCGTGAAGGTGCTCGCCAGCCTCAACATCGCGGAGCGCCGCGTGCCGCAGGACGGCCGCATCAAGATCAACATCGGCGGCCGCGCGGTCGACCTCCGTGTG
>JACCED010973656.1_pt1 | contig 18778 bp, 17 predicted proteins | sample 7455021 | NCBI WGS metagenome assembly JACCED01 (sample SAMN15323456, study PRJNA562643) | freshwater metagenome | isolation source: river surface water | place: USA:Blue River Watershed | collected 2017-08-19 | reverse complement strand
TGGCCCAGCGGCGCAGCCTGGCCCTGCCCGCGCTGCAGGGCGAGCGCTTCATCCTGCGCGAGCGCGGCTCGGGCACACGCCAGGCGACCGAGCGCTTTTTCGCGGACAAAGGCTTTGCGCCCGAGACCTGGCTCGAACTCGGCAGCAACGAGGCGATCAAGGAGGCCGTGGCCGGCCACCTGGGCGTGGCCGTCATCTCGCGCCACGCCCTCAAGGCCGAGGACCTGGCGCGCGATGTGTGCCTGCTGCCCGTGACCGGCCTGCCGATCCGCTCGCAGTGGCATGTGGTGCACCCGCGCGCCAAGCAGCTTTCGCCGATTGCCCGCGTGTTCCGCGAGCACTTGCTTGAGCAGGCGCGCCACTGGCCGATCGCCTGAGGCGCACGACTTACAATGGGGCCATCTTTCGCGCCAGGGCCGATGGCCCCGCGCGCAGCCGGCCGGGCCTCTCGCAGCGCCTGGACCACGACAGACAAGGAACCCTCTCCATGAGCCTCAAATGCGGCATCGTGGGCCTGCCCAATGTGGGCAAGTCCACCCTCTTCAACGCCCTGACCAAAGCCGGCATTGCGGCCGAGAACTACCCGTTTTGCACGATCGAGCCCAACACCGGCGTGGTCGAAGTGCCCGACCCGCGCCTGCAGGACCTGGCCAAGATCATCACACCCGAGCGCATCGTGCCGGCCATCGTCGAGTTCGTGGACATCGCGGGCCTGGTGGCGGGCGCCTCCAAGGGCGAGGGCCTGGGCAACCAGTTCCTGGCCCACATCCGCGAGACCGACGCCATCGTCAACGTGGTGCGTTGCTTTGAAGACCCGAATGTGATCCACGTGGCCGGCCGGGTCGATCCGATCGCCGACATCGAGGTCATCCAGACCGAGCTGTGCCTGGCCGACATGGCCACCGTCGAGAAGTCCTTGCAGCGCTACACCAAGGCCGCCAAGAGCGGCAACGACAAGGAAGCCGCGGCGCTGGTGGCTTTGCTCACCAAGGTGCAGGCCGTGCTCGACCAGGGTAAACCGGTGCGCACGCTCGACCTCAATGAGCAGGAGCGCGCGCTGCTCAAGCCGCTGTGCCTGATCACGGCCAAGAGCGCCATGTTCGTGGGCAACGTCAGCGAAGACGGCTTCGAGAACAACCCGCTGCTCGACCGCCTGAAAGAGTACGCTGCTGGCCAGAACGCGCCCGTGGTGGCGATCTGCGCCAAGATGGAAGCCGACATGTCCGAGATGAGCGACGAGGACAAGGCCATCTTCCTCGAAGAGATGGGCCAGACCGAGCCGGGTCTGAACCGCTTGATCCGCGCGGCCTTCAAGCTCTTGGGCCTGCAAACCTACTTCACCGCCGGCGTGAAGGAAGTGCGCGCCTGGACCATCCACATCGGCGACACCGCGCCGCAGGCGGCGGGCGTGATCCATGGCGACTTCGAGCGCGGCTTCATCCGCGCCCAGACCATCGCCTTTGACGACTACATCGCCTACCAGGGCGAGCAGGGCGCCAAGGACGCGGGCAAGATGCGCGCCGAAGGCAAGGAATACGTGGTCAAGGACGGCGACGTGATGAACTTCCTGTTCAACGTCTGACCGACCGCTGCGTCCACAAAAAAACCGCTCTCAGGAGCGGTTTTTTTCTGCCGTGTCGTGTGGATGCTGGGCCCGCAAGTGATCGAGGGGCGTGTGCGGCCCTTTGTGCCCCAGGTAGGTGGGCGCCACCGCCGACAGCGCGGCGGGCGTGATGCCCAGCGCCTGCAGGCCCGGCAGGCGGCCGCTGCACACATTGTCGACCTGCATCGAGGCCAGGTTGTCGCGGCTCATCAGCGTCTGGCCCGGCAGGCACTCGAGCGTGGCCGCTTGCAACCAGCCCACCCAGTGCGGCAGCGCGATCACCGGGCGGCCGCGGCCGTGGCGGATGCCGGCCCACTGGCCCGCGGCCTGCACCAGCTCGCGCAGGGTGAACACCTCGGGGCCGCAGACCTCCAGCGTCTGGCCGACGCTGTGGGGCTCTTGCAGGCAGCGCACGATGGCCTCGGCCACATCGCCGACCCACACCGGCTGAAAACGCGTGGCACTGCCTGCGAGCGGCATGATGGGGAAGGTTTGCTGCAACTTCGCAAACAGGTTGAGGAAGCGGTCTTCGGCGCCAAAGATCACGCTTGGGCGCAAGACCGTCAGATCGAGGTCGGCCGAGCGCAGCGCCGCCTCGCCGCGCGCCTTGCTGCGCTGGTAGCGCGAGGGGCCCTGCAGGTCGGCGCCGAGCGCGCTGATGTGCACCAGGCGGCGCACGCCCGCGCGCTGCATGGCGCGCGCGATGCGCTGGGGCAGCGCCACGTGCGCGGCCTCGAACTGCGCTTCGCTGCCGTGCAGGATCGCCACCAGATTGACCACCGCGTCCTGCCCGGTCATGAGCTCGGCGAGCCGGTCTTCGTCGTGCACATCGGCCTCGATCACGGTCAGCGAGGGAAAGATCTGCAAGGGCAGGGCATGGGCCCAGCGCCGCGTGGGTACAGTGACCTGCCAGGCCAGGCGCACCAGGTGCTCGCACAGGTGGCGGCCGACAAAGCCGCTGCCGCCCAGCACCAGCACGCGCGGCTCGCGGTGCATTTCGGATTCGACGTCCATCATCCGCTCCGCGGGCGCGCCAGCCACTGCGTGGCCAGCTCCACCCAGTAGGTGCCGCCCAGCGGGATCAGCTCGTCGTTGAAGTCGTAGCTCGGGTTGTGCAGGGTGCAGGGGCCGCCGCCGTGGCCCATCTCGCGGTGCGCGCCGTCGCCGTTGGCGATGAACACATAGGCCCCGGGCTTGGCCTGCAGCATGTAGGAAAAGTCTTCCGCGCCCATGGTGGGTTCCTGCGCGAGCACATGCGCTTCGCCGACGATGCCGGCCATCACCTGGCGCGCGAACTCGGCCTCGGCCGGGCTGTTCACGGTGGGCGGGTAGTTGCGTTCGAACTCGAACTCGCAATGTGCGTCAAAGGCGGTGCAGATCGATTCGGCGATCTGGCGCATGCGCGCCTCGATCAGATCGAGCACCTCGGTGGTGAAGGTGCGCACCGTGCCTTGCAGCTCGCACGAGTCGGGCACCACATTGGTGGCCTCGCCGGCGTGGATCATGGTCACCGAGATGACGCCCGCGTCCAGCGGCTTCTTGTTGCGCGTGAGGACGGTCTGGAAGGCCTGCACCATCTGGCAGGCGATGGGCACCGGGTCCACGCCGTTGTGCGGCAGCGCGGCGTGGCTGCCCTTGCCGCGGATGGTGATCTTGAATTCATTGCTGGACGCCATGACCGGGCCGGGGCTCACCGCAAAGCGGCCCGCCGCCATGCCCGGCCAGTTGTGCATGCCGAACACGGCTTCCATGGGGAATTTTTCGAACAGGCCGTCGGCCATCATCTCGCGCGCGCCGCCGCCGCCTTCTTCGGCGGGCTGGAAAATCAGGTAGACCGTGCCGTCGAAGGCTCGGTGCCGGGCCAGGTGCCGTGCGGCGGCCAGCAGCATGGCCGTGTGGCCGTCGTGGCCGCAGGCGTGCATCTTGCCCGCGTGGCGGCTCGCGTGCGCAAAGGTGTTGAACTCCTGCATGGGCAGCGCGTCCATGTCGGCGCGCAGGCCGACCGCGCGGCCGCAGGCGCCGCCATCGCGCCCGTGCACCACGCCCACCAGGCCGGTCCGGCCCAGGCCGCGGTGCACCTCAATGCCCCATTCGGCGAGCTTGGCGGCCACCACCTCGGCGGTGCGTTCTTCCTCAAAGCACAGCTCGGGGTGGGCATGGATGTCTTTGCGGATGGCCGCGATCTCGGCCGCATCGTGGAGGATGGATTCGATCAGTCGCATGCGGGCAGTCTAGCCGCTCGCTCTCAACCTTGCCAACGCCCGGGGCGCTCGAAGGGGCGGGTTTTCACTGTCGTCGACCGTACAGGGGGCCTCGGTGGGCCAGGGCACAATCCCGCGATGCAAACACGCGGTGGATGGACAAGCTGGCTGCTGGGCGCGGCCTTGCTGGTGGGCGCCGGCGCGCAGGCCGCGCCGCTGCTGCGCTGCGAGCTGACGTACGCCGGGCGCACCAGCACCGTCGAGGCCCGCCCGGTCACCGACCCCTACCGCGTGCCCGCCCAGCCGGTGGGGGAATTCGGGCGCTTTCACTTCCAGCCGGTGCTGGTGGGCGAGGGCGAGCGCATCGACCGCATCGCGCTCTACGTCTACATGAGCGCCGCCCCGCAGCCACTCTTGATCCAGCAGGCCAAATACCTGCCGCCTTTCGCCTCCGCCGGCCACAGCGGCCCGCTGCCGCTGACGGGCGAGCAGCGCCTGTATGCCGGGCCGATGGAACGCGAGCTGATCTACCAATGCCACTTGCACGGGGTGCAGCCATGAGGCGCGGGCTGTGCGCCTGGGCGCTCGCGCTGTGCGCGCTGGTGCCGGCCCAGGCGCTGGCGCAACCGGCGGGCGGCGTGACGCTGGTGTTCGCGGGCGACACCACGCTCGACGACGCGGCGGGTGCGCTGATCGCGCGCGGCGGCGACCCGCTGGCCAGTTTTGCGCCGCTCTTTGCCCAGGCCGATCTGCGCCTGGCCAACCTCGAGTGCGTGGTCGCCACGGTCGGCGAGCCGGCGGGCAAGAACTACACCTTCCGCGCCCACCCGCGCGTGCTGCCGGTGCTGCGCCGCCACCTCGACGGCGTGACCCTGGCCAACAACCATTCGGGCGACTTTGGCCGCGCGGCCTTCGCCGAAATGCTGGGCCTGCTCAAAGGTGCCGGGCTCGCGCAGGCCGGCGGCGGCATGGACCTCACCGAGGCGCACACGCCCTGGATCGCCGAGCGCGGCGGCCTGCGCATCGCCATCCTGAGCTACAACGAGTTCATGCCGCGCAGCTTCGAGGCCCGGCACGACGCGCCCGGCATCGCCTGGAGCGAGGACGAGCAGGTGCTCCATGACATCCGCCGCGCGCGCACCGTGCACCGCGCCGACCTGGTGATCCCGTTCATGCACTGGGGCTGGGAGAACGAGCCGCTGGCCAACGCCCGGCAAAAAAGCCTGGCGCGCGCCATGATCGAGGCCGGCGCCGACGCGGTGGTCGGCGGCCACCCGCACGTCACGCAGGACATCGAGTTCCACCAGGGCAAGCCCATCATCTACAGCGTGGGCAACTTCGTCATGAAGGAAACCGACAACGCGGCCCAGCGCCTGGGCTGGGTGCTGCGCCTGCGCCTCGATGCGCAGGGCGCCGCCGGCTTTGACACCCATGTGGCGCGCATCGACCAGGACGGCATTCCGCGCCACGACCCCGACACCCCCAGCCCCTGCTGGCAGCGCGGCCAGGCGCAGGTCGCCAGCTGCCTGGCCGGGCGCCGGCCCTGACGCGCGCGCGCCGCTGCGCCACAATGACCGCATGAATGCCCCAGCCCCCACCGTGGTGCGCGGCGCCTGCCCGCACGATTGCCCCGACACCTGCGCCTTGCTGACCACCGTCGAGCACGGTCGCGCGACCAAGGTGCAGGGCAACCCCGACCATGCGCTGACCGACGGCGTGCTCTGCACCAAGGTCACGCGCTACACCGAGCGCACCTACCACCCCGAGCGGGTGCTCACACCCCTGCGGCGCACCGGCCCCAAGGGTGCGGGCCAGTTCACACCGATTTCCTGGGACGAGGCGCTCGATGAGATCGCCCGCCGCCTGCAGGCGATCGCCGCGCGCAACCCCGAGGCCATCCTGCCCTACAGCTACGCCGGCACCATGGGCCTGGTGCAGGGCGAGTCGATTTCGGCGCGCTTTTTTCACAAGCTCGGCGCCTCGCTGCTGGACCGCACCATCTGCGCCTCGGCCGGCGCCGAGGCGCTCACCCAGACCCTGGGCAACAAGGTCGGCATGAAGGTCGAGCACTTTGCCGAGTCCCAGCTCATCGTGATCTGGGGCAGCAATTCGATCGGCAGCAACCTGCATTTCTGGCGCCTCGCGCAAGAGGCCAAGCGCCGCGGCGCGCGGCTGGTGTGCATCGACCCGCGCCAAAGCGAAACCGCCGACAAATGCCACGAGCACATCGCGCTCTTGCCCGGCACCGACGCGGCGCTGGCGCTGGCGCTGATGCACGAGCTCATCGTGCACGGCTGGCTCGACCAGGACTACATCGACCGTTACACCCTGGGCTGGGATGCGCTGCGCGCACGTGCCTTGCAATGGCCGCCCGAGCGCGCGGCGCAGGTGTGCGGCGTGCCGGTCGAGCAAATCCGCCGCCTGGCGCGCGACTGGGGCACCACCCGGCCCGCGGCCATCCGCCTGAACTACGGCATGCAGCGTGTGCGCGGCGGCGGCAACGCGGTGCGCGCCATCGTCTGCCTGCCCGCGCTGACCGGCGCCTGGCGGCACCGCGCGGGTGGCCTGCTGATGTCGAATTCGGGTCACTTCCCGGTGCGCCGCGCCCCGCTGCAGCGGCCCGACCTGCTGGGCGAGCGCCGCCCGCGCACAGTCAATATGAGCACGATTGGCGACGACCTGCTGCGCGAAGCGTCACCCGACTTTGGCCCCAAGATCGAGGCGCTGATTGTCTACAACAGCAACCCGGTGGCGGTGGCGCCGCATTCGGGCCGCGTGGTGCAGGGCTTTGCGCGCGAGGACCTGTTCACCGTGGTGCTCGAGCACTTTTTGACCGACACCGCCGACCACGCCGACATCGTGCTGCCCGCCACCACCCAGCTCGAGCACTGGGACATCCACACCAGCTACGGCCACACCGACGTGCTGCTGAATCGCCCGGCGATCGCGCCGGTGGGGCTCTCGCGCACCAACACCGACATCTTCCGCGCCCTGGCGGCGCGCATGGGCTTTGACGAGCCCTGCTTTGCCGACAGCGACGAGCAGCTGTGCCGCAGCGCGATCGGCGATGCGCAGGATTTCGAAGTCCTGCTCGAACACGGCTTTGCGAGCCTGCCGCTGCCCGACGCCCCGTTTGCCGAGGGCGGTTTCCCGACGCCCTCGGGCAAGTGCGAATTTTTCAGCCAGCGCCTGGCCGACCAGGGGCTGGACGGCCTGCCCGACCACCTGCCCAACCACGAGCCGATCGGCAGCGACCCGCGTCACCCGCTGGCCATGATCTCGCCGCCGGCGCGCAACTTCCTCAACTCCAGCTTCGTCAATGTGCAAAGCCTGCGCGACATCGAGGCCGAGCCCGTGCTCGAAATCCACCCGCAGGACGCCGCCGCGCGCGGCATCTCAGACGGTGCGCCGGTGGCGGTCTTCAACGACCGGGGCCGCTATCTGTGCACCGCACGCGTGAGCGCCCGCGCCCGACCGGGTGTGGTCAATGGCCTGGGCATCTGGTGGCGCAAGCTGGGCTTGAACGGCACCAATGTGAACGAGCTCACGCACCAGAAGTTGACCGACCTGGGGCGCGCGCCCTCGTTTTACGACTGCCTGGTGCAGGTGGCCCGCACCTGATCAGGGCAGCTCGGTGTTTTCGGCCGGCGCCATGGCCGAGCGCGGGCCCACCAGGCCCAGGCGGGCCTTGAGCGACTGCGGCTTGCCCGTGAGGAGGGCCGCGTAGTTGGTGGTGTTGGACAGCACCTTCTTCACATAGTCGCGGGTTTCATGGAAGGGGATGTTCTCGGCCCAGATGGCGGCTTCGAGCAAGGGCCCGTTGCGCCAGACGCGCGGGCGGCCCGGCCCGGCGTTGTAGGCGGCCGCGGCCATGGGCATGGAGCCGCCGAAGTCGTCGAGCACCAGCTTGAGGTAGCCGGTGCCAATGGCCACATTGGTTTCCTTGTCGGTGATCTGCTCGGGGGTGAAGCCACTCAGGCCAATTTTTTTGGCGGTCCATTTGGCGGTGGCGGGCATGACCTGCATCAGGCCCGAAGCGCCCACGTGCGAGCGCGCGTCCATGATGAAGCGGCTCTCCTGGCGGATCAGGCCATACACATAGGCCGGGTCCAGGCCGATGGCCTGGGCGCGGCGCACCACGGTTTCGCGCAGCGGCATGGGAAAGCGCTGCTCGAAGTCGATCACGCCCTTGGTGCGCTCGCTGGTGTTGATGCAGCGGTCCCAGACCTGGCGCTGGCAGGCCAGATCGGCGGCGGCCAGCAGTTCGCGGTCGCCCATGCCGCCGGGCGTGTGCAGGTTGGTGGTGTAGTTCCACTCGCGGTTGCCTTCGGCACGCAGACCGATCTGGATGGCGTGCAAAGCGCGCTGCAGGCCCGGGTTGGCCTGCGCCTGGGCTTTTTCAGGCGGCGTGAGTGCGGCGGGGCGCTCGGGCACGGTGAGGGGCTGGCCGAGTTCTTCGAGCGCGAGCTGCTCGTAAAAGCCGCGCACGCTGGCGATGCCGCGCAGCAGCAGCTGCGCCTCCTGGCGCTGGGTCTCGCTGCTGGCGGTGGCCTGCAGCGCGCGGGCGCGCCAGTAAACCCAGCTCGGGTCCTGGCGCTGGGCCTCGCCCATGGCCTCGGTGGCGCTGAGCACCTGGCGCCATTGGCCCGCACGCAGCGCGGCGCGCACCTTCCAGGCCAGCAGCTCCTCGGGCAGGTCGCTGTCCTGGCGCACCTTGCCGAAGTATTCGCTGGCGTTGTCCTGCAGCCTGAAGGCGGCTTGCTTGCCGATCACGCCCCAGGTCCAGTTTTTTTCCTCGGCGCTCAGCATCAGGCCCCAGCGCTCCTCGAGCAGGTGGGCGGCCTTGTCGGGGTTGCTGGCCGCCAGGCGGATCAGCGCGAGCACCGCGAGTTCCTTGCGGTTGCGCGTCACGGCCACCAGGCGTTTGTCGAGGTATTTGGCCGGGTCGCTCACGATCAGCGCGACCTGCTCGGACAGGCGCGGCGCCTCGATGTCGACCGCGTCCTTGGCGGCCTTGGGCCGGTTGGCGTCCATGGCCAGGCGGGCCTTGCGCCAGAGGTCCAGGCCGTTGATCTTGCGGCCCGAATGCAGGTGCTCGGCCAGCCAGGTGCAGCCGTCGTCGGCCTCGCGCTGGGCCTGCCAGAGCTTGAGCGCCTCCTGGGTCACATCGGTCTTGCGCAGGATCGCCTCGGCGGCCAGCGCGTAGCAGCGCAGTTCGCGGTCGTCGCCCATGCGGTACTTGGGGTGTTCGTTGGCGATCGTGCTCCAGTCGCGGCGCTTGCCCGCCTGCAGCAGCCAGTCGTTGCGCAGGCGGTCTTCGTAGTAGCTGCCCGCGTAGCGCTGCATGAAGGTCTGGATCTCGCCCTCGCTGGCGGTGTCCAGGCGCGTGCGCAGCTCCCAGTAGGCGGCCAGGGGTTCGAGGGGGTGGCCCTGCACCTGGGGCAGCAGGTTGGCGAGGCGGGTTTTGTCGGCGCGGCGAAAGGCCTGCTGCATCTCGAGCAGGGCGTCGTCGCCACGGTTTTGCGCCAGCGAGGCGCAGGCGGTCAGGGACAGGACACCGAGCAGTGTCAGAATCGAAGGCAATCGCTTGAAAGAAGGCATGCCCGATTATGGACAAAGCACAAGCCAAAAAGGCCTTGCGCCAAGACCTGGTTCAGGCCAGGTTGAATCTGCCCGACCGCCTGGCGCGCGCCGAGGCACTGCAGCGGGTCATGCGCATCTGGCTGGTGGGCCGGCCCGACACGGTGATCGGTGCCTACTGGCCGATCAAGGGCGAATTTGACCCGCTGCCCGCGCTGCACCGCTGGAAAGAGGACGGTGAATTGCTGGACGAGCCGCTGCGCCGGCGCATCGGCCTGCCGGTGGTCAACAAGCAGCACAAGACCCTGACCTTTCACGCCTGGTACCCGGGTTGCCCCATGGAAGAAGACGCCTACGGCATTCCCAAACCCAAAGACACCGAGCTGATCGTGCCCACGCTCTTGTTCGTGCCTTGCGTGGGCTACAGCGCCGGTGGCTACCGCCTGGGCTACGGCGGCGGCTTTTACGACCGCACGCTGGCCGCGTTGCAGCCCAAGCCCTTCACCGTGGGCCTGGGCTACACCAACGGCTATGTGGACGACTTCGAGCCCGAGCCGCACGACCAGCCGCTGGATGCCATCCTCAACGACAACGGCGTGGTCTGGCCGGTCTGAACCCTTGCAACACCCATGGCCCGACCCAAATCCGCCACCCACGACCTCAAGCGCGACGCCATCCTCGACATCGCGGCGCAGTGCTTTGCCGAGCGCAGCTACCCGGCGGCGAGCATGAACGAGATCGCCGCCGCCTGCGGCACCTCCAAGGCGCGCCTGTACCACTACTACGAGAGCAAGGACGCGATCCTGTTTGACCTGCTGGACCGCCACACCCAGCGCCTGCTCACGCTGATCGCGCAGACCGAGGCCCGCGCCCAGCGCCTGAACCTGGACGACCGCGCCGCGCTGCACGAGCTGGTGCGCGCCTTTTTGCAGGAATACGAAAGCGCGGCCACGCGCCATGCGGCGCTGCTCAACGACACCAAGTTCCTGAGCGACGAGCCCGACGCCGCACTGGGTGCTTCGCCGCGGGAGCGGGTGCTCGACCGCCAGCGCGACATCGTGGCCGCCATGACGCGCTTTTTGCGCCGCGCCTACCCCGAGCGCCTGAACGCCACCAACCAGACCGCGGTGACCATGATGCTCCTGGGCATGATCAACTGGACCTTCACCTGGCTGCGCCCGGGTGGGCCCATGAGCTACGCGCAGTTCGCCGAGGAAGTCGTGGCGATGCTGGAGCATGGCCTGCGATAATTTAACTATCCGTAATCGATTTCGTTTAGGTAAAATTCCGCGACCCCACCGAATTGGAGAGATCCCCATGGCCCACGCCCCCCAAAAAGCCTTTGCGAGTCAGGCCGACCTGACCGAAAAGAAAGTCACCTTCGAGCAGCTCAGCCAGCACTGCTGGGCCTACACCGCCGAGGGCGACCCGAACTCGGGCGTGATCATTGGCGACCGCTACATCCTGGTCAGCGACACCACCGCCACCCCGGCCATGGCGCAGGACCTGATCAAGAAGATCCGCACCGTCAGCGACCTGCCGATCAAGTACGTGCTGCTCACGCATTACCACGCGGTGCGCGTGCTGGGTGCTTACGCCTACGCCGCCGAAGGCGCGACCGAGATCATCGCCAGCCAGGGCACGCTGGAGTTGATCCAGGAGCGCGGCGCGCAGGACATGAAGAGCGAGATGGAGCGCTTCCCGCGCCTGTTCCGTGGCGCCGACAGCGTGCCCGGCCTGACCTGGCCAACCATGGTGGTGGGCGGCGGCAATCCCACGAAGGGCGAAGTGCCCGGCAAGCTCAGCATCAACCTGGGCGGCGTGGTGGTGCAGATCTGGCACCCGGGCCCGGGCCACACCAAGGGCGACACCATCGCCTGGGTCGAAGAAGAAAAAGTGCTCTACAGCGGTGACCTGGTTGAATACGAAGCCGGCGTCTACACCGGCGACGCCCAGCTCGAGGAGTGGCCGGCCACGCTCGAAGCCCTGCGTGCGCTCAAGCCCGAGTTCATCGTGCCCGGCCGCGGCGAGGCCATGAAGGGCAATGCCAACGTCAACAAGGCGCTGGACTACACCAAGCTGTGGGTCGAGACGCTGTACAAAGCCGGCCAGGAAGCCGTGGCCGCGGGCATGGACCTCAAGGCCGCGATGGCCCATGCGCGCAAGAGCATGGACCCGATCTTCGGCCATGTCTTCATCTATGAGCACTGCCTGCCCTTTGACGTGACCCGCGCCTACGACGAAGCCAGCGGCATCAAGCACCCGCGCATCTGGACCGCCGAGCGCGACATGGCCATGTGGAAAGCGCTGCAGGACTGAGCCTGCCCCTGCACCCACCCGTCGGGTGGGCCCCCTTCAAGACCTGCCGGCCAGTTCGCGCAGGTCTTTTTCGTAGGCGCGCAGGCGCCGCGCGGCGCGCTGGCGCTGCTCGGGCGTGGTGCTGTTGTGCAGTTCGGCGATGTTCTGGCAGCCCTGCGCGAGCCAGGCCTGCTGGCGTTCGCGGTCGGCCGGCGCCGGCGGGTTCATGAACTGGCCCCACAGGCCGCGCAGCCGCGCTTCGGCCTCCTGGGCACCGAGCGCCTCTTGCTCGATGGCGGTCAGCGCGTCCAGTACGGCTTTCTGGCGCCGCCGCATTTCCTGCTGGCCCCACTCGGGCGTCCAGGCCGACTGCGTCACATGGCGGCGCACCAGCGCGGTCTGTGCGGGCGTGAGCGGACCGTAGAAATCGGCGTAGCGCTCGGCGGCCTTGTCGACGCGGCGCTGCAGGCGCTGCTCGGGCGGGCCTTTGAGCCATTCGTCTTGCCACTTCGCGTTCTTGCGGGCCCAGTGGCCGGTCAGGTGCTGGCGCTGGCGCGCGTCCAGCGTTCGCGCCACCGGCGTCGCCTGCCGGGCGGCCTCGTCGGCCAGCCGTGCCAGGTGCTGCTGCACCTGCTGGCTGAGCTGGCAGGCCTGGGCCTCGGTGACCGGGCCGTCGGCCAGCGTGGCCATGCGCCCGAGCAACTCGGCGTAGGCCGGCAGCTCTTGCACGCGGTGCCAGGCCTGCAGCTGGTCCAGCGCTTCGCGTGCGCGCGGGCCCTGCGCCTCGCTGAAATCGACATGGCCATCGAGCCACCAATACAGCAGCGCCGGCGCCTGGCTGTAGCCGACCTTGACCGCGCTGCAGGCGCCCAGCAAGAGCGTGCCCAGCAGCAGCGCGCAGAGTCGATGGCGGATAATTCCTGAAAGCAAAGGGAACACGGTATGGCAACAGCGCTCGATGTGGTGATCATGGCGGCCGGCAAGGGCACGCGCATGAAAAGCAGTCTACCCAAGGTGCTTCAAACCCTGGCAGGCAAGGCTTTGGTGCGGCATGTGGTCGACACCGCACGCCATCTGCAGGCGCGCCACACCATCGTCATCACCGGCCATGGCGCCGAGCAGGTCGAGGGCGCCTTGCGACAGGCCTATGGCGACAGCGGCCTGCAGTTCGCACGCCAGATGCCCCAGCTGGGCACCGGCCATGCGGTGCAGCAGGCCGTGCCGCACCTGCCCGACGACGGCACCGTGGTCGTGCTCTCGGGCGATGTGCCGCTCACGCGCGCCGAGACCCTGCGCGAACTGGTGGCGGCCAGCGGCGGCGAGCGCCTGGCGCTGCTGACCATCGAGTTGGCCGACCCCACGGGCTATGGCCGCATCGTGCGCAGCCCCAGCGGTCAGGTGCACGCCATCGTTGAACACAAGGACGCCGACGAGGCGCAGCGCGCGATCCGCGAAATCTACAGCGGCATCATGGCCGTGCCCGCGCGCCGCCTCAAAGCCTGGCTCGCGCGCCTGGACAACCGCAACGCGCAGCAGGAGTACTACCTGACCGATGTCGTCAAGTTCGCCGAGGCCGAGGGCGTGCCGGTGGTCGCGCACCAGATCAGCGACACGGCCGAGGTCGCGGGCGTCAACAGCCCCCTGCAGCTGGCCGAGCTCGAGCGCGCCTGCCAGCAGCGCCAGGCCCGCGCGCTCATGGAAGCGGGCGTGCGACTGATCGACCCGGCGCGCTTCGATGTGCGCGGCGAACTCGTCTGCGCGCAGGACGTGCAGATCGATGTGAACTGCATCTTCGAAGGCCGCGTGGAACTCGGCGAGGGCGTGAAGATCGGCGCCCACTGCGTGCTGGCCAACTGCCGCATCGACGCCGGGGCGGTGATTCACCCCTTCACCCACATCGACGGCGAGCAACTCGGCGTGCGCGTGGGCGAGGGCGCGCTGGTGGGTCCCTTCGCGCGGCTGCGCCCTGGGGCAGAGCTCGGCGCCGAGGTGCACATCGGCAACTTCGTCGAGGTCAAGAACTCGACGCTGGCGCGTGGCGCCAAGGCCAACCACCTGGCTTACCTGGGCGATGCCACCGTGGGCGAGCGGGTCAACTACGGTGCGGGCAGCATCACCGCCAATTACGACGGTGCCAACAAGCACCGCACCGTGATCGAAGCCGATGTGCACATCGGCAGCAACTGCGTGCTGGTGGCCCCCGTGACGATCGGCGCGGGCGGCACCGTGGGCGGCGGCTCCACCATCACCAAGAGCACCGAGCCCGGCGCTTTGAGCGTGGCGCGCGGCAAGCAGCTCAGCGTGGCCAACTGGCAACGCCCGCAAAAGAAAAAGTGACGCGCTTCAGCGCGCGGGCAGCGCGATCTGCGTGCCGAACTTGGCGCGCTTGGTCGCGAAGAAGGCCTTCACATTGCGCACGTTCGCGTCTTGCGTGAACAGACGCTGGGTGAGCAACAGGTAAGCCGGCATGTCGACGGCCTGCACCAGCAGCACGAAATCCGGCCCTGGGGACACACGCCAGCACTGCTGCACGGCCTCGTCGGCCACGGCACGGGCCTCGAACGCGGCCACATGCTCGGCGCCCTGGCGGTCGAGCGTGACCTCCACAAAAGCCTGTAGGCCATGCCCCAGCTTGTCGCGGCTGAGGACGGCCACCTGGCGCTCGATCCAGCCGCCGTCCACCAGGCGCTTGACGCGCCGCAAACAGGTCGGGGCCGACACATGCACCCGTTCGGCCAGGGCCACATTGCTCAGGCTGGCGTCTTCTTGGAGCGTCCGCAGCAATTGGAGGTCGATGTCGTCAAGTTCTGAAAATTCCATGAAATCATATTAAATGAAATAAAAAACCGTCATGTGATTTATTTGAACAAAAAGTTCATGAATAAGAAAAAAATGATCTGAAATTTCGATCGGGCTTGCCTACCATGCCCCCATTCCATCGACCCAGGAGTGTTTTCCCATGTGTGGCATCGTCGGCGCCGTCTCCCATCGCAACATCGTTCCCGTGCTGGTGCAGGGCCTGCAACGGCTCGAATACCGGGGCTATGACTCCTGCGGCGTCGCCGTGCACGCGGCCAGTCTGGGCGGCAGCGGCGGCTTGCAGCGCGCGCGCAGCACCGCGCGCGTGGCCGAACTCATGGACCAGGTGAGCACCGACCACATCGAAGGTGGCACCGGCATCGCCCACACGCGCTGGGCCACGCACGGCGTGCCTGCGGTGCACAACGCGCACCCGCACTTCAGCCACGGCACGGGCGCGGTCGAAGGCAAGCCGGGGCGCGTGGCCCTGGTGCACAACGGCATCATCGAAAACCACGAAGAGCTGCGCGCCGCGCTGCAGGCCAAGGGCTATGTGTTCGCCAGCCAGACCGACACCGAGGTCATCGCGCACCTGGTCGACAGCCTGTACAACGGGGACCTGTTTGACGCCGTCAAAACCGCCCTGCGCCAACTGCACGGGGCTTATGCGATCGCGGTGTTCCACAAGGACGAGCCGCAGCGCGTGATCGGTGCGCGCGCCGGCTCGCCGCTGATTTTGGGCGTGGGCCAGGGCGAGACCTTTTTGGCCAGTGACGCCATGGCCCTGGCCGGCGTGACCGACCAGATCGTCTACCTCGAAGAGGGCGAAGTGGTGGACATCCAGCTGGGCAAATACTGGGTGGTGGACCGCGAGCACCAGGCCGTGACCCGCGCGGTGAAAACCGTGCACGCCCACAGCGGCGCAGCGGATCTGGGGCCCTACCGCCACTACATGCAAAAGGAAATCTTCGAGCAGCCGCGCGCCATCGCCGACACGCTCGAGGGGGTCGAAGGCATCACGCCCGAGCTGTTTGGCGACGGCGCCTACAGCACCTTCAAGGCCATCGACAAGGTGCTGATCCTGGCCTGCGGCACCAGCTACTACAGCGGCTGCGTGGCCAAGTACTGGATCGAAGCCATCGCCCAGGTGCCCTGCCAGGTCGAGATCGCCAGCGAATACCGCTACCGCGACTCGGTGCCCGACCCCAAGACCCTGGTCGTCACCATCACCCAAAGCGGCGAGACCGCCGACACCCTGGCCGCGCTGCGCCACGCGCAAAGCCTGGGCATGACGCAAACGCTGACGATTTGCAACGTGTCCACCAGCGCCATGGTGCGCGAATGCAAGCACGCTTATGTGACGCGCGCCGGCGCCGAAATCGGCGTGGCCTCGACCAAGGCCTTCACCACCCAGCTGGCCGGCCTGTTCTTGCTCACGCTGGCGCTCGCGCAGGTCCATGGCCGCCTGAGCGAGGCCGAAGAAGCCGCCCACATCAAGGCCATGCGCCACCTGCCGGCTGCGCTGCAGGCGGTGCTGGCGCTGGAGCCGCAGCTCATCAGCTGGGCCGAGGATTTCGCGAGCAAAGAAAACGCGCTCTTCCTGGGCCGCGGCACGCACTACCCGATCGCGCTCGAGGGTGCCCTCAAGCTCAAGGAGATCACCTACATCCACGCCGAGGCCTACGCCGCCGGCGAACTCAAGCACGGCCCGCTGGCGCTGGTGACCAGCGCCATGCCGGTGGTCACGGTGGCGCCCAACGACCAGCTCTTGGAAAAGCTCAAGAGCAATATGCAGGAAGTGCGCGCGCGCGGCGGTGTGCTGTATGTGCTGGCCGACGGTGGCACCCAAATCGAGAGCAGCGAGGGGGTGCATGTGATCCGCATGCCCGAGCACTACGGCGTGCTCTCGCCCATCCTGCACGTGGTGCCGCTGCAGCTCTTGAGTTACCACACGGCCTGCGCGCGCGGCACCGATGTGGACAAACCCCGAAATCTGGCAAAAAGCGTGACGGTGGAGTAATTCTTGGGTGCTACAGCGAACGGTCTATACCGAGAGCCAGGTAGACCCGCCCGCATTCGCTGTATTGGGCCGCGCAGAGCCCCTGCCTAAGCTCCAGGCATGCCTGCACTGCACCGACCCATCGATTCAAGCACGTCCCCCATCCGCCTGGTGTTGGCTGACCCTCACCCGGTCATGCTCGAGGGCTTGTGCATGCAATTGACCGCCTGCCCGGACCTGCAGGTGCAGGCCTGTGTGCAGGATGGCGCGTCGGCGCTGGCGGCGGTGCGGCAATGGGACCCGGACTGCCTGGTCATGGAACTGGCCTTGCAGGGGCGCCATGGCGTCGATGTGATCGCGGACATGCAGGCCGAAGGCCGGCGCGCCCGGCCGGTCCTGTTCACCTCGGCCGCGCTCAAAGAGGTCATGCGCGCCCTGGACCTCGGGGTGCAGGGCCTGGTCTCCAAGCAGCGTTCGCACCACGATCTGGCCGACAGCATCCGCAAGGTGCACGCCGGCCAGACCGCGCTCGACCAGGACCTCACGGTCAAGACCATGGCCCTGTTGCTGGACCGGCACAAAAGCCGCCAGCAGGCGGTGCATGCACTGACCCCGCGCGAGGTCGATGTGGCCCGCATGGTGGTTCAGGGCTGGCCCAACAAGAAAATCGCCACCCATCTGTCGATCAGTGAGGGGACAGCCAAGCTGCACCTGCACCACATCTACCAGAAGCTCAACTGTCCGGGCCGCATGGCCCTCATGCTGTACATGCAGCAGCACGGCCTGGTCTGAGGCCGGCCCCGGCATTGGCCCTTGCCCATGCATGTTTGACCCCCACCCGATCCAGGAGCCACCATGAACGCCCCCATTGAATTGCCCGGCCATGATGTTGCCCACGCGCTGGCCGAAATTTACCGCTGCGCTGCGCAGGAAATGCTGCACGCCTACCAGTGCAACAAGGAAGCCATGCGCCTGCACGAGCGGCAGGCGTTTCGCGCCGCCTTGCACCATGCCAGCCTGTCATGCCGCCATTCGCAAGCCGCCTACGAGCACCTGCAGTCGGCGCTGGCGCATTGCACGCAACTGACCATGCCGTGCGCCCTGATGCCCACGCCCGAGGGCGCGGCGCCGCGTGCCTTGCCCTCGCAGTGAGTGCAGTGCGTTCGCCCTCGGTCAATGTCGGTCCTCGCACAGATGTGAAGGCCGCAGGTCCATAGACTGGCCACCACACGCCACAGCGCGTGTGGTGGCCACCAAAACGGGGCCACCACACGCGGACAACAGGGAGATACCAGCATGGCCTTACGCGTTTTGTTGTACGGGAAACACAAAGTCATCGCCGAGGGCGTGGCCGCCGTGTTGCGCAGCCACGCCGACATGGCGCTCGTGGGCTGTGCCGATGACGAAACCATTTTGCAAAACCTGAACGCAAGCGCGCGCCCGGATGTGGTGGTGATGGGGGTGGACCCGCGCCTGGGCCACGATGTCGCGCTGACCCGCCATCTGGCGCAGCAGCAGCCCAGGCCCTGCATCGTCGCTTTTTCCACCGAGTGCGACCGGGGCTCCGTGATGCAAATGATGCAGGCGGGCGCCACCAGCTTTGTGTCGACCCAAAGCAGCATGGACGAGCTGTTGCAGGCCATCCGTGCCGCTGGCGCGGGCCGTCCTTACCTGTGTCCGGCTGCGGGCGCGGTGATGGTCGACAACCTGCGCAAAAACGGCGGCGCGCACGGCACCAGCCCCCATTTGGGCGAACGCGAGTCGCAGGTGCTGTGCCTGATCGCCGATGGCTACTCTTCCAAGGAAATCGCGCGCAACCTCAGCATCGCCCCGAGCACGGTCGAGGTGCACCGGCGCAACATCATGCGCAAGGTCGGCCTGCACAAGGTGGCCGACCTCACGCGCTACGCCATCCGCAACCACCTGGTGCAGGTCTGAGCGCGGGGCTCATCCGGCCGCTGCCAGCGCCAGGGCTTGCGCCACCTTGATGCCGTCGACCCCCGCCGACAGGATGCCGCCCGCGTAGCTTGCGCCTTCGCCAGCGGGGTACAGGCCCGGGGTGTTGCCGCTTTGAAAGTCCGCGCCGCGCGGCATGCGCAAGGGCGAGGAGGTGCGGGTCTCGACCGCCGTCATCAGCGCGTCGGGCATGTCGTAGCCGCGGATCTTGCGGCCAAAGACCGGCAGCGCCTCGCGCATGGCCTCGACCGCGTAGTCGGGCAGCACCTGGCCGAGGTCGGTCAGTCGGATGCCCGGTTTGTAGGAGGGCTGCACCGCGCCAAGCTGGGTCGAGGGGCGCGC
>JACCED012087616.1_pt1 | contig 18790 bp, 13 predicted proteins | sample 7455021 | NCBI WGS metagenome assembly JACCED01 (sample SAMN15323456, study PRJNA562643) | freshwater metagenome | isolation source: river surface water | place: USA:Blue River Watershed | collected 2017-08-19 | reverse complement strand
TGACCCTCTTTTCTACCGCAGTTGGGGATAACTTGAGTAATCAGTCGTATAACGAATCATCTATTCGGGTATTAAAAGGGCTTGAGCCCGTGCGCCAGCGCCCCGGTATGTACACCCGTACCGAAAACCCCCTACACATCATTCAGGAAGTGATCGATAACGCGGCTGACGAAGCGCTCGCTGGCTTTGGAAAGCAAATTCAAGTCACACTCCACACAGATGGCAGTGTCACGGTTGAGGATGATGGTCGCGGGATTCCTGTCGGGCTCCATCCGGAAGAGAAGGCACCCGTCGCCGAACTGGTGTTCACGCGCCTGCATGCCGGCGGAAAGTTCGATAAGAAAGGCGGTGGTGCTTACGCATTTTCTGGGGGACTCCACGGTGTGGGTGTCTCGGTGACGAATGCATTGTCCAAGCGGCTCGAGCTTGTCATTTGGCGAGAGGGCGGTGCGCATCGCATGGTCTTCGGTGATGGTGCGGTGGTCGAGGCACTTAAGCTTGCCCCAGAGCTGTTGCGTAAAAAATCCGGCACACGTGTACGGGTTTGGCCAGACGCCGGTTTTTTTGATTCTTCTGCCATTCCGCTCAATGAGCTCACGCATCTGTTGCGCAGTAAGGCCGTGTTGATGGCTGGCGTCAAGGTCAGCCTGACCAACGAAAAGACAGGCGACACCAAGATTTGGCAGTATGAAAATGGCTTGGCTGGTTATCTGACAGAGGCGTTAGATGGCACCGAGTTGCGCGTACCTCTTTTTGGCGGTGAGCAGTTTGCGGCAGCGGACCACGAGAGCTTTGCCGATGGCGAGGGTGCGCAGTGGGTTGTTGCCTGGGCCGATGAGGGAAATGTTGTTCGTGAGTCTTATGTAAATTTGATCCCAACGCCCGCGGGGGGGACGCACGAATCCGGCCTGCGCGAAGGGTTATTTGCTTCCGTGAAGGCGTTTGCTGAGTTGCATGGCTTGCTGCCCAAGGGGGTTAAGTTGCTCCCCGAGGACGTTTTTGCACGAACAAGTTTCGTGCTCTCGGCCAAAGTCCTTGATCCGCAGTTTCAGGGGCAGATTAAAGAAAGACTCAACAGCCGGGATGCGGTGCGTCTGGTTGGCGGATTTGTCCGCACCTCACTCGATCTTTGGCTTAATACCCACGTGGAGTACGGCAAAAAACTGGCTGAGCTAGCGATTCGGCAGGCCCAGGCGCGGGCGCGCTCGGCTCAAAAGGTAGAGAAGCGCAAGAGCTCTGGCGTGGCGGTGCTGCCAGGAAAACTCACGGATTGCGAGTCCTCAGATGTTTCGCGCACTGAAGTTTTTCTTGTGGAGGGCGACTCGGCCGGCGGCTCGGCCAAAATGGGCCGCGACAAGGAGTTTCAGGCCATCTTGCCCTTGCGTGGCAAGGTGTTAAATGCTTGGGAAGTCGATCGCGACCGCTTGTTTGCCAATAACGAAATCCACGATATTTCCGTCGCAATCGGTGTGGATCCACATGGTCCCAACGACACGCCGGACCTGTCCGGTTTACGTTACGGCCGAATTTGTATCTTGTCAGACGCCGACGTTGACGGCTCGCATATTCAAGTGTTGTTGTTGACACTGTTTTACCGACACTTTCCACGCCTGGTTGAATTAGGACATGTGCACGTTGCCCGACCCCCATTGTTTCGCGTAGATGTCCCCTCGTTGGGTAAGCGTCCAGCCCGCAAAATTTACTGCCTGGATGCCGGGGAACTAGAGGTTGTCCAGGACAAACTGCGTAAAGAAGGGGTGCGAGAGGGATCCTGGGACATTAGCCGTTTTAAAGGTCTGGGCGAAATGAGTCCTGAACAGCTTTGGGAAACCACCATGAACCCCGATACCAGACGCATGCTCCCGGTCGGGTATGGATCGCTTGATCCTAGTGCGACAACGCGCATGTTCGATATGTTGATGGGTAAGGGCGAGTCTGGTTCTCGCCGTACGTGGCTTGAAGACAAGGGTAATCTTGCAGAGGTTGATATTTAAATGAATGATGGTGCGCAACCTGGGTTGTTTGACCCGTCGTCCTCAGACGATTCTTTGACGCTAGGCTTGTATGCCGAGCAGGCATATTTAGACTATGCCGTATCGGTCGTGCGGGGACGTGCCTTGCCAGATGTTGGTGATGGACAGAAGCCTGTGCAGCGCAGAATCTTATACGCTATGCAAGCGATGGGTTTGCAGTCTGGAGCCAAGCCAGTCAAGTCTGCCCGCGTTGTGGGCGATGTGCTGGGCAAGTATCACCCGCACGGTGACCAGGCTGCATACGATGCACTGGTACGCATGGCCCAACAGTTTTCGTTGCGCTATCCCTTGATCGATGGCCAGGGTAACTTTGGCTCGCGAGATGGTGATAACGCGGCTGCGATGCGATACACCGAAGCGCGCCTTACCCCGTTCGCCCGTCTGTTGCTGGAGGAGCTCGATGAGGGGACGGTCGATTTCGTCCCCAATTACGATGGTAGCCATCAAGAGCCTCAAATGCTGCCGGCACGCTTGCCGGTGATGTTGCTTAACGGTGCCTCGGGCATTGCAGTCGGCATGGCAACAGAAATTCCGGCGCACAACTTACGCGAAATAGCCCAAGCGTGCGTTGCTTTGCTCAAACAGCCAAGCTTGTCCGATGATGCACTTTTTGAAATGGTCCCAGGGCCAGATTTCGCGGGGGGCGGGCAGATCATTACGCCTGCGGCAGAGATTGCCCAGATTTATCAGTCGGGACGTGGCTCGATCAAGGCACGCGCACGTTGGCAGTTCGAAGAAATGGCGCGAGGCCAATGGCAACTGGTTGTGCATGAACTGCCGCCAGGTGCTTCTTGTCAGCGTGTGCTAGAAGAAATCGAAGACCTCACGAATCCGAAAGTTAAAACCGGCAAAAAGAGTCTAACGCCAGAGCAACAGCAGACGAAGTCACAGATGTTAGCGCTGCTAGACGCTGTGCGCGACGAGTCGGGTAAAGATGCCGCCGTGCGTTTGGTTTTTGAACCCAAGACCTCCAAGATTGATCGCGACGAATTCGTCAACACCTTGCTGGCACAAACCAGTATGGAAACAAGCGTACCGATCAATCTGGTTTGCATTGGGACAGATCATCGACCACGCCAGAAAGGCTTGCGCCAGGCGCTGCTTGAATGGATCGGATTCCGGACCGATACGGTTCTTCGCCGTACCCAGTTCCGCTACGACAAGGTCAGCGACCGTATTCACGTTCTCGAAGGTCGGATGCTGGTTTATCTGAACGTCGACGAAGTGATTCAGACCATTCGCGAGTCTGACGAACCACGCGCTGCATTGATGAAGCGATTTAAGCTCACCGAACGGCAGGCCGATGACATTCTTGATATGCGTTTGCGTCAGCTTGCGCGTCTTGAGGGCATCAAGATCGAACAAGAGCTGTCAGAAAAGCGCGCAGAGCAAGAAAAGCTAAAAGAACTGATTGATCAGCCAAGCGCTTTGAAGCGTCTGATTGTGAAGGAAATCGAAGCGGATGCGAAGCAATACGGCGACGAGCGTCGCACACTGATCAAAGTTGCCGAGCGTGCGGTCATGGAAGTCCGCGTGCTGGATGAGCCCATCACCGTGATCGTTTCTCAAAAAGGTTGGTTGCGTGCGCGTCAAGGTCATGGACATGACGCATCTCAATTCAACTTCAAGGCGGGTGATGATTCTTACGGTGTTTTTGAATGCCGAAGCACTGACACATTGATTGCACTAGGCAGCAACGGACGGGCTTATTCAGTCGCGGTGTCAGGCTTGCCGTCCGCGCGTGGTGATGGCGCGCCGGTGACCTCCATGATTGATTTGGCACCTGGGAGCCAAATTGAGCACATGCTCGCGGCTAGCGCTGAGTCGCGTTTTCTATTTTCGACTGAGCAAGGCTTCGGGTTTATCGCCAAGGTATCGGACATGGTCTCGCGGCAGCGTGCTGGCAAGCAGTTCATCACCCTTGAGGATCAGGATGCTTTGATACGTCCGGTTCCTGTCTTTGAAGGCGCGATTAACTTGGCATTGATGTCAACCCGTCAGCGCTTGCTGGTGATTCCACTTGAAGAGGTCAAGACGCTTGGCTCTGGGGGGCGTGGAACGATTCTGATGGGCATCGATGCGCCGGACAAGCTGGCACAGTGCGTTCCATTGTCTAAGGCGGGTATGCGTGTGGTAGGTCTCTATAGAAACAAGCAGGTCGAAGATGTGGTTGCCGGGGCTCATCTAGGCGAATATCTCTCTAAGCGTGCTCGCAAGGGTAAGCTGCTAGACATCCGTTCCAAAAATCCGGTGCTTTCACCTGTTCTTTGAAAGTAAAATGCGTAGCAAGGTATCTCTGAATCTTTTAGGGCAAGCAGACTCATGACGTTTCAAGTCACTATTCAACCCAGCCAACATCAATTTACGGTGACTGCAGAGCAGACCGTTTTGGATGCGGCCTTGGCCGCTGGCATTCTTTTGCCCTATAGCTGTCGTAGTGGCGCTTGCTCGACATGCAAAGCAAAGGTTGTTTCAGGCTCCATACAACCAGTTCCCAGTGCGGAGGTCGTGCTCACCCCAGAAGAGCGTGAGGCCGGTTACACCTTGCTTTGCCAGGCGCGTGCGACAAGCGACCTCGTGGTTGAGTCGCGTGAAATTCGCTTAGCCTCCGATATCCAGGTCCGCAAACTGCCGTCACGGGTGACTTCTATGACGCGTCCGGCCGCCGATGTTGCAGTCCTACAGCTTCAATTACCCGCAACCGAAACATTCAAGTTCTATGCCGGTCAGTATGTCGAACTGATTCTGAAGGATGGTAAGCGCCGTAGCTATTCGATGGCGAACCCGCCTCACTCAGCCGCTGCGCTTGAACTACATATTCGTCATTTGCCCGGCGGTTTGTTTACAGATCACGTGTTTGGTGTCGGTGCTACCCAGATGAAAGAGCGGGAAATCTTGCGTATAGAAGGGCCCTTGGGTTCCTTCTTTTTGCGGGAAGACAGCGACTTGCCGATTGTGATGCTTGCAAGTGGGACTGGCTTTGCCCCAATCAAGTCCATCATCGAGCACATGGTGCACCAGGGCATCAATCGTCCTGTAACGCTTTACTGGGGGGGGCGTCGTCCGGCAGATCTCTATATGCACGCACTCGCACAGAGCTGGGCGGCCACGATTCCGAATTTTACATACGTTCCTGTTGTGTCTGATGCGCTTGCCGAAGATGCGTGGACGGGGCGAACCGGCTTTGTGCATAAGGCCGTGATGGAAGATTTTCCGGATTTGGCCGGTCATCAAGTGTATGCCTGCGGTGCACCTATCGTTGTCGATTCTGCACGCCGGGAATTTGTAGCGCATTGCAAGTTGCCAGATGATGCGTTTTTTGCTGATTCATTTACGTCCGAAGCCGATTTAGCCGCATTAAAATAATTGTTATTCCGCAGTTCAGCCTTTTCTCAATAGGAAGTCTAGCGTGACGTTTCTCAATCGTATTGCTGCAGTCCTCAGTGTTAGCTGTTTGTTCAGCGGTGCTGTCGTTGCGAACCCCGTCGAAATTGAAGTTTGGCATACCTTGCGTGCTGCGCATAAAAGCGAGTTCGAAAAGTTAGCCAAGCAATTTAATGGTGACCAACGGGATGTTGTGGTTGTTCTAAAAGCGTTTCCTGATCAAGCTGCTTTGCGTAGCGAAGAGGCGCGTGCTGCGTTTGCCAAGAAAAAGCCCGCACTGATTCAACTCGAGGACAATCGTTCTCCAGAGATCATTGCTCAGCACAAAGAAATTGTTCCCTTGCATCAACTGCTCAAGCAGTTTCCGATCAAGGATTCAAAGTGGTTTTTGAATCAAACCACTGGTTTTATGCGTGACGCAAAAGGCCAACTCACAGCATTTCCTTTTATGGCCGAGATTCCAGTCATGTTTTACAACGTGGATGGATACAAGAAAGCTGGTTTGAATCCTGCGCAGCCTGCTAAGACCTGGCCAGCGTTGCAAGAGCATTTGCTTGCTTTGCGGGACAAGGCTCACTACGAATGTCCTTTTGCGATCAGCTATCAAGTGAATACCCATCTTGAGAACCTGGCGCCTATTAATGGTTCACTTTATGTCGTGCCAACAAATGGCTTGGACAATGCACGTGCACCGCAGCTGAATCTTTCTGACGCTGTGTTCATGCGACACATCTCGATCATGGTGAGCTGGAAGCGCTCAGAGCTGCTCATGCATAACGGCAACGGCAACGAAGCGGATCGTATGTTTGCGGAAAACCGCTGCGCTGTGATCACCACAACCTCTGGTGCGCTCGCACAAATGCAAAACACCCGTGGACTGAGCTTCGGTGTTGCACCGATGCCCTTTTATGATCAAGTCACCCCGAAGGCAGGTAGTCCGTTTGTAAGTGGGTCTGCGTTGTGGGCAACGGCGGGTCAAAGCAAAGAGCACAACAAAGCCACCATGGCATTCTTAGGCTTCTTGGCTGAACCTGCGATTGCGACCGTTTGGCACCAGCGTACTGGATTTCTTCCTTTGACCGACGCGGCATTCCGTTCAAGCGAAGGTGGTTTCTATGACCGCATTCCGGGCGCCAAACAAGTTGTGGACAGTATGCGCGCAGTCAACGATAAAAATAGCCGCGGATTTCGGTTACGTAACTATCCGCGCATTGAACCGATCCTGAGTGGCGAGTTAGATGCGGCGCTGTCTGGCAAGACGCCACCCGTCGCAGCGCTCACAATGGCTCAAGATGCCTCCGTGCGTATTGCTAATGAGGGATTGCCACCAGCAAAACCTGCTGCGCCGGCACGTCGTTAACTGCGCAGTCTTTAAGTGAAGAGGGGAGCACATGTTGCTCCCTTTTTTTATGCCTCTTTGATCCATGCGTGTCCGTCACAATTGTCACGTGTAGTCGCCACAAGTCACCATAGCGTTTGTTTCCTTTTGTGCGGCAAACCATGTGGACGATATTTCTCCGGAGTCTTCTTTTTCTCTCGTGCCTGGGCATCACAGCGTGCACGAAGGCTTGGGTCGATACTGGCGCACAGAATCAGCTCGCCGTGCAGAGTCCGATTGGTAAATTGGATTTTGGCTGGCGCCTTTCTGGCGACCGCTCGGTCGCTCCATTACAAATATTTTCGGATGCATCGCGGACTTGGCTTCAGTGGAGTCCTAAGCAGACCTTGCCCGCACTGATCGGGCTGGACGAGCAGGGCGAGCGTGTGTTGTCCTATCGCCAGCAAGGGCCGTATACCGTCGTCGAGGGGCATTGGTCACAATTACAGTTTCGCGCGGGGACGCGTCAGGCAAGTGCTCGCCGCGTGGCCGCCGCATCAACAATATCTAGCGTCTCTGTACCCCCTGCGGATGCTGTGCCGGGTATTCAGAAGCCTGCTCAGACACAGCCGGTCGTCTCTACACCGGTCTACACCGTTACGCCACAAGACCAGCATCTGCGGCAAGCGTTAGGCCGTTGGGCTTCCATCGGAGGCTGGCGGTTTCAACCAGATCACTGGGTAGTTGATGTAGACATTCCACTCACAGCTGGTGCAGAGTTTACGGATGATTTTATTGATTCCGTGCGTGCACTCGTCAGTGCAACGGAGTTGTCTGATCGACCATTGCAACCTTGCTTTTATTCGAATCGGGTGCTCCGTGTTGTGCCTGTGTCCGAGCATTGTGACCGAACCGTAGAGCAGGGCGCACCGTTATGAGGTTGAATTCGCTCATCGCACTCGTTGTTGTCCAACTATCCCTGCTGTCAGGGTGCGCTTTGCATAAGCGCTTACTTGATCAAGTGGGTGCTGCAACCACAGGACAGTCCGAGGTGGTACGGCAGCACCAGCAGTTTCAACGGGTCGCGACACAGAAGAGCGAAAAGCATCGTTCTCAACGGGTGAATCGCCCTTGGCTAGTTGGTCGCGCCGTGCCGCTGGCTCGAGAATTTACCTTACCGGCAGCGCTACGCGCGAATATCGACACCACGTTGATGTATCGCGATGGCCAGATCGACTTGCCGACTTTTGCCGAGAGAATTACGCGTGCCACGGGTATTGCAGTCCGTATCAAACCTGAGGCCTTATTGCCTGCGGAGAACTTCCTGCCGCGCCTGACCATCACGTATCCCGGCAGCTCCGCAGGGATGCCCACTACGGCTTCGCTGTTACAAGGATCGCATCGTCTCAGTGATGTCCTGGATGCTGTTTCACGTCGACTGTCGGTGCACTGGCGTTACCACGAACGTGCGATTGAGTTTTTTCGCACGCAAACGAAAGTATTCGATTTGCGTGTGCTCAGTCTGTCCGCCGAGGCGGACGCACGCTTGGGCCGCAGCGTCAGTGCGAAGGGTGCGGGCTTTGATCATTCGTCTCGTACCGCGTTAACGGGTTCGACGCAACATGTGATGGATGCAGTCAAGAGCCGACTAGAGCCTTTCTTAAGTCGTGCGGCAGTGATTGCTGCGCAACCAGGTGCATCCAGTTCAGTCGTGGTTACGGATATTCCTGAGGCATTAGCTGAAATCTCCAAATATCTAGAGCGAGAAAATCGGACTTTGACGAAGCGCGTACGACTCATATTTGAAGAAATTACGATCGCAACGAACGAGGACTCAGAGCTCGGACTGGATTGGGAAACCGTCTTTGCTCACGGTAAGCTCGCGGCAAGTCTTGCGAGTTCGGCTGCTGGCGCATCGGTTACGAGCACGCAGGCACGCGTGGCAGCAAGTTCAGCAGCGATGCGGACACAGGCGGTACTGAATGCGCTCTCGAAATATGGAACTATTCAGCGTCACGTCACAATCCCTGTTCTGACACTCAACCGTAGGCCCGTGACGCACGCGGTGCGAACAACCTTTACATATATTGACCAAGTAAAGTCTTCAGTCAGCGGCGCGCAGGGGAACGCAGTACTTGGTACGACTGCCCCATCGGTGGCAGTGACACAAAAGGAGGAGACGGTCGGTGCATTTTTGACGTTATTGCCAGACGTCCAAGAGGACGGTCAGATTTTGATGTCCGTGGCTTACGACAATACCGTCGCTCAACCGCTTAAGTCGATTGTTGTTGGTCAGGATAGTAATCGTCTTCAGATACAACAAATCACAATAGACGGACACGGGACTGTGCAACAAGTGGCGCTGAAGGCGGGGCAGCCAATACTGATCTCTGGGTTTGATGCGCAGAACGATTCGACAGATCGCGCACGTCTCAGCGTAGAGGCACCATTGGCACTCGGTGGTGGCGATCGACTCAAACGCGGTCGGACGGCGACGCTCATGATGTTGACGGCGCAAGTCGAAGAGGGTTTTTAGCGTGGCGCAGTCACAGTACAGTCTTGCGGCTTCACAGAGTGCGCTATTGCGCACCATTACCTTCAATAACAATGCGAATTTTGTATTTGGGTTGCAGTGGACGCCTCTGGTGGGAGGTCGGCCCTCGCAAGTTGGTCGGAAACGAGCACGGATGCTGCAAGCAACGCACTACTTGATTGGACCAGAGCCTGGAGCAGTTTTGGGTTGTGGAAAAGTTTTTTTTAACGCCAGGCTTCAGCGCAACCGTCCGTTGCATTCAGCAGCGATGCATTACGCACAGGCACACGCGAGTGGTAGCGTCGCATGCGTACTGCCTCACAACGAGTATGGCTTTTGGGTGGTCGCTGCACACGAAGGAACAGTACTCGTTCAGTCAGATAAATGGTTCTCTAGTGCAGAGCAAGCCCAGGAACTCCTAGCGTTGCTAGCCCAGCGTTTTCCTGCGCTGTCGGTTTGTTGGTTGCCAGCGTTTGATGCTGCTGAACCACCGGAATGGCTGAGTGCGAGTCCAGAGTCGCCCAGCCGCCTAACAAGGCTCAGCAAGCGTGTCGTTCACAGAATGTTGATATGGATCACCGCCTTCGCTGCGTTAACTGGGGCGCTGCTCTTCACGACGCAAGAATCAAAGACTAAGGTGGCTGAGTCGACTCCTGATGCGTCTGCTCGTTGGAGAGAGGTCATGCAGCGCATCGCAACTACGTATCCGATTCACACCTCTGTGCATATCGCTCGAGTCCTGGAGGACTGGCGGCAAGCGCCGATCTACGTTGCTGGCTGGCGACTCAAGCAGATTCAATGTGAGCCAAAGGTCTTGGATTGGCGATGTGTCGCGCGATATCAGCGCGAACATCGGATTGCGCTCAATAGCACCCTTGAATTGAATACCCCTAAGGGATGGATGTTTCAGCCGTTTGATCTGGATCACGCTTTGCTGACTTGGACAGTCCGACAAGCTGCTGCTCATTTGGATATGGCTGTCGAGCCGGAACGTGCCGACTGGATGAGTTACCTGCAACAGATCAGCCCAGTCTTCGAGTTCGTGCAGATCGGTGTTGCGACGCGTTTAGCCATCGCGGCGCCTCTCGACACGCAGGGCGCTCCAATCGATCGGCCCGACTTCATGCCCCTATGGCAAAAGCGCAACTTTGTGATTAAAGGTCCGATGCGTTCTGTTGCTGCGTTGAGTGGGCTTGGCGCGCCGCTGCACTGGCGAAACTTGAGCTTAAGTGTGGATGGTATGTCAGGCACTGGGGTGGCACGCAGTCAGTTGGTTGTGCAATTTATTGGAGACTTATTTGAAACCATTCCGTAGGCAATTTCATTGCTTTAGTATTGCTTTTGTCATGGCGAGTCGTGTCGTCTGGGCGAATAATGCGAGTCCAGTGGTCACGGTCGATGAGTTGTTGAGGCTTGATACTCAAGCAGCTCTCATGGCTGCACGTCGTAGCGTTGTAGGCTCACTTGAGCGACCGGGCCCTGCAGTCGTGAATGACGGAGAAACACTATTGTTGGCCATATATGGTGTTGGCAAGTCGCTCACTGCTGAGCTGTTGATTGATGCGGAGCCTCATGTTTTTCGTGCGACGCGAGCACTGCCGGTGCTTGGGCGGTCGCGCACCTACACTCTCGATCGCATCGCACCACCTTGCGTCCATTTGCACAAGGCGGGTAGTGTTGAGGTTGTATGTCTGGGAATGAAGCGTCCATGACGCATAAAAGTCATTCCTGGTCGCAACGCCCATTTATTGAATTGAGCTCGCCTCAAGCGTTGAGGTTGCTCAAACCTGCGTTCGTTAAGACACTCATTCATGAATTCGACGTCGCGCCGCTACAAAGCAGAATGTATCCAGTGTGCTTTGCGGATGGCAGCGTCGGCATTTTTGTGCTGGAGGCGTTTCGTAACGAAGATCAAACCATCGCGCTTTTTGACTTGTTGCAGGCCCAGTCCCGGCGTCTAGCAAATCCTGGCTTATACGTCCTGCCTCCCGCACTATTTTTGGCGGTCGCGCAAGGCGACGGTTTGTCGCCTAGAGCTGTCAAAGAGCCGGGTGCGCGGGACGTCCTGAGCGGCGCGCTCAGTGCGGTCATGACGGAGGTCATTGAATGGGCTGCAGCAAAGCAGGCGAGCGATATTCATCTCAATGTACAAAGACATCTGGGTGAGTCCAGCATTTGGTTCACGATTGCTGGTCGCTATGTGTGTCCAGAGCGCTACGCACATATCCCTACCGCGACGATGCTTGATATGTTGGCAGTGACGTGGATGGAGGTTCAAGGTGGAAATGGGGCAGTGTTCGATCCATCGGTTGAGCAGGAGGGAAGATTCGTTCGGATGTGTAATGGACGGCGCTATGTGATTCGCTGGGCTTCGCTCGCAACAGATGTCGGTCCTTCAGTGTGTCTGCGCTTATTACCGCTTGATTCAGGCGTATCGTCTCCGACATTCTCTGAGCTTGGATATTTGCCTTCCCAGATCGAAGCGCTAGAGGCGGCACGCTTGTCCCAGGGGGGAGCGATCGTCCTTGCCGGAACCGTTGGCTCCGGCAAGTCAACAACAATCGCGGCGCTGTTGCGTTCGATTCCTAGCTACCGCAAAGTGATCACGTTGGAAGATCCTGCTGAGTACGCAATACCAAACGCGCTACAAAATACGGTGGCGCGTAGCGTACATGACGAGGGGCTTACGGCGTTCGACCGCAAGCTTAAGGCGATTAAGCGCTCAGCCATGAGCGATTTATTGATCGGTGAAATTAGAGATCAAGCAGCGGGCCGAGCGTTTGTTGATCTGGCGGCTACGGGCGTCAGTCTCTATACGACAGTGCACGCGGGCTCTGCCTTGCTGATTCCTGAACGACTGTGTTCGAGCTTTATCGGGATTCCGAGAGACTTCTTGACTGCCCCTGGTGTTCTCAAACTCCTTGTGTATCAAGTACTTTTGCGCGAGGTGTGCCCGCATTGCGCACTCAACTTTGAGCAGTTCTTGCGCACCAACGTCTTGGCTTGCGCGCGCAACATTAATCGAAGTGTGTCTTGGTGGCGCTCGTGGGTTTCTGGTGTCGAACGCGCGTTTTGCATTTCGAGCACTGTGTTGCGGTTTTGTAATGCTGAGGGCTGCGGCTATTGCCAAAACGATATTCCGATGGCTGCAGGAACCAAGGGACGAACCGTTGTCGCAGAGATGCTCTCAATGGCAAAGGACGCAGAAATCTTTTCTTTGTTGGGGCGAGGTGATCAGGGCGCAGTACATCGCTGGGTATTAGCGCGCACCAAAACGCCGTGCACAGACGCTGACATGCAAGGTAAATCCGCTCTTGAATGCGCGCTTTACAAAATGAGTATCGGACAAATTGACCCGAGAGAAATCGAAACACATTTCGGGTTATTTCAGACATTGTTGAATCACAGGAGTGGCGGTGCGTAAGCTGTGCGAGGGTGTTTGGGGGGATGGGTACTTAAAAGATGTCCTCGAAGCAGTTTGGATGAAATTTCTGGCGTGGCGCTTTCGGCCGCAGCGCGGCGACTACTACCGCTATCTTGCTGATTTGATTGACGGAACCAACGGAACGAAAACGCTCTTTCATATCTTTCAGGATGACGCCCGGCGCATAGGTCATAGAAATTGCCGTGGTGCCTTGAGCGAGCTTTGGCTAAGACGATACCCGATTTCTGGCGGCGATTTATTTGCGACTTGGTTTGGTTCATTTCCGCTAGATGATTTGATCGCCGTACAGAATGCTCAGCACATGGGGGCGCATGCACTCGTCGCAACATTTCGAAAGCTCGCAGATGTATCCAGCTTGCTCGATCGCGCCAAATCGACCTTTCTTCAAACAGCCTTGGTTGGCTTTGCCGCGGTGCTGGTGGCAGTGGGTGCGCTGATGGCGATTCCACTGTACACGGCAGACCACCTAGCCAAAGTTTTCTCTGCTGTTCCCCCAGAGCTGTTTGGTCCTTGGACGAATGCGTTGCAGTCATGCGCGGCATTGTTGCGTGCATTGTGGTTTTTTGTGTTGTTGTTGCTGCTATCGCTTGTCGGTGCCATGAGTTGGTCTTTACCGAACTGGATTGGCGCCGCTCGGCACCGCTTCGATCAATGGGGCGTGTGGCTATTTTATCGGCGCGTGCACAGCATTCGCTTCTTGTCGTTATTGGGAGTAGTGCTTAATCGACACGGTAACGCCAGCACGCGCCTAAGGCATGCGCTCTTATTGCAGTCCAGGCGCATCAATCCGTGGCTCGCTTCACATTTGCGGAACATGGTTGAGCATCTTGATCGGGGCGCTTCAGTCACTGAGGCCCTCGATTCTGGACTCATTGACACCGAGATTTGGTGGTACTTCGTCGACATGGTCAGTACGTTTGGTTTGGATAAGGCGTTGGAGCGTACGTGTGAACGGCTTGGCGCAACGAGCCTACAAAGCATTCGCAGGCAGGCAATTTTCTTACGTTGGACCTTGTTGATGTTTGCGCTGTCGATTGTGCTCGCAGTGCTGTTCTGGCATTTCAGGGTATTTGATGAGTTAAGACATGCGTTGAGTATTCATTACGCGCATTGATGTTGTTCGTGTATCTAGGAGTTGGTCATGCAGCACGCACAGAGAGGTTTTTCATTAATTGAGGTTTCGATTGTCACCACGATCGTGATGTTGATCGCCATCTTGGGTATTCCGGCGATTCAGTCTTACGTCATTGAGAGCAAGGTGCCGCGGGTTGCCGAAGAATTGCAGCGGTTTGTGGCAAGAATGAAAGCGACGACGCAAGGCTTTGGCGTGGCACCTTATGCGGGAATCGACACGGGCGTCTTGGCCAATGCGTTGCGGACTTCAAGCGTCGTGCTGGTGAGCGGGATGGGTCCTAGTGCTCGGGTGGTGCACGGTTTAGGTGGTGCGACCTCGGGTAAGGGGGGTATCCACCTGGATCCGTACGCCATGCCGGGAGGACAGTCTGGCACCGCATTCGCGTTGACACTGCGTGACGTGAATCAGGCGGCGTGTCCAGGCCTGGCAGCAATTCTTCAAAGGATTGCAGAGCATGTCACGATCGCTGGGACTAGCGGACCCGTGGTTGTCAAGAACGCAACAACAGAGCCTGGCATGCCATACAACCCCTTGCTCGCCGATGCACAGTGCGCCGCCGGCGATAACAACGTGTTCACTTTCGTGGTGCGTTAGTGGTTCAGGGTGCCGTGCGACGCAGTCTGAACCTTACGTTTCACCAGAGCCAGCGCGGGTTTAGTTTGATCGAGCTTATTGTGGTGATAGCGATCACTTCGCTGATCGGGATGTGGGGCGCCTCGGCCTGGATGCAGCATGCTGAGGACACTGCGACACGCGCAACGGGGGGGTGGCTCTTGAGTGTCAAGCACGCTCTGGATCAAATGCTACACCGGCAGTCTGATGCATTGGTCGGGATCGTGGAGCCGAACGCGCGGGGACCACAATATCGCGACGTTTGGCGCCCCACAATCGAAGAGTTGATTGAGGCAGGGCATTTGCCGCGAGGCTTTCCTTTGCGCGCACCGCTTCCATATTCGGTTTGGCTTCGCGTTGACGCACCACAAGGGGATTGTTTACGTCTGGGGTGCAAAATTATTGGTTCTGTATTTGCAGTGCCAGCCGCACATGACAGGCGCGAGGCTGAACAGGTGACTCGGGTTGGGCTCCTGCTCGCAACGATTGGAGCACATGCGGCGGCTGTCACGTCTCTATCGACGGGACGAGTGAAAGGGGCAACAGTTGATGTGCCGAATCCGCCATATCCGGATATGGCGCCACTGCCTCAGGGTGCACTCCTGATTCGAAGTTTTTACGACTCGACCCAGTACGCCGTGTTCCTGCGCCAAGATGATCTGCGTGATGCCTCACTTAAAGGAAATCTAAGTGTGGCAAAGGACTTGCGGATTGGAGGCGCGGCCACGATCAAAGGCCGAGTCTCTGCCGGAGAGTATCTGCAGGTGCAGGCTTCGGCTATTGTCGGTGCGGGGTGCGAGGCAGAGGGGTTGATCGCCCGGGCGAGCGATCTCGGGCTCTTGGTTTGCCAGCAGGGAAGGTGGCAGCGGGTTGATCGGGGTGGCGGCGGAGGCTACTTGGAGCTTTCAGGATACCCATGCTTCGAAAATGATGATTGGATCGTCAAAAAGCGCAACCCCAAAACGGGCGATTGCACCTGCCCGACAGGGTATGAGCCATTTTTGATGTCCGTCTGGAAGCATCCGGTGATGGCCTTGCACGAGTACAGCGCGTATCTATGCCTTTGACCTAGGGGGCCGGCTACCCTGCCCGAGAGCTAGAAACGAGTCGTACCCGTATAATCGACGCTCCATTCGCTTGCCCGTTCGAGCGGTGCTCGTTGACCCATAAACTGGGTCTTTACAATCTTGATGCTGCACGCAGAAAATAGCACGATGAAAACGTCCGAAATCCGTCATAAATTCCTGCAATTCTTCCAGTCCAAAGGGCACACGATTGTTCCATCATCGTCTCTTGTCCCTGGCAACGATCCAACCCTATTGTTTACCAATTCAGGGATGGTTCAGTTCAAGGATGTTTTCACCGGCAAGGATACGCGTGCCTACACTCGTGCGACCTCTTCGCAGCGTAGCGTGCGCGCCGGCGGCAAGCACAACGATCTTGAAAACGTAGGTTACACCGCACGTCACCACACGTTCTTTGAAATGCTGGGTAACTTCAGCTTTGGTGATTACTTTAAGCGAGATGCCATTGCGTTCGCTTGGGAAATGCTGACAAAGGTATATGGCCTGCCAGCTGAAAAATTATGGGTCACCGTTTATCAAGAGGATGACGAGGCCTACGCAATTTGGGAAAAAGAAATCGGTGTGCCACCTGCGCGCATCGTGCGCATTGGTGATAACAAAGGCGCCCGCTATGCGTCGGATAACTTCTGGCAAATGGCAGACACGGGCCCATGCGGTCCTTGTACCGAAATATTCTTTGATCACGGCCCAGAGATTTGGGGTGGCCCACCCGGGTCCCCCGAAGAAGATGGCGATCGCTACATTGAGATCTGGAATTTGGTGTTCATGCAATTTGAGCGTGATGCGGCTGGTACGCTGACGCCTTTGCCAAAGCCATGTGTCGATACCGGCATGGGTCTTGAGCGGATTGCAGCAGTGCTGCAGCATGTGCACTCGAATTATGAGATCGACTTGTTTGCAGCATTAATTGCTGGCGCTGCCCGAGAGACAGGCTGTAAGGATCTGACGGACAACTCACTTAAAGTGATTGCTGACCATATTCGCGCTTGCAGCTTTTTGATCGTTGACGGAGTAATCCCGAGCAACGAAGGACGTGGGTATGTGTTGCGCCGTATCGTGCGCCGAGCACTGCGTCACGGCTATAAGCTAGGTCAGACCAAGCCTTTTTTTCATCGACTCGTGCCGGATCTCGTCAAGCAGATGGGTGATGCCTACCCTGAGCTTGCAAAGAACGCCGCTCGCGTTGAGCAGGTCTTGCGTCAAGAAGAAGAAAGGTTTGGCGAGACGCTCGAGCACGGCATGAAGATTCTCGATACGGCTCTGGCTGCCTTGCCTACACCTGTGAAGGGGCAAGCAGCAACTCTGGACGGCAATACGCTCTTCACACTGTATGACACCTATGGGTTTCCGGTGGATTTAACGGCAGATATCTGCCGCGAGCGTGGCGTTGAGGTCGATCAAGCTGGCTTTGATGTGGCGATGGAGCGTCAGCGTGATCAGGCCCGTGCGGCCGGTAAGTTCAAAATGGCCGAAGGACTGGTGTACTCGGGCGCACAGACTGTATTTGAGGGGTACGAACACCTCGAGCGCAATGCAAAAATACTCGCCCTGTATGTCGAGGGGACGCAGGTTCAGCATGTTGCGGCAGGGCAAGATGCAATCGTGGTGCTAGACTCCACGCCGTTCTACGCTGAGTCGGGTGGACAGGTTGGGGATGTTGGCGTTTTATCTGCAGGGACCGCCCGCTTCAACGTGCTGGATACTCAAAAAATTCAACCTGGAGTGTTCGGTCATCACGGTCGGTTGCAAAGCGGTGAGCTGACTGTAGGCATGTCTTTGCTGGCAACGGTTGATGCACAACAGCGTGCGCGCACTATTCGCAATCACTCGGCCACGCACTTGATGCATAAAGCATTGCGTGAGGTGCTCGGTAGCCACGTGCAGCAGCGTGGCTCGCTTGTGGATGGAGATAAAACGCGTTTTGACTTTGCGCATGACGCACCGATGTCCGATGCAGATATTCAGCGTGTTGAGCAGATTGTGAACGCTGAAGTCTTGGCGAATCAGGCCGCTAACGCACAAGTCATGAGTTACGACGATGCGGTGAAGGGCGGTGCGATGGCCTTATTTGGTGAAAAATACGGCGATACCGTTCGTGTGCTCGATATTGGATTTTCGCGCGAATTATGTGGCGGAACACACGTCAGTCGCACCGGTGATATCGGTTTGTTCAAGGTAGTTTCCGAAGGTGGTGTGGCTGCGGGCGTGCGTCGTATTGAGGCGGTCACTGGTGCCAATGCGCTTGCCTGGGTGCAAGCACTGAATGCGACGGCGCAACGCGCTGCTGCAGCGCTCAAGACTCAACCTGCTGATCTGCCTGAGCGGATCGCTTTGCTGCAAGATCAATTAAAGTCTGTTGAAAAAGATCTGGAACAAGCCCGAGCCAAGCTTGCCTCGAGTGCGGGTAACGCGCTGGGCGATCAGGCTGTTGCAATGGCAGCAGGCTTCAAGTTGCTTGTGACCTCGGTGCAGGGCGTCGATCCCAAAGACTTGCGCAGCATGGTTGATCAACTGAAAGATAAGCTGAAATCTGCTGTTGTACTGCTGGCGGCTACCTCTGCTGATGGAAAGATTAGCGTCGTGGCTGGCGTCACAGCCGACTGGTCGGGCAAGATCAAAGCAGGAGATCTGGTCGGGTTTGTTGCTGGACAGATAGGCGGCAAAGGCGGTGGTCGACCCGACATGGCCATGGGTGGCGGAACCGATGCACAAGCTCTGCCCGGTGCCTTGGCTGGCGTCAAAGCTTGGGTAGAAACCAAGCTTTAAGTAAAAGGGTTTAACTATGACTGAGCCGGTTTCTGGTGTCGTGCCAAGCGAAGTGCATCAGACGGTTGATGCGATCGGATTGGCATGCCCGCTGCCTATTTTGAGAGCAAAAAAAGCACTCGCAACGCTTGCGAGCGGGGAAGTGCTCAAGGTTATTACAACTGACCGCGGTGCTTTGCGTGATTTTCAGGCATTTTGTCGTCAAACTGGCAATGAATTGCTTCTGCAAGTAGACGAAGCCGAGCGTGTGACGCATTACTTGCGTCGTAGATTGAAATAAATGCCCGTTGTCTGACATTTCGCGTCTTTAGTGCTATACTTGTGGGCTTATCTCAGCCATGTGGCTGAGGACTTTTACTGAACATTTTCAAGGGATTACGTATGGTGGTGATTCGCCTGGCCCGTGGCGGCTCCAAGAAACGTCCTTTTTACAACCTCGTTGCGACCGATTCCCGTGATCGCCGCGATGGTCGTTTCAT
>JACCED010312509.1_pt1 | contig 18792 bp, 18 predicted proteins | sample 7455021 | NCBI WGS metagenome assembly JACCED01 (sample SAMN15323456, study PRJNA562643) | freshwater metagenome | isolation source: river surface water | place: USA:Blue River Watershed | collected 2017-08-19 | reverse complement strand
TGCGCAGGGCCTCGATGCTTTCGGGCTGCGTGGCGATGGCGTCGGAGTCGGCGCCGGTCTTTCGGAACTTGAAAAAAGCCATGAACGCGTCGTGCCCGCAGGAGTCAGGTGCGCAGGTGCTGGGCCTGCAGCCGGGGGGTGCCGCCTTCCAGGACGCCGCCCACCGTGAAGAAGGAACCAAAGACCACGATTCTATCAGCGGGGTCTGCCGCAGCCACCGCCGCCGCGAGGGCCTCCCGGGGACTGCCATGGGTGGTGGCCACGGCCTGCGGTCGGGCCCCCAGCCCGTCCCAGCGCGCCTTGAGCGCCTGCGCCTTTTCGGCCCGGGGCGTGGGCAGGTCGCAGAAGTACCAGCGGTCCGCCAGGGGCGCGACGCGTCGCAGCATGGTGTCCAGGTCCTTGTCGCCCATGGCGCCGAACACCAGGTGCGTGGTGGGATAAAAGCCCATGGCATCCAGGTTGGCGACCAGGGCCGCCACCGAATGCGGGTTGTGGGCCACGTCCAGCACCAGGGCCGGCTGGCCCGGCACGATCTGGAAGCGCCCGGGCAGTTCCACCATCGCCAGCCCGTTACGCACCGCCTGCGCCGTCACCGGCAGCCGATCGCGCAGCGCGGTCAGGGCAGCCAGCACCCCCGAGGCGTTCACCAGCTGGTTGGCGCCCCGTAGCGCCGGGTAGGCCAGGCCCGGGTAACGCCGTCCCCGCCCGGCCCAGCCCCACTGCTGCTTGTCCCCGGAAAAATTGAAATCGCGCCCCAGCAGCCACAGGTCGGCGCCGATCGCCTCGGCGTGGTCCACCACGCTTTGCGGGGGCACCGGATCACTCACCACCGCCGGCCGTCCGGACCGCAGGATGCCGGCCTTCTCACGCCCGATCGATTCGCGGTCCGGGCCAAGGAATTCCATGTGGTCCAGGTCGATGCTCGTGATCACCGCGCAGTCCGCATCGATGATGTTCACCGCGTCGAGCCGGCCGCCCAGGCCGACTTCCAGAATCGCGACCTCCAGCTCGGACGCTGCCATCAGGTCCAGGATGGCCAGCGTGGTGAACTCGAAATAGGTGAGGCTCACGTCCTGGCGGGCTGCTTCGACCCGGGCGAAGTGCGGCACCAGGGCCTGGGCGGCCACGGGCTCGCCGCGCAGGCGGCACCGCTCCTGGAAATGCACCAGGTGCGGCGAGGTGTACACGCCCGTGCGCCAGCCCGCCTCCAGGGCAATGGCCTCCAGCATGGCGCAGGTCGAGCCCTTGCCATTGGTGCCGGCCACGGTGATGACAGGGCAGGCGAATCGCAGGTTCATGCGCTGCGCCACCGCTCGCACGCGATCCAGGCCCATGTCGATGGTCTTGGGGTGCAGGCGCTCGCAGTGCGCCAGCCAGTCTTGCAGGGTGTCCATGGCCGGCGATTGTCTCGCGTTACGGCGGTCACGCCTTAGGATGGCGGCCATGATCGTCCTGCATGGCATACCGAACTGCGACACGGTGAAGAAGGCCCGCGCCTGGCTGCAGGCGCAGGGGGTCGACTACCGTTTTCATGATTTCAAGCGAGACGGCGTGCCGGCCGACCGGCTGGCCCAGTGGCTGACCCGGCTCGACTGGACCCAGCTGGTGAACCGCAAGGGCACCACCTGGCGCCAGCTCGACCCCGACGCGCAGGCGGCCGTGCGGGACGCCGCCAGCGCCGCCGCCCTGATGCGGCAGCACCCCAGCGTGATCAAGCGGCCGGTGGTGGACTGGGGTCGCCAGACCACCGTGGGCTTCGAGCCGGCGGCCTGGGAGCCGCTGCTGGCGCGCCTCTGAGACAAGCTCGTCAACGGGCAGCCCACGGAGCGCGTTCTAGACACAGGAGGCACCCCATGACCCTGAAATCCGCTCGCACCATCTGCACCCTTTGCACCCTGGCCGCCGGTGGCGCCCTCGGTCTGGCCCTGGCCACCCCGGCCCACGCCCAGGCCCAGGACCTGGCCCGCGTGATCTCCAGCGTCCCCATCATCCAGCAGGTGGCGGTGCCGCGCCAGGTGTGCACCACCCAGCAGGTCATGGTCGAACAACCCAAAAGCGGCGCCGGCGCCCTGCTCGGGGCGGTGGCCGGCGGTGCCGCGGGCAACGCCATCGGCGACGGCTCGGGCCGCGCGGCGGCCACGGCCCTGGGCATCCTCGGCGGCGCGATCCTGGGCAACCGGATCGAAGGCTCGCCCGGCAGCCGCATGCAGGACCAGACCACCTGCTCCACGCAAACCGTCTATGAAAGCCGCGCCGTCGGCTACAACGTGACCTACGAATACGCCGGCCGCCAGTACCAGGTGCAGATGCCACAGGACCCGGGCCCCACGATCCGCGTGCAGGTCACGCCCATGGCCCCCACCCAGACGATGCAGGCCCCCCTGGACGGCAGCACCGTGGTCTATTCCAGCGGCCCCGCGCCGGTACGCCGGGTCGCCCTGGTGCAGCCCGCACCCGTGCAGGTCCAGGTGTATGGCGTGTACGGCACCTACGCCGAACCCGGCCGCCATGGCCACTTCCATCACGCCCATCGCGACTGGCGCTGAGCGGGCTCGGCCCCCGGCGGGGCGCTGACGGGGGGCCTGCAGCGCCTCGGCCTAAAATGTCCGGTTTTCCACGGCGCCGCGCCTTGCGGCGCCCCACCCCCGAGCGGCGCCCGCGCGCCACCCAACCGGACCTGCCATGACCACCGAAAAGATCGACGGCGTCAGCGTCGTCACGAAAGCCAACGTCTACTTCGACGGCAAATGCGTCAGCCACGGCATCACCCTGGCCGACGGCACGAAAAAATCCGTGGGCGTGATCCTGCCCGCCACCCTGACCTTCGGCACCGGCGCGCCCGAGATCATGGAATGCGTGGCCGGCGCCTGCGAGTGGCGCATGGCCGGCACCGAGGCCTGGCAGAAGTCCGGCCCCGGCCAGAAGTTCTCCGTCCCCGGCAACTCGAAGTTCGAGATCCGCGTGACCGAGGCCTACCACTACATCTGCCACTTCGGCTGATCGCCGGCACCGCACCGCCATGAGCACCATCCTCGAAAACGTGCCGGTCGGCCAGAAGGTCGGCATCGCCTTCTCCGGCGGCCTGGACACTTCCGCCGCCCTCTTGTGGATGAAGAAGAAGGGCGCCCTGCCCTTTGCCTACACCGCCCACCTGGGCCAGCCCGACGAACCCGATTACGACGAGATCCCGCGCAAGGCCCTGGCCTATGGCGCCGAGAAGGCCCGTCTGATCGACTGCCGCCGCCAGCTGGCGCAGGAGGGCATCGCCGCCTTGCAGTGCGGCGCCTTCCACATCTCCACCGCCGGCGTCACCTACTTCAACACCACGCCCCTGGGCCGCGCCGTCACCGGCACCATGCTCGTGGCCGCCATGAAGGAGGACGACGTCCACATCTGGGGCGACGGCAGCACCTTCAAGGGCAACGACATCGAGCGCTTCTACCGCTACGGCCTGCTCACGAACCCCTCGCTGAAGATCTACAAGCCCTGGCTGGACCAGACCTTCATCAACGAGCTGGGTGGCCGCACCGAGATGAGCGAGTTCCTCATCGCCAACGGCTTCGACTACAAGATGTCCGTGGAGAAGGCCTACAGCACCGACTCCAACATGCTGGGCGCCACCCACGAGGCCAAGGACCTGGAGCACCTGAACTCCGGCATCCGCATCGTCAATCCGATCATGGGCGTGGCCTTCTGGAAGGACGACGTCGCCGTGAAGGCCGAGGAAGTCACCGTGCGCTTCGAGGAAGGCGTCCCCGTCGCCCTCAATGGCCGCGAGTACGCCGACCCGGTGGAGTTGATCCTGGAGGCCAACCGCATCGGCGGGCGCCATGGCCTGGGCATGAGCGACCAGATCGAGAACCGCATCATCGAAGCCAAGAGTCGCGGCATCTACGAAGCCCCGGGCCTGGCCTTGCTGTTCATCGCCTACGAGCGCCTCGTCACGGGCATCCACAACGAGGACACGATCGAGCAATACCGTGACAACGGCCGCCGCCTGGGCCGCCTGCTGTATCAGGGCCGCTGGTTCGACCCGCAGGCCCTGATGCTGCGCGAGACCGCACAGCGCTGGGTGGCGCGCGCCATCACGGGCGAGGTCACGTTGGAACTGCGTCGCGGCAACGACTACAGCCTGCTCAATACCGACTCCCCCAACCTCACCTACAAGCCCGAGCGGCTCACGATGGAAAAGGGTGAATCGATGTTCTCGCCGCGTGACCGCATCGGCCAGCTCACGATGCGCAACCTGGACATCACGGATACGCGCGACAAGCTGGGCGTTTACGCCGACACCGGCCTGCTGTCGGCGGGCGACGAGCACCACCTGCTGCGACTGACCGGCGGGAAGTGAGTCGGAAGGGGCACCAGCGCCTGCACGGCTGAGGGCTCCGAGTCTCCCAGGGATGCCGAATCCATGAGTCCAGCAACCCTTCCCGTCCTGTCGTTCGCGGCTGCGACGCTGTCCACCCTGGTTCTGGCCGGATGGCTGCTGGTGCCGGACAAGGCCAGACACGAGTCGCGTCTGTGGTTCGCTGGGTCAGCCGCCTATGCCTTGGCCGCGATCGTCCTGGCCTTCAAGGACCACGTCCCTCCGTTGGCGCTTGCGGCTGTCACGACCGCCTTGCCCCTGCTGTCGGTGCTGCTGATCACCGAGTCCCTGCGCCGCGAAACCGGCCGTAAAGCCCTGCCGCTGGCCGTCCTGGGAATGATTCCCTGGCCCTACTTCGGCAGCCTGCTGGCCCTGCGCGCCACGAGTGGGCCCGCCGCCGCCCAGGTAACCCACCTGAGCGTGATCACGGCCATCGAGCTGTATGCCCTCTGGCTGCTGGTCACCCTCGGCCGACGACAGACCAGCCGGGGCCTGCTGGTATGCGGCTTGGGCTTGGGATCGATCTGTCTCGCGAACCTCGGTCGCATCGGCTCCTGGGTGGCCGGGCGGCCACTGACCCCGCTGGATGCGGGGACGTCAGAGAGCGCAGCGCTGGTCGTGGTCTTTTCCCTGGCCGTCGCGGTCATGAGCTTCGGGTACTGGGGCTACCTGCTGGAACAGAGCCACCGGGATCGTGTGACTGCCACGGAAGCGGCAGCCCGCGCGCAGGAGGCGCAGCGCCTGACGGAAACCTTCAATATCCGCCTGCAGGAACTGGTGCGCCAGCGGGACGCGATGATCACGACAGCCTCCCGCTTTTCCACACTGAGCAGTCTCACCGTCCTCAATGCGGGCATCGTGCATGAAGTGAGTCAGCCCCTGCAGGGGTTGCTGGCTTATCTGCAAACGCTGGCAACACGGGCATGGGGCGCGCAATCCGAGACCTTGACCCCGCACCTGAAGAAGGCCACGAGTCTGGCCTCGGACGCCGTGCAGCTGCTGCAGGCCTTGAGAGGCCTGGCCGCTGCTTCACCGGCCCCCCTGGAAGACGTACCGATCTCGGCCCTGATGGAGAAAGTGCTTCCCGTCATCGAGTCGGAATCACGGCAGCGGGGGGTCGAGTTCAATTTCCGCCAGGACGTCGCCGCTGGCGCAGGTGCGGTGCGGGCACAGCCCGTCATGCTCGAGCGCGCGATCCTCAATCTCGTGACCAATGCCCTGGAAGCCATGGCGCCCACGGGATCGGCCAGACAGGGCAGCCGCCTGGAACTGGTCTGCGAGGTCCAGCCCGAGAACAGTCCAGACGAGCGGCGGCTGCAGATCACGGTCTGCGACAACGGGATCGGAATCGAGCAGGCAGGGCCTCTCTGCACGGGCCAAGACCCCCTGACCACCAAGCCCGGGGGCATGGGCGTCGGCCTGCTGTGGGTGCAGTTGCTGATCGAACAATGGGGCGGCGAATTCACGCTCGCCAACAGACCGCCGTCGCAGGGGCGGGGGGCGATGGCGACCTGCCGGCTTCCCCTGTCGGACGCGGCGCCGGCTAAGCCAGCCTGATCACTTGCCCACGAGCTGCGTGAGCTTGGCGGCTTCGAAGCTCTCGGTCTTGGCAGCGTCCAACGGCACGCAATCGCCCTCGCGCCGGGTCGCCGACAGCTTCTCGATCGCCTGCCACAGCAAGGCGATCTGGTGCTCCTGGGACGAGGCGTTGTCGATCAGCCCGCGCATGGCCTGCGACAGCGGGTCGTCGTTCTCGGTGATGCCGTAGGCGGAGAACCCCATCTTGCTGGCCACCGCCTCACGGCGCACCGAATCGTCCGCCTGAATGATGCGCGCCGGAATGCCCACCGCCGTCGCCCCTGCGGGGACCGGCTTGGTGACCACCGCGTTGGAGCCGATGGCGGCATGGTCGCCCACCTCGAAGCCCCCCAGCACCTTGGCGCCTGCCCCCACCACCACGTTACGCCCGAGGGTGGGATGGCGCTTGGCGCCCTTGGTCAGGGACGTACCGCCCAGGGTCACGCCCTGGTAGATGGTGCAGCCGTCACCGATCACGGCGGTCTCGCCAATGACGACGCCCATGCCGTGGTCGATGAACACGCAGTTGCCGATGGTGGCACCCGGATGGATCTCGATCCCCGTGAGCCAGCGCGAACACTGCGAGACGAAACGCCCGAGCCAGCGCAGGCCCTTGCCCCAGAGCCAATGGGCCAGGCGGTGCAGCACCAAGGCATGCAGCCCCGGGTAACAGGTCACGACCTCCCAGCGGCTGCGCGCAGCGGGGTCGCGCTCGAGGATGCACTGGATGTCGGAACGCAGGCGGCTGAACATGGGTCGAAGTCTACGCCGGGCCTAGATCCCGCGCTTGGGGGCGCCGCCGCGCACCTCGGCCCGGGAGGGCTTCGCGTCCTGCATCGCCTTGGCGATGCCGCGCAGGATGTGGATCTCCTCGGGGGTGAGGCGGGCGCGGTTGAACAACTGGTTCAGGCGCGGCATCAGCTTCTTGGGCGCGGCCGGGTCCAGGAAGCCGATGTCCACCAGCGCCTGCTGCCAATGCGCCAGCAGCCCCGCGACGGCCTGGGCGTCGGCGGGCGCCGTATCGGCAGGCCCGAGATCTGCCGCCGGGGCTGCGAACCCGCCCAGGGCCTGTCGCCACTCATAGGCAATCACCTGGATCGCCGCCGCCAGGTTCAGGGAGCCATACGCCGGGTCGGTGGGAATCTGCAAGGCCACCTGGCAGCGGTAGACGTCGGCATTGCCCATGCCGAAACGCTCGGGGCCGAACAGGAAGGCCACGCCCGCCTCGGGCGCACCCTGCGCCGGGGCCTTCGCGAGCTGCGCCAGGTACTCACGGGGCGCCCGCGTGGGCGGGCCGAAATCGCGCGGGGTCATGGCCGTGGCGCACAGGTGGGACACCCCGTCCAGCGCCTCGTCGAGCGTGGCCACCACGCGGGCGCGGGCCAGGACATCCGTCGCGCCGCTGGCGCGCTGCAGGGTCTCCTCACGGGCCAGGACGTCGGGCCAGCGCGGGTCGACCAGGACCAGGTCATCGAACCCCATGACCTTCAACGCCCGCGCGGCAGCGCCCACGTTGCCGGCGTGACTGGTCTGGATCAGGATGAAGCGGGTCTTCACGGGGCCCCAACGCCCTCGGGGGGCGAAAAGTACAATATGCGGATTGTCGCCGCCCGCATCGCCGGGCCGGCCCTCCCGCCCCAGGCCCCATCGGGCCCGCCAGCCTGGCTGGCGCGGGGCCCTGCTCCTGCCCTTAACAATCCATGTCGTCCAACCTGCACCCCATGCTGAACGTGGCCATCAAGGCCGCCCGCGCCGCCGGCGCGATCATCAACCGCGCCGCCCTCGACGTTGAGTCCGTCCGCGTGTCGCAAAAGCAGGTGAACGACTTCGTCACCGAGGTGGACCACGCCGCAGAGGCCGCCATCATCGAGACGCTGCTGACAGCCTACCCCGACCACGCGATCTGGGCGGAGGAATCGGGCAAGACGCAGGGACGGCAAGGCTCTGATTTCGTCTGGATCATCGACCCCCTGGATGGCACCACCAACTTCATCCACGGTTTCCCGGTCTATTGTGTGAGCATTGCGCTGGCGGTCAGGGGCAAGATCGAGCAGGCCGTGATCTACGACCCGAGCCGCAACGACCTGTTCACCGCCACCCGCGGGCGCGGCGCCTACATGAACGAGCGGCGCATGCGCGTGAGCAAGCGCACCGACCTGCGCCAGTGCCTGATCTCCACCGGCTTTCCCTTCCGCCCGGGTGACGACTTCAACACCTACCTGCGCATGATGGGCGACGTGATGCAGCGCACCGCCGGCCTGCGCCGCCCCGGTGCCGCCGCCCTGGACCTGGCCTATGTGGCGGCCGGTTTCACCGATGCCTTCTTCGAGACCGGCCTGTCCCCCTGGGACGTGGCGGCCGGCTCGCTGCTGGTGCAGGAAGCCGGCGGCCTGATCGGCAACTTCACCGGCGAGGCCGACTTCCTGGAGCAGAAGGAATGCCTGGCCGGCAACCCGCGCGTGTATGGGCAGCTGGTGCCGATCCTGCACAAATACAGCAAGTTCGCCACGGTGGCCGAGAAGATGCAGGTGCATGCCGCAGCAGGCACTGCGCCGGGCCAGGACGTCAAACCAGCGGAATCATGAGGTGCTGGTAGGGCGTGCCGGGCCACATCACGAAGGGCGCACGGGTGTCGGGCGTGGCACTGCGCGGGTACTGGTCGTAAAAGCTCGCCGGCGCGCCCACGATCATCACGTGGGGTCCCGTCTCGATCCAGTTGTTGGTGCCGGTGGGCTGCTGCGCGTAGGGGTCGGTGTTGCTCGCATCGGTGCCGCCTTGCAGCATGTAGACAAAGCCGATGTTCCCCGGCGTGGGCGCGGTCCGGCCGATCCACGCGTTGACCCACTCGAGCGCCGCGCGGTCCATGCACATGGGATCCGGGCCCGGCGTCGCGGGGTTGTCCGGCATGCAGGTGAAGCCGTTGGTGCCCTGACGCAGGGTGCGCACCGTGCCGCCGGACTCCATCACGATGACGGTCGCGGACTCGGCCACGCGCACGGGTGCTGCCCGCATGGCGCTGGCGATGAGGGTCAGGTCACCCGGGCTGATCGGCGTCGTCTGCCGGGTATCGCCCGTTGACTGGGCAAAGCCGGGCGCGGCGGCAGCCAGGGCGCACGTGATGGCAAGCAGTTTGAACATGGAGGTCTCCTGAGACGGTGTCGCGGATGCCGCAGCGCGAGGCGGCGGCGGGCTGGGCATCGTGGGCAAGGCGCAGCCCGCGCCGCATGCGAATTCGCCGTGGGAGACTGTCAGTGCCCGCCTCGCCAGGGCGACAGGCCGGCGCATCGCGCGCGCGGCAAGCCGCTAGCGGGCGCTCGAGCCGCGTGTGGCCAGGTAGATGCTGGGCAGGATCAGCGCCGCGCCCGCCACATGGAACCACGATGGCGTTTCACCCAGCAGCCACCAGGCGTTGAGCGCGCCATACAGGGGAGCCAGGTACAGCATGACCGAGGTGCGCGTGGCACCCAGCGCGCCCAGCATGAAGTTGTAGGCCTGGTAGGAGAGAAACCCCGGTAGCAGGGCAGCCCCCACGATCAGCCCCAGGGCCTGCCAGGACAGGGGCGGCGAAGGCACGAGGTAAATCTCCAGCGCCGTGAACGGCAGCAGCACCACCAGCCCGCCGGCGACGATGCACGCCAGGCGCTGGCGTGCGGACAAGGTGGTGGGCCAGCGCTGAAGCAACACGGTGTAGGCGGCCCAGCCCAGGGAGGCCGCGGCAATCCACAGGTCGCCAGGCACCAGCTTCACCGCCAGCAGGCTGGCAAGGTCGCCGCGCGAGACCACCACGAGCACCCCGAGCAAGGCCAGCGCCATGCCCAGTCGCTGCAGGGCCGTGGCCTTCTCCTTCAACAGCCAGCGACTGGCCAGGGCGATGGCCACCGGGGAGGCCGCGTAGATCAGCCCGATGTTGATCGCCGACGTGGTCACGGCGCCCTGGTAGACGAAGGCGCCGCACACCCACATGCCCAGCGCGCCCAGCACGATCATGCGCCCTGCCTCGGCTCGCCACACGCGCGCGAGCGAAGCGAGGTCACGCCAGATCCAGGGCAGCAGCAGCAGGCCCACCAGCGTCCAGCGTCCCAGCGCCAGCACATGCGGGCTGACCACGCCGGGCGCGACACGGGCAATGATGTAGTTGGAGGACCACAGGGCGGGCAGGACCCACAGCAGGATGCGGGCGAGGCGCTGGGCCCGGTCGTCGGCAGGAGAAGCAGTCAAGCCCGGGATTATCGCTTGCGCCGCAGGGCTACACTCGCGCGGCCCGCCCACTGAGTGGCTGTCTTTTCATCCGAACCCCATGACGACGCCTTCCGCCTCCCCTGCGACCCTGGACGTCGTGACCGTGGGCGAGGCCATGGCGCTGTTCGCCGCGCAGCAGCCTGGCCCGCTCGAATCGGTGGCGGGGTTCCACCGCGCGCTTGCCGGCGCGGAACTGAACGTCGCCACCGGCCTGGCCCGGCTCGGATTCAAGGTGGGCTATGTGAGCCGCGTCGGCAACGATTCGTTCGGCCGCAGCCTGCAAGGCGCGCTGGATGCCGAGGGCATCGACCGTCGCCACCTGGGCGTCGACCCCCAGCACCCCACCGGCTTCATGCTCAAGTCACGCCATGACGACGGCAGCGACCCGGCCATCGAATACTTCCGTCGCGGCTCCGCCGCCAGCCAGATGGGGCCGCAGGACTACCCGCGCGCCTACTTCGAGGCCTCACGCCACCTGCACCTCACGGGCATCTACGTGGCGGTGTCGCCGTCCACCCGCGAGTTCGTGCTGCACGCGGCGCAGGAGGCGCGCGCGGGCGGGCGCAGCCTCTCGTTCGACCCCAACCTGCGCCCGCGCCTGTGGGCCAGCCAGGAGGACATGGTCACGACCCTGAACCACCTGGCCAGCCTGTCGGACTGGGTCCTGCCCGGACTGGAGGAAGGGCGCCTGCTCACGGGACGTGAGCAGCCCGAGGACATCGCCGGCTTCTACCTGGAGCGCGGGGCGCGCGCGGTGGTTGTCAAGCTCGGGGCCGAGGGGGCCTACTACGCGGATGCACGCAGCCAGGGCCATGTGCCCGGACGTCCGGTGCCACGCGTGGTGGACACCGTGGGCGCGGGCGACGGCTTTGCGGTGGGGGTGGTGTCGGCGCTGCTCGAAGGCCTGCCTCTGGCGCAGGCGGTGGCGCGCGGCAACGCGATCGGGGCGCGGGTGGTGCAGTTTCCCGGCGATTCGGACGGACTGCCGACGCGCGCGCAGCTCCTCGCCAACGACTGGTAGGTGCAGGGCGCGGGCGGATCTCTCTGCCCGCAGCGCCTGCAGCGCCTTACTGCGGCTCGATCTTCGCGTCCTTGATGGCCTTGGCCCACTTGGCCGTTTCCAGCTGCGTGCGCTTGGCCAGCGCGTCGGGCGTGCCCGGTTCGACCGCAAAGCCGATCGGGGAGAACTTCTCCTGCAGCTCCTTGCTGTTGGCGGCGGCGTTGATCGCCTGATTGAGCTTGGCCACGATGTCCGGCGGCGTGCCCGCCGGAGCAAACATGGCGAAGTAGGCAATCAGCTCATAGTCCTTCAGGCCCAGCGCCTCGTTGACGGTGGGCAGTTCGGGAATGGCCGCCGAGCGCTTGGTCGAGGTGACCGCCAGGCCGCGGATCTTGCCGCCCTTGACCTGCGGCAGCATCACCGCGAAATCGGCGGTGAACATCATCACCTGCCCGCCGATCAGGTCGGTCATGGCGGCGGGACCGCTCTTGTAAGGCACGTTGGTCATTTGAACGCCGGCCATGCTGGCGAGCATCTCGGAGGACACCAGCTGGGAGGTGCTGGCGCTGGCGAAGGTGACATGGCCCGCCTTGGTCTTGGCCAGGGCCACCAGTTCACGCAGGTTCTTGGCCGGGACATCGTTGTTCACGGCCACGATCAGCGGCACCGAGCCCATGTAGCCCAGAGGCGCGAAGGCGGTGTCCTGGTTGTAGGGGAGCTGCTTCATCAGGCTCTTGAGCGCCGCATTGGTGCTGTTGGTCCCGATCAGGATGGTGTAGCCGTCGGGGGCGGCCTTGGCCACCTCGGCGGCACCGAGCATGCCGTTCACGCCGGGCTTGTTTTCCACGACGATGGATTGGCCCAGGGTCTTGGACATCTCGGTGGCGAAGGCGCGTCCGATCTGGTCGGTGGCGCTACCCGGCGCGAAGGGCACGATGGCCTTGATCGGCTTGTTCGGCCAGGCCTGGGCGAGGCCAGACTGGGGCGCGAGGGCCGCCGCCGCCAGCAGGGCGGCAGACAGGAAGGCGCGGCGGTGCGCGGCGAGTCGTTGCTTTTTCATGGTTGTCTCCTGGGTTCTGGAAATGCGGGAGGGGCGCTCAGGGCCGGTCCACCTCCACGTCAAGCGCGAGGATAAGGTAACTGAAGGACTTGCCGTGGGCGTCCAGGTTCAGGGAGGCGTTGACGCCCCCCTCGAGGGCGGCCTCCATCACGAAATTGAGCCCGTGCAGGCCCGGGACTTCGTAGCGTCTCACGGCGCCGCGAAAGAGCGCCGGATACGCGGCGGCCACGCGTTCGGCAGTGAGGCCGGCCTTGACCGCCTCGTAGTCACGCGGGTCGTAAACCCACACCGACACGCAGGAGATGTCGCCCTTGTCGCCCGAGCCGTCGGCGTCCACCTCGGCAAACGGAAAGCCCAGGTAGGCAATGTCCGGCACGGTCTTGTACGGCGGGTCGGCGAAGTAGCCACCCGTGACCTGCGTAGTGCATTCGAGCAGGTGGCCGATGGCAGTCCCCGCCCCCAGCCGCTGCCAGTCGTCCAGCGTCCAGCCGTAGCGGTGCACCATCGGCGCGAGAAACAGCGAGGGATCCGCCACGCGGCCCGTGATCACCACATGCGGTTCCTCGTCCAGCGCGGGCAGGATGGCCTCCACGCCAAGGTAGGCGTTGGCACCCACCACGGGCCGCCCCACCTCGTCCACGGTCTTGCCCGCCTCGGGCAGCAAGGTGCCGGGACCGACCGAAGCGGTCAGGTCATCGCCCTCGACGACCGCCACCCGCAGCTTCAGGCCCTGTCGGCGCGCCAGTTCCACGACCGCACGCCCCGCCGCCACAGGGTTGGCCACGCCCATGTTGGTGAGGATGGTGGTGCCCTGGGCCACGCAGGCGGCCAGCACCGCGCCCAGGCGGCGCTCGATCTGGGGGTTGTAGCCCTTGGCGGGGTCGGCCCGGCGGGCCAGGTGGCCGTAGGCCAGCGTGCGCTCGGCCAGGCACTCGAAGGCCAGGGCGTCCAGGCGGCCGCGTTCGGCCAGGTCACGGGCCGGGTCGAACCGGTCTCCGGCAAAGCCAGCGCCGGCGCCGATTCTCAGGGGCATGGACTCTCCAGGTCGGGGGCATGGGGGACGGGCGTTTCACCTGAAGCGCCCGGGCCCCTCCCGGGATTGTGCCCCGCCGGATGCACGCCTTACTTGCGGGCGATGCGCACACCCGTGCCCCAGACCGCCACGGCAGCCTCCCGGAAAACCTTGGCGATCCGCCGTACCTGCGGCGCGGCACTGTGGTGACGGCGGGTGATGATCCCGTAGTTCTCGGCACGCACACCCACATCAATCTGCAAGTTCGACCACAGACCGGCGGCACAGAATGGCTTGGCGAATTCCTCTGGCAGCAGCACCAGCGCGTCGCTATTCAGCAGGACCCCCATCATCACGGGCAGGGACACGGTTTCCACCACGCTGGTCAGGACCGGCAAGCCGTTCTGCACGTAGAGCGCGTCGACGCGCGCGCGAAGATCCGAGCCCACCGGCGGCAGGATCCAGGTATACCGCGCCAGATCCTCCAGCCCGAGCCCGCGCTTGCGCGCCAGCGGGTGCTGGCGCCGGGCGATCACGCGAAAGGGCTCTGCCACCAGGGGCTCGAAGGCCAGCTCGGGCTCTCGGGAAGCATCACGCACGCGGGCCACGATCAGGTCGTAGTGCCCCTCCGAGAGGCCCTCGATCAGGTGGCGGCTGGTGTCGATCTCGACGTTGATCAAGAGCTCCGGGGCCTCACGCGCCAGCCGCAGAATGGCGATCGGCAGGTAGGTGGCACTCGGACTGAGCAGGCTACCGATCGACACCGGAACGCGCGCACCGCTGCGGTAGTTGCTGATCTCCTCGGCGGCCCGCGTGAGTTCCTGCAACGCCGCCTGCGCGCGGCGCACGAAAATTTCTCCGTAAGGGGTGGGCATCACACCACGCGCATGGCGCTCGAACAGCGGCACGCCCACCTCCTCCTCCAGGCCTGACAGCAGCTTGGATGCCGCCGACTGGCTCATGCCCAAGGCATCCGCCGCCTCGAGCAGCGATCCGCTCTCCTTGAGCTGCGAGAGCAATCGCAGTTGCCTCAGCTTGACGTGAGAAGTCCAGGAATGACTCGGTAGTGACTTCATGCGATTTCGCCCCAGGGTTTCCAATTTGGCATAGCTTAACGCCAAGAATTCACTTTTCATCCCCGGTCCGGGGCCTACAGTGGAGTCACAAAAAGAGGAGACACGCGAGGATGATTACTGCGCAAGATGTGGAGTACCACACGCCGCCCAATGCGGACCACCGCTGGGCCGAGACCTTCATTTTTCCCATCGCCATCCCCGAGGAGCGCATCCTGGTGATGGTCTACGTGGTGGCGCGGCCGAACCTGGGCGTGATGCTCAATGACATTTACATCTACGGCACGCTGACCGACAACCGCGCGGAGCTTCTGTACATCGACAGCCAGGTCCACCTGCCCGCGCCCGCGCGATTGAGCGACATCAACTCCCCCTCGGGCCTGAAGATCAAGGCCGTCAAACCTCCGCGCGAGTTCCGCATTGACTACGTCGGTTTCGACGACACCGAGATCCATGTGGACTGGAACGGCATCATGGACCCCTTCGACGTGCATGACCTCAAGCACACCCCCCACGCCGTGGGTACGCACGAGGAGAAGATGGCGAAGTCCGGTCTGTCCAAGGCCTGGAACGGCCACTTCGACATGACAGGGCGCGTGCGCGGCACCGTGAAGGTGCGCGGGCGCGAGTACCGGGTCGACTCCCTGGAGCGGATGGACCACAGCTGGGGCGAGCGCGGCGAGAACGACCTGCCGCCCATGGACTCGATTTCCGCCCAGTTCGACGAGAAGCTTGCCTTTCACCTGATCACCCACATCGACCTGGAAGCACCCATGGGGAAGGACCAGCGACTGGCGCACGGCTATGTGCTGGACGATGGCGTGCAGTACGGCGTGGCAACCCTGGACATCACCTCCACCCGCCTGGGCGTGACCGTGACCTCCATGGAGATGACCGTGGTGGATGTGAGGGGGAAGACCTTCCGGCTGCAGGGACGCGCCGATGTGGGAGCGCCGTGGAACATCTATGCAACCACCTGCTACACTGCCCTGATGCGCTGGACCATCGGTGATCGCACCGGGTATGGGGTGGTCATGGAGGTCCTGCCGCTGAAGTCCCTGACCCGCATGCGAGGCCGGCGAGGGACAGACTGGCCGGCCGCGATCACCACGGGTTGATCGAGGACGAAACATGACGACGAGCGACGCAAACAGCGACCCCGGCCTGGCGTTTCTGGCTCAGGTCAGGGCCGCCAGCCACGCGCAACGCGACACCCCCAGCGAAGACTTCATCGCGCAGATGCGCGCGCGCTACCCCACCGAGCGTGAGTTCGACGCGATGCTCACGCGCAAGATGCGCAATCGCCTGAACCCGCGGCGCAAGGACACCTCCCTCGAGGAGTTCGGCCGTCATCTGGACGCGTTCCTGCGTGACCACGTGAAGGGCGACTACGCGGTCCACGACCTGCAATGGATGTCTGGCGGCGGCTCCAAGCTGCAGTTGACCTTCACCCTCGAGTGGAATGACCCGACGCAGGGCGGCACCCGCACCCGCACCCGGCTGGTGATGCGGATGGAGCCCCAGGAATCGCTCAGCGCCACGAGCCGTGCACGCGAGAGCCAGTTGATCACAGCGATGGTCGCCATCCTGCCGGTGCCGCGCGTGTACTGGGTGGACGCCGAGGGACGCTGGTTTCCCGAACCAACCCTGATCTATACCTTCGCCACCGGCGTGACCAAGCCGCGTGTATCCGACGGCCGCATCTCCGGCGTGGGCGGTAAGTTCGACGGCCGGCTGCGCGCCGAACTGGGCGCGCAATTCATCGAGCACCTGGCGCGCATCCACACCTTCGACGTGCGGCAGGCCGACTTCAGCGCCTTTGACATCCCGGCCACCGACAGCACCGAATCTGCCTTGTGGCAGCTCAATCGCGCCCGCCGGATCTGGGAGGAAGACCGGTGCGAGGAAATCCCGCTGATGGAAGTGGCGGCCACCTGGCTGCAGCGAAACCTGCCGGTCCTGGACCGGGTCAGCGTGCTCCATGGCGACTACCGATCGGGCAACTTCCTGTTCGACGAAGACAGCGCCCGTATCACAGCGTGGCTGGACTGGGAGCGGGGCTACCTGGGGGACCGCCACCGCGACCTGGCCTGGATCACGTTGCCTCTGTTCGGAAATTACGCTGAGGACGGCAAGACGCTGCTGGTCTCCGGGCTTGTGCCGGTGGAGGAGTTCTACGAACGCTACGAGGCTGCCTCCGGCCTGCGCATCGACCCCGGGCGCTTGCGGTACTACCGCATCCTGAACGGGTACCAGCTCGTGGCCTCCACGCTGGGCACCTCCTCCCGGGTCGCGAGGCTGGGGCGCTCCCACCAGGACGTGCTCCTGACGTGGATCGAAGGCGTGGTCTACCAGCTCGCCGAAGAACTGAAGAACCAGATCCTGGAGGCGCGCTGATGGCCGACCACAGCTTGAATGCGATCCGCGCCGCCGCCAAGGCGGTGGAGGAAGTGATCCTGCCGGCGCTGGACCCGAAGCACCCGCTGGCGCGCGAACAGGCGGGCCTGGTGGCACGCACGCTGCGCCTGCTGGAGCAACGCCTGGAGTACGCGCACGCCCGCAACCGCTTCGAGCTGGAACAGGCCTGCGACCTCGGCCAGGCGCTGTCAGCGCCCCCGTTCGACGTCTCGCCCGCTCTGCTCCAGGCGCTGAGCGACGCGGTGCAGACCGGACGCGGGCTCCTGGCGTTACCGCAGGCTCGGCCCTCGCAGCTGCAGGCGGCGACGACCGCCCTGGGAGAACTCGTCGCGGCACTCGTTCGCACCACCGATGCCGTGCGGCCGCAGGTGTTGCCGCAGCTCGAAAGGCTCGTTCTGGAGAGATCCAGCGCGTGGCTGGACATGCAGCGCGCATGGTTCCTGCCCCAGGGATGGGAGCCTGCGCCTGACCGCATCCCGCCCCTGGACCGGATCATTTGAGAACGACACGAGGAGACAGGATCATGTGGTCATACGCAGACATCACGAACGTGGCGGACATCGTGCGCCACCATGGCACCCACAGCCCCGGCAAGAAAGCGCTCGTCGAAGGCGCCTATTCCCTCACGTTCGCCGAGCTCGATGATGCGTCGTCCCGCCTGGCCAGCGCACTGCGCGGGCGCGGCGTCGGCGAAGGGACCGTGGTCGGCTTCTTCGGCAAGAACTCCATCCCGTTTTTCGAGGTGCTGTATGGCGCCGCGAAGGCGGGCGCCACCCTGCTGCCAATGAACTGGCGCCTCGCGGCGGCCGAACTGGCGGAGATCGTGCAGGACGGCCAGCCGCGGGTCATCTTCCACGACCACGACCTCACGCCGCAGGTGGAAGCGATCGCGCAGCAGTCGAAACACCACTTCGAGACAATTGCCCTGCGCCCGGCCGACAGCGTGCATGGAGGCCTGGAAGGCCTGCTGGCCGGGGCCAGCGCCCAGGATCCGGGCGGCCCCGCCGATCCCCGATCGCCTGCCTGGCTGATGTACACCTCCGGAACCACCGGCCGTGCGAAGGGCGTGCAGTTGACGCACCAGGGCCTGAACTACATGCGCCTGTGCGAGCACTTCGAGCCTGTCTTCCAGTGGCAGGCAGATGACGTGCTGATGATGGTGATGCCCAACTTCCACCTGCTCGGAACGGCACTTCCCGTGCAGGCCATGTACAACGGCTGCACGGTGTCCGTCATGCCGGTGCTGGAGCCGGGCAGGCTCCTGGAGCTGGTGGCTGTCACGCGGCCCTCCATCCTGGTGGTGGCACCGATCGTGATCCAGATGATGCTGGACCACCCTGCAGCCAAGACGGCCGATGTCAGTTCGCTGCGCCTGATCATGTACGCAGGCTCTCCGATTAGCGCAGCGCTCCTGAAACGCGCGATGCAGGAGCTGCCCTCTCAGTTCATGCAGTTCTACGGCGCCACGGAGAGCGGCGGGGCGATGAGCATCCTTAGGCCCGAGCAGCATGACCTGACCGACGAAGCCAAGCTCAAGTCCTGCGGCACGCCGCTGCCGCTGATCGACTTTCGCATCGCCGACGAGAAAGGCCAGGAACTCCCCGACGGCCAGACCGGCGAGATCATGGTACGGTCCCCTGCCCTTTTCAGCGGCTACCGCAACCAGCCCGAGCAGACTCGGTCGGTGCTCGCACGCGGCTGGTACCGCACCGGAGACGCCGGCTACCGCGACCCGAAGGACGGCCTGTACTACATCGTCGACCGGGTCAAGGACATGATCGTCACCGGCGGCGAGAACGTGTACTCCGCCGAGGTGGAACAGGCCCTGATGAAGCATCCGGCCGTGGGCGCCTGCGCCGTGGTTTCCGCGCCGGACCCGCGCTGGGGCGAGCGCGTCACGGCAGTGGTCGTGCGCAAGCCCGACGCCACGGTGTCCGAGCAAGACCTGATGGACCATTGCCGCACGCTGATCGCCGGCTACAAGGTTCCCAAGCAGGTGGTGTTCGAAACGTCCCTCCCGATGAACCCCACCGGCAAGGTCCT
>JACCED010326526.1_pt1 | contig 18793 bp, 19 predicted proteins | sample 7455021 | NCBI WGS metagenome assembly JACCED01 (sample SAMN15323456, study PRJNA562643) | freshwater metagenome | isolation source: river surface water | place: USA:Blue River Watershed | collected 2017-08-19 | reverse complement strand
GGAGGCTAGCAAACTGGCGGTTTCCCAGATCGATTCAGCGAATGGAACGACCGCTTCCGCGATACCGTTAGACGATTTTGGCTGACCGACATCGCTAACGCGCGCAACAGCGGTCAGCACTGGAACGGAGTCGGTGAACTTGCCACTCGACTATCCGGGTCGAGAGACATCTTTGATGGGCCAAGTGGTCCAATGGGAAGTGTGAACTTTATTACCGCCCACGACGGTTTCACGCTTCACGATTTGGTTAGCTACAACGTGAAACACAACCAGGCAAATGGCGAAGGCAACCGAGACGGCACCACTAATAATTACTCTTTCAATCACGGATTTGAGGGAGAGAACGCCGACGCAGAGATAATGACTCAGCGTCGTAAGTCTGCCAGAAATCTAATGGCAACTCTCTTGCTTTCGGCTGGCGTACCTATGATTACCGCGGGCGACGAGCGACTCAAGACTCAGCTAGGGAATAACAATGCCTACTGCCAAGACACCGTAATGAGCTGGGTCAATTGGGATTTGACCCAGCATCAACGAGACTTTGAAGATTCAATTTCTGCACTCATTCACCTTCGCCTAAATAATCCGGCATTGCGTCCAGCTGCTTTCAGCAACTTCGACGAAGCCACTGTAAATTCCGAGCTCGCCAGGTGGTACAACGCTGCAGGCGAGATTATGACCGAGGCCGACTGGAACAACTCAGAGACTCGAGTATTAGCCAAGTACGGAAAAACTCTTGGCCACGATGGCTCAACCAATGAAGTGCTAATTGTCTTCAACGGAGTCGAAGAAGAGATCGAGGTTTCGCTTCCTGCAGAGCACGCTCTACGGGAATTTCGCCTGGTGTGGGATAGTTCGCTTGAGCGTCCGATTGAGCAACCCCCTATGGTGTCCGGAAAATCAACCCTGAATGGCCCTTCTATTCAGGTATTCACGGTTGCCTAACAAAGCGATAAACGCCGTTTTATAGCATCTAAACGCGATTAGCCTTATTCGGTGAGCAAGATTTCATATCGACACGATGCCCCGATTGGCCGTATTCCAATCACCAAGGTCAAGCCGGTAGTCGATGACGGGCGCTGGCCCGCCAAGGCATTTCAGGGTGAAGTCCTACCATTTAGCGCAGTGGTGTTTCGAGAAGGTCATGACGCCCTAGGCGTTGAATTACTACTTACCTCCCCAAGTGGCTCAACCACTGTGCATCGCATGCACCCAGGCGCCCCAGGCAGTGATAGTTGGCACACTAGGGCGCAGCTGAATGAAATCGGCGACTACAGTTTTAGAATTCGAGCCTTCGGCGATGATTATGAAACCTGGCACCACAACACGGAAGTGAAACTTGAAGTTGGTGTTGACGAAGAGCTAATGATGCTCGAGGGAGTCGCGCTTTTCACTAGAGCAGCTTCAGAAAAAGAGCGAAGCAGTGAAAACGCGAAAAAATTAATTACGATTGCTGAAATTTTGGGAGACTCGTCCAAGACTGCAAAAGATAGATTCACGTCAACAGAAGTTGTTGGATCGAAAAAATTATTTAGTGATGAACCAGCCAGGAGTATCGTCACTTTGAGCGATGAGTACATCGTCAAATGTGAGCGCGAATACGCTGGCGCTGCTGCCTGGTACGAGTTTTTTCCTCGCAGTGAAGGCGCATCTTTCGATGCAAAAACCAAAAAATGGACATCAGGAAACTTCACCACCGCCGCTAAGCGCTTGCCTGAAGTTGCAGCTATGGGGTTTCAGATTCTCTATTTGCCGCCGATTCACCCAATCGGCAAGGCATTTCGCAAAGGTCCAAACAATACGCTGATAGCGAGCGACCAAGACCCAGGTTCGCCATGGGCTATCGGCAGTGAAGCAGGCGGTCACGATGCAATTCACCCCGATCTCGGAACCCAGAAAGACTTCGTTGCCTTCGTTAAGAAAGCCAAGGAGCTTGGACTCGAGATAGCTCTGGACCTCGCACTGCAGGCCTCACCGGATCACCCCTGGGTTAAAACAAACCCCGAGTGGTTCACTACCCGTGCCGATGGAACAATCGCCTACGCCGAAAATCCGCCCAAGAAATACCAAGACATCTACCCCATCAACTTCGACAATGACCGCGATGGCATCTACCTAGAGGTCTTGCGCGTGGTCAAACATTGGATATCACTCGGCATAAGGGTTTTCCGCGTTGACAACCCTCACACCAAGCCGGTCAATTTTTGGGAATGGCTAATCGGAGAAGTCAATGCGGAATTCCCAGACGTAATCTTCCTGGCCGAGGCATTTACCCGTCCGGCAATGATGCACCAACTTGGCAAGTCGGGATTTCAGCAGAGCTACACCTATTTCACCTGGCGAAACAGCAAGTCAGAACTCGAGTCGTACCTGAATGAGCTAGCCCACATTTCAGCGGATTTCTTTAGACCAAACTTGTGGGTCAACACGCCTGACATCCTCACCGAGTACCTTCAGTTTGGTGGACCAGCCGGACACAAGATTCGTGCTCTGATCGCAGCCATGGCAGGTGCCAGCTGGGGAATGTACGCCGGCTATGAATTAGTTGAAGCGGTGGCAAGGCCTGGTGCCGAGGAGCACATAGACAGCGAAAAATACGAGTACAAACCGCGCGACTGGAAAGCCGCCGAAAAGAATGGTCGCTCAATTGCACCTTTTATTACCAAGCTCAACGAGATTCGAAATGAACATGCTGCAGTTCGACAACTTAGAAATCTAGAAATTCACTACAGCGATGATTCATCGATTTTGGTTTTCACAAAACATCTGTCAGCAGAGCACACGGCAGATGGTAAATCAGAAACAATAATTGTCGTGGTTAACACTGATCCGCATGCAATTCGCGAAACCACTGTGCACCTAGACGTGGGACGTGCCGGAATCCATGCCGATGAATTCGAAGTAGTCGATTTACTCACCAACAAGAAATACGACTGGACTGCACACAACTTTGTTCGGATTGATCCACGTGACATTCCTGGTCACATTTTCAAAGTAACCAAAACCAAGTAGGGATTGAAATGGCATTCGGAAAGAAAGTGGAACTACCGCTACCTGAAATTGATACCGACACCTTGTGGAAGGTTTCTACCGGGAGCCACCACAATCCCCACTCAGTGCTCGGAGCCCATCCTCACGGAGACGCGTGGCTGGTGCGCACCCTAAAACCAACGGCAGCAAAAGTTGTGGCCGAACTTGAAGGTGGAATTCAATTTGAGCTAGACCACCTGTCAAACGGAATTTGGCAAGGAATCGTTAAAACCAAAAAGACACCGGATTACCGAATTTTGGCTACCTACGACGATGGCAATGACTGGCGGGTCGATGACCCTTATCATTACCTACCAACCGTGGGAGAACTTGATCTGCACCTAATTGGTGAAGGCCGGCACGAGGAACTTTGGAAAGTTCTCGGCTCACAAGTACGAACAATCGGAAGTTCTACCGGCACCGGATTCGCTGTTTGGGCGCCTAACGCTCAGGCAGTGCGCGTGGTTGGTGACTTCAACAACTGGAACGGCATTAGCCACAGCATGCGAGTGATGGGTGGAAGCGGAGTTTGGGAGCTTTTCATTCCTGGAATCGGAGCTGGAACCAAGTACAAATACGAGATTCTCACTAAATGGGGACAATGGGTCACCAAAATTGATCCTTTGGCTCGGCACACCGAGACTCCCCCTGCCACCGCGTCGATTGTGGCTGAATCAAGACACAAATGGGACGATGACAAGTGGTTGAAGTCGCGAAGCAAACGTGATGCTCTCAAGGCGCCGATGTCGATTTACGAGCTTCACGTTGGGTCATGGCGCAAAGGGCTCGACTATCGCTCGCTAGCAGACGAGTTGATTCCTTATGTTAAGCAGCTTGGATTTACTCACGTTGAATTTATGCCGGTAGCTGAACACCCATTCGCACCTTCTTGGGGATATCAGGTGACTGGATATTTCGCACCAACTTCTCGTTTCGGAACTCCAGATGATCTCAAGTACTTAATTGAACAGCTGCACAAGGCCGACATTGGCGTGATTATGGACTGGGTACCTGCCCACTTTCCAAAGGATGACTGGGCTCTGGCTCGCTTCGATGGCGAGCCGCTATATGAACACGCAGATCCACGCAGAGGCGAACATCCGGACTGGGGCACTTTCATTTTTGACTTCGGTCGAAAGGAAGTAAAAAACTTCCTGGTGGCAAACGCACTTTACTGGCTTGAGGAATTCCACTTCGATGGTTTGCGCGTCGATGCAGTTGCATCCATGCTTTATCTCGACTACTCGCGTGAAGGCGATAACTGGCTGCCGAACGTTCATGGTGGCCGAGAGAATCTTGATGCAATCGCCTTTATGCAGGAAGCAAACGCGACTGCATATCGCCGCAACCCCGGCGTCATGATGATCGCAGAAGAATCGACCAGTTGGGGCGGCGTGAGTTCGCCGACGGACGGCGGTGGCCTTGGTTACGGATTCAAGTGGAACATGGGTTGGATGAATGACACCCTGCGCTACATCGAGAAAGATCCGGCTTACCGCAAGTACCATCACGGTGAATTGACTTTCTCAATGCTTTACGCGTATGACGAAAAGTTCATTTTGCCGATCAGTCACGACGAAGTGGTGCACGGTAAAGGTTCATTACTTAGCAAAATGCCAGGCGACCGCTGGCAGCAGCTTGCCAATGTGCGAGCCTACCTAACCTTTATGTGGTCGCACCCGGGCAAGCAACTGCTTTTCATGGGTAGCGAATTTGGTCAGCAATCGGAGTGGAACCAGGAACACGGTCTTGAGTGGTGGATTCTCGAACAACCATCCCACCAGGCTCTAAGTCACTTGGTAAGCACTCTGAATCGTTTGTACTTGGAAAATCCGGCCATGTGGCAACTCGACCACGACCACCGCGGTTTCACCTGGATTGATGGCGGTGCCGCCGACTCAAACGTTCTTACCTTTATCCGCTGGGATGAAAAGGGTGAGCCGATTGCGGTAGCGATTAACTTTGCCGGGCACCCTCATCACGACTGGAATCTTGGGCTACCAAGGAAGGGCAACTGGGTCGAGATTCTCAATACCGATGCAGAAGAGTTCGGTGGTTCCGGTGTGGGCAACATGGGTCAAGTTACCGCCGACGGTGAGGGTACCCACGGTCAACCGTTTTCAGCACGAATCACAATTCCACCTCTGGGTGCAGTTTGGTTCAAGCCCGGTAGGTAGTGCTAAAAAAGCATCGAAGTGAGTCTGCCTCGCGCGGTGACCACGCTAGGGTCGGTTTTACCAACAATTTCAAAGTACTTGAGCAGGCGTTCCTTCATAATCTGCTGCTCTTCAGGGCTGACATCTTGAAAGTTGGTAAGTATCGCGTCAAAGCCAACAGCAAAATCACCAATAGCTATCAAGGCATCTGCGAAAACCAAAAGTTCGTCAAATGTTTGCGGTGAGTTATCCAAAATCTTTTCAAAATCCAAACCCTCGATGCGAAGCAGAAGTTCGGTTTGAGCCAAGCCGGCTGCCGCAAGTGAATCCGCAGGGCTTTCTCGAAGTATCTGCTGATACAGTTCAAGGGCTTTCTGGTTGTCTCCAGCGTTTAGGGCATCAGCCGCCTCTTGATGATGCTTGGGCAATTTAGGTGCCGAAGCTATTGGTTGAGCACTTGCACTAACCGTGACTCGGTCTGTTACTCCATTACCCACTGCGACTTCAAGCAATTTGTTGACAACCATGATGATCTGTTCCAGCTCAACATTTCCATTGAACAGTGGAAACGGCTGACCCTTTAATACAGCTATCACTGTTGCCGCTTGTTGTACCGAGAATGCCTCAGCAACCCTGGCTTGTGCTCGGGTATCAATTCGCCCGAGCAAAAACGCACCTTTTGCCTCAGCCGTAAGCTTGCTAAGTTTTTCCGTAAGTTTTTCGCTTTCTTCGGCGTCAGAATAAAAATCAATTACCAGCGGCACTCGAGTAGAAATTTCAAGATATGTTCTTAGGTTTGTCTCGTTGATTTCGGCAACCAAAGAAGGAAGTTCTAGCGAAACTTGATTTTGGTCCGCGGATTCAGCATCATCTTTTTTGCTTAGCGCAGAGAGGTCAATTGCACCGCGTAGTCGAGCGTTTAAATCTTCTGCCATTACAAACTCCGAACACTCACTAGGCCTTGCGTCGCACCCAACAGCTTGATCTTTGACTTCTCATCAATCGGAGGAACATAGAACAGCAACATATCCCCGTAAGTTGATTGAACTCCCCGAGTCGAACCGTTAGCGCCGAGCAATATCGCTTCCTGTCCGCTAACTCCAACTGCGCTATTAGCCCGCTTGGGCTTGATTGTATAGACGTCGGTCTGGTAGACCGCCACGAGTGCACCACCATTGCTAGTGGCCAGTGAGATTACATTGGCATCGCCCAATTTATGCGTATAAGAAATATTTGCAGTATTTAGCTGAGTTGCCTGAGCCTTTTGCGCCTGGCTCACCTGCTTGTAAAACTCGTTGTCAAGATCAAATAGCGGCGCGCTGAGGCTAGCCGACCCGAAATTAAGCACATCGCCAAATGTCGTCGGGATGTTTTTAGGTTGAATCTTCAAGAACAGTGATGCCGAATCGACAGGAATTGCACCGATATCCGCTGACGGCACGGCTGGAATTTTTGCCCCAGGCATGAGCCTAGATGTGAACCAAACCTTGTAATTAGACCTTGGGTTATCTTGCTGAAGCACGAGCATCTGTGGAAGGGCTGCCTCGCCATCTTCGTCGGTTACCACCATCAGTTGTCGAGGCCAAACCTCGGTTGCAGCGGGCAAACTAAATTTTATTGGTTTGCCTACTATCGCCGGCAACGCTGCAATTCGCTTGTTTTTTTGCCTCAGTTGGTAATTTACGTCTCGAACCTGTAGCGCCGGGCCGGTGAATCGTTCATTCAGAATTCTTTTATCATTCGCGGCATCGGCGTCGGCAGCAACAATTGCTACGTCAGCAATGATGCGATTGATTTGTGAGCCAAGCAAAGAAACTTGGTCCACTTGGTCTGATGTCGAATCTGGCGAAGGTGTGGCCAAGGTCGGAGACTGTGTGCAGCCTGTCAACAACGAAAGTGTGATTCCGGCTGACGTTACCGCAACAAAATTTCTAACTGACCGCCTACCCCTCCGCGGCGCGACGATGGTGCTTCGATAACGGTATTTTGGCGGCTTTGGTGCTTTCGGTGTTTTTCGCCTTGGACCCCGATTGATGCGCATTCTGCGATAGGTGAGAAAGGTTAGTATGGCCGCCACAAGTAACAGCGCTAGCCCAAGCCAAATGAGAATTGTCGAGACCGTGAAGTCCAGCTTGACTTTCCAAAGTATTTCGATTGCGGTGGGAGCCGCATCCACTCCATCGCTGGCCACGAGCACTGCACCATTGTGATCAATAGATGCCACCAAACTCGCAGTCTGCGGAGCGCTCTTTTCTCCTCGCCACAAATCCGAATTTGTGGGATTCACCGAAGCCTCGAAGCCGGGTACGAAATCATGGCTTAACTTCTGGGATTTTTCATCTGAACTGATTACCAGGCTTGGAGATTTTCCAACGAACGCAACAATGTCAGCCTCGCGCCCACTAGCCAGAAACGCTTGACCCTCATTTTTGGCCGTCACTTTCGGCACGCCGGGGTGCAAAGTAAGCACCTCATTCGGTATGACCACATAAGGCGCCTTCTCTTTGAAGGTCACGGAGGCCGAATACTCGCTTGGCGGTGCCAATACCGTGCGCTGGGCAAGCCCCAGCAGGATGAGGGCCGACGACAGGATGAACAGCACGGCAGCAATCACAAAGCGCATGCAAAATCCAATCAGGCTAAACTTGGGGCAGGCGTAAATGCCTGTGGATAAGTCTACCCAAGTGGCTAGGAGCCAAGTTTTGAGCGGTGAAGAGACCGAATTCCCCTTGGTTATGAGGGGCTACGACCGAGAATTGGTTGATGACGCCTTGCGTGATCTTCGCCGTGAATTGCTTCAGCTAAGCGGTCAGAACGCGCAGTTAGCGGCTGAGCTACGTGAGACTTCAAACCGCATGCTTGCTGCCGAAAAGGAACTCGAAGAAGTAGGCGAACCAAGTTACGCGGGTGTGGGAGCAAAGGCAGCACTAATCCTCTCTACCTCAGAAGAGCAGGCCAAGCGCCTAGTGCTTGATGCCGAAACCGAAGCCGAAATCACAAGGCGCAATCTGCACGAAGAACTTGAAGAGCAGCGTCGTGAAGCAAAGGGATATTACGATTCGCTTGTCTCTGAAGCCCAGCGTCGTGCTGATCGAATCATAAATGCAGCCACGGTGGAATACGATGCCGCTTTGCAAGATGCAAAGAACAAGGCTGCCGAAATTGTCGATGAAGCAGTACGAGAGGCCGGAGCGATTCGCGGTTCGATTGCCACTGAAGTGGCAAAATTGCGAGCCACAGCAAAGCGCGAAATCGAGAACCAAAAGGCAAAGGTTGAACGAGACCTGGCCGAAAAGAAACTTTTGGCATCGCGTGAAGCTAACAACAGTGTCGACATGTTTAGGGCACTTTCTTTGGTGTCAGACCAAGCCCGGATTGATCTCGAATTGGAATTGACAGCTCGTCGAGCCGAAGCCGAACAAACTTACCTTCGCAAACACCAAGAGGCTGTCGCTGCGACTCAACGCTATCTTGACGATGCAAACGCACAGCTAGCATTAGCGATTACCAGAGCGAATGCCGCGCGGCTTGAGGCAGAGACATTAGAGGCAGCAGCTCGCCAGATTAATAAGAAGCTAACGGACGAGACCCGAGTGAAGGTTGATGCGATGATTGCATCCGCCGATGCCGAGGCGAGGGAAATAATTCGCTCGGCCAACGTGAAGGCGGCAGAAGATATTCGTGAGGCTGAAGCTAAACTTCGTAGGCTCGAAGTTGAACGCGATGCCGTTTCGCAATATGTGCAAAACCTTAAGTCGGTATTTGAGCGACTTCAAGCTAATCTGAATATCAGTTAGCCAAAGGGGTGCCATGTCCAATCAAGTAAAGGTTTCGAACGCCTTCCAGGTTGGCCTACTCGGTGGCTTAGGAGTGCTCTCTGCCCTTGTGATTGGCAGTATGGTCACAACGATTGCCAACATCATCACCTATGTTTTTGCTTCGATCTTCATCGCTCTTGGGCTAGATCCTGTGGTTCGTTTTCTTGGTCGTCGCAAGATAAAGCGACCCTTAGCCATACTCATAGTGGTCGCAGCGGTGTTAGGTATTTTCGGAACCTTAATTTGGTCACTTGCACCGACCCTTGTAAGCCAGACCGCGAATTTCATAAGACAGGCTCCCGACTTACTCAAGGGAATTACCGATTTAGATTGGGTGGTTCGCCTAGACGGCCAGTTTGGCGGTGCCATCACAAATGGATTAACCAGTCTTGGCGATTTCCTGGGTGACTCTGCTAACTGGCCCTCGATGCTTGGCGGATTGGTTCAAGTTGGACTCAGTATTTTCAATGGCTTTTTTGCCGGCTTGGTAATTGTGGTGCTCTCGATTTATTTCATGGCTTCACTCGAATCATTCAAAAACTGGCTATACAAAATGATTAGCAAATCCAAGCGTCCCCAGTTTGTGACCATATCGGAACAGATATTTAATTCGGTTGGTCGCTACGTGATGGGCCAGATCACAATTGCCCTAATCAATGCTGTTCTGGCATTCATAATGATGACAATTGTTGGAATCCCATTCTCACTTTTACTGGCTTTTGTTGCGTTCTTGCTTGCTCTGATTCCGCTGGTTGGATCAGTTAGCTCAGCAATACTCATTTCGCTCGTGGCATTGTCAGTGTCTCCGGTGCACGCGTTAATTGCCGTGATTTACTCAATTGTTTACATGCAAGTGGAGGCTTACCTGGTTAGCCCAAGAATTATGCAACGAGCTGTTAACGTGCCTGGCGCAGTTGTTGTGGTTGGAGCTCTCGTTGGTGGAACTCTACTAGGAGTGCTTGGTGCGCTAGTAGCTATTCCAGTGGCGGCTTCGATAATGCTAATTCTTCGCCAAGTTTGGATACCACGACAGGAATCTCTTTAGCCATTCCAAACTTCGGGAAGTGGATAGGCTCTTGGATTTACGACCCTGACTATTTCGTCCAAGACGCGCTTTGTAGCGGCCTCTCCAACCCAAAGATGTTTCGCCCCTTCCACGTCAATGACCTGAGCGTGTGGGACTATCGAAAAACGCTTCCTGGCTTCCTCCGGTTGTAAATAATCATCCAATTCAGGAACCACCGCAATTAATTTTTTCGAGCTTTTTGCCCAGCGAGCTAACTCCTCTTCGGTGGTCCGACGCAGCGGCGGCGATAACAAGATAACGCCTTCCACCGTCTCGCTAAGGGCATACTTCAAAGCCAATTCGGTTCCAAAACTCCAACCAACTACCCAGACATTTGGCAAACCGCGACTGTGCACAAATTGGATTGCTGCTCGAATGTCGGCTTCCTCTGCAACGCCATCGCCAAATTGACCTTCACTTTTACCATGTGGCGATTCGGTGCCGCGAGTATTAAATCGAAAAACAGCGAGATTAGCCAACGCAGGCAAGCGATTTGCGGCTTTGCGATAAACGTGACTGTCCATAAAGCCACCGTGAGTAGGTAGCGGATGACACATTACAAGTGTTGCGACCGGGCTACCCGATTCCGGTAAAGCCAACTCTGCTACTAGCTTCAATCCATCAGCTGTCGTTAGAGTAACTGCTTCACGCCGACTAGGTAATTCAGTGGCAGATCTTATTTCTATTGTCACAGCAGAGGACCTTGAAACGAATTCCAGCAGTGGTTGTGGAAATGCCGCCTGGTAGAAACGTCTCGATGTGCATCCCATGCCACTGTATGAGCAGTGCCTTTGCTGATGGTCAAATTGCAGTGCGGACAAACCCAGGTTTTTCCATCATCCGCATTAGTTCCAGCCGTGCTCTGCACTACGTATTCGACACCATTTTTGACAACTGTGCGTCTTATTCCAATTCGGACTGCATCCAGATTGAGTTCGGTTTCTTCAGGCGTTTCCCTGCGAGATCTGCGCGGCCGGTTACTGCGAGGCATTAATACCAGCCGAATTTATTGGAATGAGCTAGAGCGCCACATGGTGCCCCGAATCGGCTCTTGATGTACTTGAGTCCCCAATTGATTTGAGTCTCAGGATTGGTAAGCCAGTCGGCTCCTTCAGACGCCATCTTGGTGCCCGGGAGCGATTGAGGGATTCCGTAAGCGCCAGAACTCTTGTTACGAGCACTCACCCTCCAGTTCGATTCGCGTTCCCAAAGAATAACCAAGCAAGAGTATTGATCGGAGTCCCAGCCCATGTCTAGTACTTTACGAAGCGCATATTCTTTTGCAGTGCCGGGCGAAGGCAATTCGGCAGTTTTCACGAAAAGTGCGTCTTTGCCGGTGAGGATGTTAAAACCGCCTCGAGCAAAGGAAATTGTCTGCGTTGAAGCCAGTCCGTAATTTTGCTCGTCGGTAGCGGTATCTGGGTCGTAAACCGAAATAGTGTCTGCGCTCGCCATTGTGCCCGAATAAGGATCAACTATCGATACCAGCGCAAACGCGCTCACAGCAGCGAATCCCCAGCCGGCGCGTATAGTGCGCTTGGCCAGGTGCGGAAGCATGCTGCTAACTTTTCCATCGAAAAATCGATGCAGGGCTGGGAAAAGGCGAGCACCGAGCGGCAGGCGCTCAATCGCGTGTCGACCCATGATTACCCTCTAGATTTCGCCAAATTAGCTTGAAATTCAAGTCTAACCTCGGCCATTTAGACGCGCCAGAGGGTTATGGCAGCTTGAAACCCGGGCAGGTAGCCAGAACATTCGACATAGCGCTCTTTTCGGCAGAGGTTACCCAGAGCTTGTATTTGCGCTTCACAGCAATTTGCCTTGCAACGTATGCGCATCGATAGGCGGGTCGAGGTAGCCAACTGGCAGCATCCTGATCACTCTTAGAACCGTTGGTTGGACCATCAACCGCCAGTAGCTCAAGTGGATCATTCGCCAATTGCACTCTTGTGGCGTAAGAAAGCTTTTGAGCACCGGTTGACCAAGCATTGGAAAGCGCAACTACGTGATCAATTTGAACGGCTAAGGAAGTTTTTACACCTCGGACAAACTTGATTAATTTACCGGTATACGGATCATTCAAAGTGCCCGATTGCACTATGCAATCTTCGCCGCTACGCATGACAACATTCTTGAGGTCTCTTTTGAGGATGTAGTTTCGCGTATCGCAATAACCAATGTCTCCCCATCCATCCCCAAACTGCTCGCGGGAATATCCAGAGTGTGATGCCCAGGTTTTGACTGGTAAAACCTTCAGAGCTGCAGCTGCAGTGACCGTTGCTGCCTCAACTGGAGCAAGAGAAAATATAAGTGAACTAGCTATTGCGCTCGATATGAAGAACCTGAACCACGCGGTCAATGAACGCGTCAACCTGGTTTTCTGCATAGCCGCCCCTTTGCGCCGAGAATACAATTCTCCGCACCTCTGCCATTTTCAATTTTTCTTGGTTAACCAAATGTTCCAAAATTAAGTTGCAGAGCTTGTCAACTTGTCGCTTGTTATAGCCCCTGGCGGGCCAGCTAACCTTTTCAAAGCGATTTCGCTTGGGTCGCCGAACCCGATTTATCAAAATCTCTTCAAGTCGTGCCTTGTGATCTGCGACTGACTCCAGCCCGCGAGTGTCTTTTTTGCGAGAGATCTCCCGATCGGCTAGGGCATCTTCAATGCGATCAAGTGCTGCGTCAACAGCCTCAACTTGATAGCCAGACTTCACTAAATCAAATTCGGTTTCGCGAATTCGCTCAGATGTGAGCAGATGCCCTGCTGGATTTTCATACTGGGATCGAGCCATTTCTATAAAAGCATCTACCTGTGATTGGTCATAGCCCAATCGACGACCCTTTACGGTTGGTAGTTGCGTGTTCACTCAGTAATTCTCTCAAAAGAACAGAGTGACTAGAAGGTAAGTGATCAGGGCCGAAGGGAGGATGGAGTCCAATCGGTCCATAACCCCGCCGTGCCCGGGTAGCAGTGAACTCATGTCTTTGACCCCAAGATCGCGCTTGATCATTGACTCGGCAAGGTCGCCAAATACAGCCGATAGCGTGAGCGCAGCAGCAATAACCACACCCCACCACCACTCGACATGGAGCCAAAAAACTGCGCTGGCGATACCTGCGGCAAGTCCACCGGTAATGGATGCTAGTAACCCCTCGATGGTTTTTTTGGGGCTCACTCCTGGTGCAAGTTTGTGCCGCCCGAGCTTTCGGCCAATTAGGTACCCAAAAGTATCAATCATTGCGACAGTCAACACAAAAGTCAGCACCCACCATTGACCGTCCTCTGGCCGTCTGAGCAACAGCACAGCAAACGAACAAGTTAACGGCAGATAAATGACCACGAGTGCCGCGGCAGCATAATCTCGCAACGTATGCTGAAGTCTTTGAATAGGTGCCTCGCGGCGCTCCCAAAGCAAGTGCACTGTGCGCCAAACAATTAGTGCCCCCACAATCGCTATCGAAGTGAGCCACTGCCATTCTTGGCCTCCAAAGTAGGTTGCCGGCATGATCAAAACTGAACCAACCACGGCAGGAACACGTGGAACGTACCAGCCTCTGATTCGCAGTGCAGTTGACAATTCCCAAGCCCCAGCGCCGCAGGCGGCAGCAGCTAACGCCATGAACATAAAGCCATTGAAGGTGAGGATGGTCACCAAAAATACGCCACCAAGCAGAAGTCCAACCGAAATTGACTTAGAGAGACTGCGCCCCTCGGGCTTGGTAGCGCTCAACTAAACCTCTAGCAGTTCGGCTTCTTTGCGCTTTAGCGCCTCGTCGATAGCGTCAACGTGTGTCTTTGTATAAGCATCAAGTTCTTTTTCGGCGCGAGCTATTTCATCATCGCCGGCAAGGCCGTCTTTTTTTGCGGCAGCCAATTCTTCATTGCCCTTGCGGCGAATATTTCGAACCGAAACACGAGCATCCTCAGCTTTAGCCTTGGCCAACTTTACGTACTCCTTGCGGCGTTCTTCCGTGAGATCTGGAAGCGTGACACGAATCATGTTTCCGTCATTCTGTGGATTGGCGTCCATGTTGGGCATCTCACGCAGCGCAGCTTCGATTGCTTTGAGGGCACTCTTGTCGTAAGGGGTGATCACAATTGTGCGAGCCTCAGGATTGGCAATTTGGCCCAGCTGAGCCAATTGAGTTGGAGTTCCGTAGTAGTCGACCATCACTTTTTGAAAGAGCTGCGGATTTGCGCGACCACTGCGAATCTCAGAGAAGCGCTCTTTTGCCGCTTCGACAGCCTTTCCCATGCTCTCCTGGGTGCTAGACAAAATTTCTGAAATCATGATTCTCCTGTTACGCGGTTACGAAAGTTCCGATTTTCTTGCCTTTGATGGCATCGGTGACGTTTCCCTTGCCTTGCATTCCAAAAACTCTCATCGGCATTTTATTGTCCATACACAAACTGAACGCAGTTGCATCAACAACCTTTAGGCCTTTCACAAGGGCATCCTGGTAAGTTATCGATTCAAGTTTTTTAGCGTTCGAATCCTTTTTTGGATCTGCTGAATACACGCCGTCTACGCCATTCTTGGCAACGAGAACCTCATCTGCACCAATTTCAAGTGCACGTTGGGCCGCAACTGTATCGGTAGAGAAGTATGGCAAGCCCGCGCCGGCACCAAAAATTACCACTCGACCCTTTTCAAGGTGACGAATAGCTCGAAGAGGAATGTATTGCTCGGTAACCTGAGCCATCGAGATTGCGCTTTGAACGCGAACGTCAACTCCGGCCTGTTCCAAGAAGTCCTGCAGAGCAAGCGCGTTCATGACAGTGCCCAACATTCCCATGTAGTCGGCTCGTGAGCGTTCCATTCCACGTTGGGACAACTCGGCTCCACGGAAGAAGTTACCTCCACCAACCACAATTGCCACCTCGGCGTGCTTTGCGCCTTCGGCAATCTCGCGCGCCATTTCGGCAACGATATCTGGGTTTACACCGAGAGTGCCACCACCGAAAGCCTCACCCGAAAGCTTGAGCAATACTCTGCGCTTTTTACTTGGCAATCTGGCCTCCCGGTGGTTCATTCGCTCTCTCTATCCTAGGCGGATAGCAAAAAAGGCCCGACCAATTGGCCGGGCCTTTCTCTTACTTTTATTAGGCTCCAACGCGGAAGCGAACAAACGCCTTCGCTGATAGACCTGAGGTTTCAAGAACCTTGCCAACAGACTGCTTGTTGTCCTTGGCGAAGTCCTGCTCAAGGAGAACATTCTCCTTGAAGAAGCCGTTTACGCGACCCTCGATGATCTTAGGCAGTGCAGCCTCTGGCTTACCCTCGTTGCGAGCGGTCTCTTCGGCGATACGACGCTCGGTTGCAACAACCTCGGCGTCGATGTCTTCGCGTGAAAGAGCGGTCGGTGAGAATGCAGCGATGTGAACTGACACATCGTGTGCAGTGTCTGAGTCGTTACCTGAGTAAGCAAGAAGAACACCAACCTGTGGCGGTAGATCCTTGCTGGTGCGGTGCATGTAAGCGTCAACCTTGTCGCCCTCAACTACTGCAATGCGGCGAAGTTCAACTTTCTCACCCATGATTGCAGCTTCGTCGTTGATGACTTCTTCAACAGACTTGCCACCAAGGTTTGCGGCAAGAGCTGAAGTGAGATCCTTTGCCCCGGCGGCCTGAATTGCATCAGCAACTGAGTCTGCTAGTGCAACAAACTTCTCAGCCTTGGCAACGAAGTCGGTCTCGCAAGCTAGTTCGATTAGGTAACCGGTGCCGCCTGATACACGAGCGACAACCAAACCATTGCTGGTGGTGCGGCCTTCGCGCTTGGCAACTCCCTTGAGACCCTTAAGTCGAAGTACTTCAAGAGCTTTGTTGACATCGCCGTTGGCTTCGTCAAGTGCACCCTTGCAGTCCATCATTCCGGCGCCTGACTTCTCGCGAAGCGCCTTTACATCTGCGGCTGTGTAGTTTGCCATTATTACTTTGCTTCCTCTACTACTGCTTCTGCTTCAGCTGCTGGTGCGGTCTGCTCTAGTAGCTCGCGCTCCCACTCAGCTAGTGGCTCTGCAGCCTCTTCTGGCTTTGAGTGACGTGCAATTAGACCCTCAGCAACTGCATCCGCGATAACGCGAGTTAGCAACTGAACTGAGCGGATTGCGTCGTCATTTCCTGGAATACCGATGGTGACTTCGTCTGGGTCACAGTTGGTGTCAAGAATTCCGATTACAGGAATACCTAGCTTCTTAGCCTCGGTAATTGCAAGGTGTTCCTTGTTGGTGTCAACAACCCAGATCGCTGATGGAGTCTTTGAGATGTTGCGGATACCACCAAGTGACTTCTCTAGCTTGTCTTTTTCGCGACGAAGAATAAGAAGTTCCTTCTTGGTAAGTCCGGTCTTAGTCGCACCTGAGAAGTCCATGACTTCTAGTTCCTTAAGACGTGCAAGACGCTTCTGGATGGTGCCGAAGTTTGTCAGTAGTCCACCCAACCAACGCTGGTTGATGTAAGGCTGACCAACGCGAAGAGCCTGCTCAGCAATTGCTTCCTGTGCTTGCTTCTTGGTTCCTACGAACAAAATAGATCCACCGTGCGCAACGGTTTCCTTAACGAATTCGTATGCCTTATCGATGTGGGTCAATGACTTCTGTAGGTCAATGATGTAGATGCCTGAACGGTCGGTCAAAATGAAGCGACGCATCTTTGGGTTCCAGCGACGAGTCTGGTGTCCGAAGTGAACACCTGAGTCGAGGAGCTGGCGTACTGTTACGACTGCCATAGCAGTTTCTCCTTATTTCAGTTATTTGTTCTGAGCGGTTGCTCATCACACCTGGTGCCGCATCGAATTCCGACTACCAAAGTAGCCACTGATGAATTCGTATGTTCTCGACACGCGAAGTCGGCACAGCAAAACCAAGGTCTCAAATGAGGTTTGATTTAGCGGATGCCGCTAGGTACAAGCATACCGACTCAAACCACCGACATAAAGGCAAAAGTTATCCACAGATTTGTCGCCCACCCACCAAAAACGCAGAAACAAGAGCAATCTCAAGCTATGAACCAATTCAGAAGAATCAGGTTATTCAGTGCCTTTGCCTTAGCGCTGGCAATGGCTTTCAGTTGGCAGCAAGCCTCTGGCGCAAAAGCTTCGGCACCAGAGCCCTGGACCCCCGTCCTAGATGCCCCAATTCACTTGATTAGACCATTTCGCCAACCAAATAGCGACTACTCCGCCGGCCACCGGGGCGTAGATTTCAAAGTGAAACTCGGACAAAGCATCTACAGCCCCGTCACGGCTCAGGTGCATTTCAATCGAATGATCGTGAATCGACCGGTTTTGAGCCTCGCCACCTCAAGTGGAGATTTGATCGAATTTGAACCGGCTTGCAGCTCATTGCCGGTTGGAACTGTCGTTTCAGCTGGCCAAGTGATTGCAAATGTTTGCTCGAGCTTAAATAGCTATGTCGAACACTGCCCCGAGACTAATTGCCTACATTTTTCGCTTAGAACCAAGAATGGTTACCTGTCTCCCATGGTCCGTTACGGAGCTTTGGCCCCATCGGTCTTGCTCCCGTATTTCTAGGCTCGCGGATGTGCTTTTAAATATCCATCCTTTAGCCGCTCTACTGAAACATGCGTGTAAATCTGAGTAGTGCCAAGGCTTGCATGCCCAAGTAATTCCTGAACCGCACGCAAATCAGCGCCCCCGTCGAGCAGGTGAGTCGCTGCAGAGTGTCTCAGTGCGTGTGGGCCTGCTATTCCGGTGGGAGTTCCATCGAGAAGCGATGCAACTAGAGCGTAAACCTGACGCACACCTAAGCGTTGCCCACGGGAATTTATGAGCAGCGCTTGCCCACTCTTTTCGTTTGCAAATTGGCTGCGGCCAATCCGAATCCAATCCTCAAGAGCATCCCTAGCGGGTAATCCAAAAGGAACCATGCGCTGCTTGGCACCTTTACCCATGACCCGCAAAATATTTCTCGAGTAGTCAACATCCTCAAGATTCAGACCAACCAGTTCACTAACTCGACAACCCGATGCATAAAGCAGCTCGATGGTGAGTAAATCTCTCAACCCATTTGGATTATCCGCATTTGCATTGACCGAAAGTTTTTCAAATATGTCTTGCAAAGTTTCGCGCGAAACTACTTTCGGAAGTGAGCGGCCGGTTTTTGGTGACTTCAATCTTTGAGCAATATCGACTTTGATTTTTTCAGTCTTTGTAAGCCAAAAACTAAATGCTCTGATTGCGGCACTTTTTCGAGCGAGTGTAGTTTTGGTCAACCCTTTTTGGTCAAGGTCAAATAACCAGTCACGAATATGATCTATTTCAAGAGTGGGAGCATCTACTATTTTCTGTTTTTCGAGCCAACCAACTAGATCGAGAACATCCGTCTCATAAGCCTTGACCGTATGTTTGGAGTAACCGCGAGCAGCCTGAAGATAGTCGGCAAACTGCGCCGCCAGAACCCTCAGATTATTCACCACACATTCAGGTTAGTTTGCGCCAACCCCTATCGCCCTGCGCGACAAGCCCCAACAGTTGCAATCTTCCCAAAGCGGTAATTAACTCTCGTACCGTCAATCCAGCCCGAGTGGCAATGTCAGGCTCAGATATTTGGTTACGACTCATCGCATCTAGTGTTCGGGTCTCGAGAGATCCAATGGGTAAATCCTCGAATAATTCCGGTTCCCAGGTGCCAGTAACAAGGCGGATTGCATCCTGGGCTGAAACCATTATTGAGCCTTGGTTGTCTCGGATGAGATTGT
>JACCED010881547.1_pt1 | contig 18798 bp, 4 predicted proteins | sample 7455021 | NCBI WGS metagenome assembly JACCED01 (sample SAMN15323456, study PRJNA562643) | freshwater metagenome | isolation source: river surface water | place: USA:Blue River Watershed | collected 2017-08-19 | reverse complement strand
TATGAAGAGGCGTTAATAGCCTTGAAAGAAAAGCACGTTAGAAGCAAAGAAGTAAAAAATTTAACGGTATCTGACATAGATACTAGATATTCGTTAGGGCAATTTTGGATGGTAGAACACGGGAGGCAATTTTATTTTTGCCAGATCGATCGACTAACACGAGACTCCCTAGTTACCGAAAACGAGCAAGAACAGGTACAAAAAACAGGGCTGAAACTTTAACCCCTATCGCTCCATCGATCGAAAATCCGAGTAGAGGCTATTCTACTATCAGATTACATTCGAACTGGACGCGGTTATGATTAATGCCAATAGTCGATAATCGCTAACAAATTAGAAGTAAACTCTAGAGGCTACTCTAGAGTTTTTTAATCAAAATTTTCTTCCAAAATTTGTAATATTTGTATAAAAGTATTGTTGGGCAGAGAATCACGTAATAATTGTAATAAATATTCACGCTCTTGATTTCGTATTAATTCACGTTTTTCATGATCTGACCAGTTTTCGGCATCTCGTTTTTTTAGATATTCTAAAGCTATTTTACCACTGGAAGATGCATCACTAAATAAACTAGAAATGATTTGTTCTAGAGCTAAAGCGGAAGCTTGATCTACATCTAATGCAAATTCTTTATTATTAGTATATTCTTTATAGAAAATGGAGTAATCTATGCGTAATAAAGCACAAGCTGTTTTTATAGGCAAACCATGCGCAAGTTTTTTTAGTAATTTTTCTGTTATTGTTTTATTCATTATTGAAACCTTGTTGTACGTCTAAATCTATTATTAGCTTCCGCATCTAGCTGGTTACGTGATTTACTAAAAGAATTAGCATCTTGAGTCGTTATTTCGTATTTACTGGTATACATATTAGTTATATTTGTACTATTTGACGAAGTACGTATAGAAGGGTAGTAAGAAGCTTGCCCTACAGTACCTCCATGAGCATAATTAGACGGATTTCTTAATTCTTCCCAAGCCCCATTTTGTTTAAGAGATCTAAATAATTGAGCATCGCCATTTTTTAAACTAAGTACTTCTTCTCCTTTAGTTAAAATAGATAAAACTGGTTGACCCCCTCCTAGTAAACGTTCAGTTTTATAAGCTTCCAGTAAACCTTGTGGTACAGTACTCCCGACAGTACCTCCAGAGGAAAAGGCTGCGCCAATTAAACCCATCGCAGCGTTACCTAATCCTCCAGTTCCCCCACCACCTATACCAAATAATCCACCTAGTGCTTGAGTCATTAACCAATTAGTTAATAATTGCGCTGATATTTGAGCCAGATTTTGTACAACTCCTTGAGCTAAGCTTAAAACTGTTTCACCTAGCGACTTACTTCCAACAATTAAATCCTGAAAAAATGTATTAATAGGAGAGGAGAAAGTTTCTTTAAAGATGTTGCCAAATGTATTAGTCGAATCTAATACTCGTTGCATGTTAGATTTAAATAATTCTAGACTACCAAAAAGAGCCACTTGTCTATCGCTTTCACTAAAGCCGTCAGTTAATGCCTGATTATTAATCGCTATTTCTCGTTCGCGTAAGGCGATTAATTCCCTACGTTGAGCTAATTCTAACGTTAATCTATCGCTATCAAAGCGATTACCAGTAATTTCTGGCGTTGCAGCATATTCAGCAGCAGCGTAAATATTATCGTTTCTGAATTTATCACGATTAAGATTATATGAAGCTATTTCATTTTCTTTAGTAATACGCAACAATTCTTGTCTAGCAAAAGTTTGACTTTCTAAAATAATAAGTTGTGATTTTTCTAGCTCCAATTGTGCTTCAATATTAGTTATTTGTTTTTCTGCTAATTCTATTTCTTTAGCTGTTTCTATTGCTATATCTCCTGTTTCTAATTTTTGACGTGCTTTTAGTATCTGTAACGAAGTGCGACTATCATTTAATTCTAGATCGCGATTGTCTATTTTAAATTGTACATCACTTTTTTCTTTATTAATTAAAGCCAATCCTTGACGTTCTCGTAATATTGCACCAGAAATTCCCCTAGATTCTAAAGGATTATTTGAAAGCATTTGTAGATTTTCATATTCAGTTTGTACAATTTGATTAGCACTATTTCTAATATTTGTTTCGTACGAACGTTGTCTATTTTTTGATTCATTTATAGCATTTTCATAGTCTAGTTGATAACGAGCTTTAGCTAAATCTTCTTCTACTTTATATAAATTTAATGCCGCAGTTTTCTGCTCGTTAGAACTATCTACCATGACAGACAATTTCTCCTTAACTAGTTCTAGTTGAGTTTGTATTAAAGTATCTATTGTTGTCATTGCGTCTGTTGCTGGCATATTTAATAAATCTTCACCTCTAAAGATATCTATAGGTTTAGTAATATTAACAATATCTTTTATTTGTTGATTTATTTCAGTAGTTTTAGTGTCTGTTTTATTAGGTAAAATTATTTGATTAATATGATATTTAGCTTTTTCTTTTGTTTTTATAGTTTTATTATCTTTTATTTCATGTGTTTCACCATCACCAAACTCAATAATACCTGTACCTTCAGATAAATTTTGAGAAGGTGTTAAAGGTAGAATATCAGATTGTCTATCAGATAAACCATTTTTAATATTAACGATTTTACCGTCGCCAAATTCTATAACACCGTAACCCTCAGGGTTTTTATTATTAGTAAAATTAGGTATAATTGATGGGTTTAAATCTGCATTAGAATTAGATATTTTAATCAGCTTAATAGCTTCAATAATTGCTTTATCTCCTTGAGTAAAACTTTGATTAATATTATTAAGTTCTATTTGCTGTTTTTCAAATAATTGCTGTTGCTTACCATTAGTTATTGTTTGTTGTACTAAAGCGTTAGGATTAGTATTTGACGTTACAGGCTTAGACAAATTATCTACTTTAGTAATCTCAGTTTTTATAGGTGTATTGGGTGTATTCCATATAACTTTAACATTAGGTAAGTTCAATGCTTCTAAAGTTTTAGCTTGTTCAATAACAGGATCGTATACAACTCTAGGTTGTTCTCTAGTACCGTCAGCGTTAATAATACCTAGTGTTTCTGCGTTTTGTTGTTGATTTAGATAAGCTTGCCTAATAGCATCAGCTAATTCACGTTGAGCAGCAATTAACTCAGTTTGAATATCAAGTAAACGTTGATCTAAGTCAAATTGAGCTTGTTCTAGACTTGTATTTTCTGTTAATTTAGATTTTTGTAAATTATTAAGGCTGTCAATTGCCTGCGTAGCCAAGCCAGTAATTTCACTTTGCCCTATTAAACCTCGTTTAGCAATAATATTGTTTATATCTAAATTGACCGATGCTAGTTCATTAAGTTTTTGATTTATTTGTTGATTTAGACTACGTATTTTAGTTAACGCGCTTAATTTAGCATCTTGAAGTCCTCTGGTAGCAGCAATAATTGCATCTTGCAGTCCGTTAAATATACTAGCTAAACTTTTACCAAAATCGTAAATGCTACTTACGATTGTAGTTAGAGTTGTACTTTTTTGTGTTGTGAGGTTATCTATATTACTCAAACCTGTAATATAATCGCGCAAAATACCCGCAACTTCTTGCTCTTCTTTATCCAAGGGCTGGTCGGCGAGAACTTGATTAACAGCTTCCGTAGACGAAGATAAATTCAACTTATATTGTTTTAGGAAACTTTGTGCCTTCTTGTCGGTAGTTAAAAAGCTTTCAGCTTTATTTTTAGCTCGATTTTCTTGATTTAATCTAAAATTAACGTCATTAATTTCATCACGTTGATCGGCAACAGTTTTGGCTCTACCAGTTAGATTTAAAGCATTTGTAGCTCTCTTTGCTTTATTAAATGACAAAGTAGCTAACCGATCTATATCATTGCGTATTAAATTAATTTCACGTGTTTTATTGACGTAACTATTATTTAATCTAAATTCGGCATCAATTAATGCTGATAGTGAAGCAGAATAATTAGCTAAATTTTGGCTATTAGTTTCACGTTGGTTAATATATTCTTCTAGTAAATTTAAAGCTGTCGTTTCTTTCGGATTATTAACTTTTTCTTTTTTAGCTTGTACTTGTTCTAAATTTGAATTGACTGATAAATTTTTACTTTTTAAAATAGCCCTAATATCATCATTTTCTATACGTTCATATAATTTTTTAAGATTTGTATTAGATAAAGTATAAATAGATTTATCTTTATTTAAATTAGTTTGTGCATTAAAGATAGATAATTGCTTATCGCCTATAGGATTATTTAAATTATTTAAACTCTGTTTTTCACTAATATTTCTTGTTTTTTCTCTAGTAAAACTTAATAAATTATTTTTTTCCTTATAGGTCGTGTTTTCTAAAGAGATAAGACTATCAGCAACTTTAGCTATAGAAGTAGCAACAGAATTTCCTGAAATAGTTAAAAATTTCAGTGCTTTGTCAAACTCTTTCAGCGTATTAATAACACCACTTGCATTATCATAATTTAGAGCAGTAGCTTTTTCTGCAAAACTATCGCGCATAGATTGAATCTGTTTTTTCGTTGACTCAATACCTTGGATACGTACAGCTAGCTCACTAGCTTGTTCTTCTCTTTTAACTTCTAAAGGTTTTATCTCAGTCTCTATAAATTTTGCTCTATTACCTTTAGAAGCTATTTTATCTTTTTGTGTTTGTTTTGCTGCCAACAATAAATCAGTAGCTTCTATATCTTTAATCAAGCTTTTTACTGCTGTCAATTCAGAAACAACTGCGTAAGCTTGATTTAGTTGAACGGGGATATTAGTTTCAATATCTTGGGCTAAAGCTATTTCATCAGTGGTAGCCATTAAACCTGCACGTTTAGAACTTACATTGCCTGTACCTTCGATGGTTTCAAATACATCAAAATTTTTTTCATCATTTGTTAAAAAACCTAGAACTGATTGAGTTAATTTTGTCTTATTTCCAAATTTGGTTATTTCGTTAGCCCAACCCGTTCCTTGACCCTCATAACCAGAATTTAAATCGTTATTTCTGTCTTCTGTTGGCTTATTTCCTAAATTTTCTAGGTTTAATTTACGTTCTAATTCATTATTCAAACGTTCTAATGCTTGTGTCTCTTCATCGATAGCAGATAACTTACCTTGGAAGAAATCGACAGTTTCACTAGCTATTTTAATACTCGACGCAACCAACGCGATCGTAGCTAGGTTACGGATTAATCCCAGAAAAGCTTTGCTTAATTGTCCTATATTGTCTCGTAAAATTTGAAACGTACTTCCGATACCATTAAGTCCTGTAATCAAACTATTTCTGACCAGTGCTGTATTAGCAAATAAATTAGCAAATGCATTAACTAATATACCAGAAGTTACAGGTACAAAACTATCAACTATTACTTTACCGACGGAAGTAAAACTAACAACTAATTTTTCTGCACCAATAACTACTAACGATAACAAACGCTCTAGGCTACTACTCAATTCAGTAGTCATATTAAACGTACTAGCTTTTAGACGTTCAGAAGCAGTTACTAAATTATCCGTGTTTTGAGTAGATGCATCGATTTCTAATGCTGACGTAAAACTAGGAATAAATTCAGATGCACTAATACCCGATTGACTTTGAGTTTGCTCTAAAAAATCTCTGGTTGATTCATAGCCTAAAGATTGTGCAGCCATCGGAATAGCTTGAGGTAGATGCTCGGCTAATTGACCTCGTAACTCTTCACTGTATAAACGTCCTTTACTTACTGTTTGTTGTACAGCTTGTAAAGCTAACTCCTGTTGCTGGTCGCTTAAACCAGATTTTTTACTTGCCTTTAAGAAGGACGTAAAATATTTTTCCGCATTAGATTCTAAAGAAGAACCTAGCGTAGCAGAAGCGAAATTAGTATACTGTTGTAGTGCTGCTGTTTTATTTATACCCAAACTGGAAGCTTGTTCGGATATACTAGCTATTTCTTTAGTACTTTTAGAACCTCGTATACGATCGATAGCTTGTGTTTGTTTACGCAATTCTCCAGCTTGCATTGCTGCGTTAGCTAATTGTTTACCAAAAAATACAGTCCCTACTCCTAATAAAGTAAATGTGCCTGCTATAGTAGCCAACGCACCTAATTGAAAACCAAAAAGGCGTATATGTGCTATATTTTCTCTGAGTTTTAACCCTAAACTTATAGAGTTACTTATTAAACTACTAAAAAAGTTATTTGGTTTAGAGCTTAGAAAATCTGCTAAAGATCTATAAGCTTTAATTAAAGGACGTAAAGCTAAATAGTTTCCCGTAACTACTCCTGTTAATATACCAAAAAATAAAGAGCCTTTACCTAATTCACTCAATAATTTAGATATAGAAGAAAAAGCATTTTGGAGACTGTTTTCTTGCTTGCCCGCTATCTTTTTAGTTAAATTATTTATTTTTTCCTGTCTTTCTTGCTCATCTTTTTCTATCGATTGAGCTAAATCAGCTATTAAGCTACTATCAGGAGCGTTTACAAGCAACTTGTTTTTTGACAGCGTTTGCTGTTCTTCTTTAACTTTATTTAATGTACGTATAACGTTAGGTGTAGCTCTTTTACTATCTACAAGTGCCTCTAATTTTTCTCTTTGTCTCGTTTTAGCCGCTAATAATCGTGATAAATTATCAGCTTGTTGTAAAGTAAATAACTGGCGTTTTTTAATTTCAAGATCGATATCAGGTTTTTGTATCTCTTTTAATTCTTCTTTTGCTTTAGCTAAGGAGCTAGAAGCAAATGAAGTAACCTTAGATTTTGTATATTTTTTGTTAATTGCTCGACTAACTAAAACATCATCTACAATTGAAGCAAGACTAGTACCAAAATTTAGTACAGATTTATTAAGTCCAGTACGAATAGCTGTCAAAGATGGTAATCTTATATCTTTTAATTGATTTACTAACTTAAGTAAAGGACTTTTTGAAAGATCAAAAAATGATTTCGGTACTAAATTAAATAAATAAGTAGTAATTTGCTTAAAAAAGTCGGATAAATTAATTTCTTTTATAATATCTTTTATTACAGGTAAAACAGTTTTAAATCCGTCTATAACTGTTTTACCTATCATTACGTAACCATCAATTGTATCAGTATATATTAAAGTTGCAGCGTTTTTTAATCTTTGTTTTAAATAGTCAGTTTGACGTTCAAAACCTTCTTTACTTGAAAAGGCATCAGTCGCTCTAATTATAAATTTATTAAAAATAATAGGTATATCGCTAAATTTAAACGCAGCTAAACTTTGTGCTAATCGTAAAATTAAAGTAGATGTTACTGATGCTATCCCCTCAAAAATTATACCATTAACTAAAGGAGGTAGTCCCAATAAAATAGCACTAGAAGAAATAGCTGTTTGGAGTAAAGTACTTAGTCCAAGTTTGGTTAAATTAAATTCTAGGTAACTTTGTAATTGTTGACCACTTGTTTTATCTCTTGCTCTATCTTTAGGTGTACTAGTTTTATCTAAGATATTCTGTAAATTTTCGTTAACTTTTGTTGTCTGAAATTTTTTCTTTAACGAAGGAATAAAATCAAACAAACGAGTATCACCAAAATTATTAATTTCTATTATACCTTTTTTTACTAAATTTGTTATAAAGCCTGTATTAGGTATTAGTTTAGCTAAAGCAGAAGTTATTGTATTAAAAGAAGGTAACTTAATATTTGTTAAAAGATTTACTAACTTGAGTAAAGGACTTTTTGAAAGATCAAAAAATGATTTTGGTACTAAATTAAATAGATCTGAAACTTTGGGAATTTTGAAATTCTTAAATATATATTTACCTGTATTAAATAATAATCGATAAAAAGATATATAATCGTCAAAAATCAATTTGCTTTCATTGATTATTATTTGTTTAATTTTCGATGATTGCTGAGCAAAACCTTGTCTGCTAGAAAACATTTGTTTAATATTAGACAAGCTTCTATTAAACATTTGTGGAATATCTTCTAATTTAATAGAAGCTATATTTTGACTTAGACGAAGAATAAAACCCGCAGTAGCATTATATATGCCTTTAAAAAATAACGTAGCTATTATAGGTTCAATAGCTAGTAAGCTTGTCGCAATTGCTCCACCAATCGTTAAAGTATTACCAAGTACGCTCTTAAGTAGTTCTGATTCTATAATACTTTTATAATTTTCAAAATTATCATTTTTATCTCTTTTACTATCTGTTGGAGTTAAATACCGCTTATTATAGTCAAAACTCGCTTTAAAAATATTATTGTTATTATAGTTATCGTCAAATTGATTTTTTGTACCTATTATTTTTGAGGAAAAAGGCACAAAATTAAGTAATCGTGTATTACCTAAAGCATTTATTTTAGTAATAATACTTTTACTTATTCTTAATGTGCTATTTACTATATTTTGAGATGTTAAAGTTAAAGATTCAAGTAAATTAGGTATATTTTTAAAAATTGATACTATTTTAGTAGCTAAATTTGTTGTTAGAGTGTATAAACCTTTAGCTATTTCTGATGCTGGAATTGATATGGCACTAAATAATAATAAAAAGTCATCGATTAGATCTAAACCTATTGTTTTAAGAGCAACCAAGCTAATATTAAGAGTCTTATCTAATAATTTAACGAAATTTTCTTTGCTACTAAATCCTATTTTTAAAGCTTCAAATAAATTAGAAATACTTTTACCTATATCAGCAAAGGTTAATTTTTTAGTAAGTTGAGCAAGTCTAACAGTCATTCCCGCCATCACATCTGAAAGACCTTTAGTTAAAGCTAACGATACGAGCGGAGGTAATCCAGAAAATGAAGTAAGAAGACCTGATAATAATGTATTATAAATTAAAGAAGTTGATAACTTAACTGTACCAAACTCTATTGATGATTGCAATGATTTTTTGGTAGTCTTTTCCTCGTTAGGGTATAAAATATTAGCTAAATTAACTAACAGATCTTTTATATTAGGCTTAGATCGATCGGGAGTTAAAAGATTATCTCTAAATTTAGGGGTAAAATCAAGTAAAGCAGTCTCACCTATTTCATTAATATTATTTACTGTTTTAAGTCTTTGATCGTTTAGATATTTAGCCGCACTTATTAAGTTAGTAACTAATTCTTTTCCTATACTTTTAGTTACCCCGAATAAATTACTTAAAGTTGACTTGGAATTATCAAATAAATTTGATAAGTTTAAAAACAAACTCGAAGAAATGCTAGATACTATAGATTTAGCATTTCTCGGCATTACTAAATCTAATGTAATTTCATGAATTACTTGTGAAGGAAAAGAGACAAAAGCTTGTTGCTTTAATTTGACAACTTTAGTTAGATAATTATCTAAAGCTTGTTCTTGACGTGCAATAAGTTGCTGTAAATAATTATTAATTACATTACTTATTTTATAAGAGGCTAAACCTTCAGATAAACCCAAAAGTATATCAATACCTATTTGTCTAAATATACGAGAAGGTGAAGCTATGCCTAGCGTTTTCTTAGCTTCTTTAATTACACCTTCAGACATTTCAACTATAGCTTTAAAAGGTATGTTCGCATTATCTAATACACCTTTAGCTAAACTTTCGTCGAGATTTACACCTATTTCCCTTCCATATTTTTCTTTAAAACGCTTACTTAAATTTTGCGCTCTTGTAAGTAGCCCCCTTTCTTGGTTACCCAACTCCCCAAGTAGGTACTTTCTTTGATCTATTTCTTTATCTGAAAGTAAAGAGGTAACATTCGCAGTTTTACCTATCTTACTACGTTTATCTAAGATTTTATAAAATTTATTCCTATGTTCTTCTTTTGTCTCTTGACTTTTGAGGACTGCTAATATTAAAGCTTCATCATATTCACTAATATTTTCTAAATCAGTTTCTTTTAATGATGAAAAAATTTCCTTCGTTTGTCTATTATGCCTTGTACGAGAATTTATTGCCAAGTCGAAAACACCTTTATTATTATTTTCGATGGTTAATGCTCCATGTTCGGCTATAGTTTTTCTTATATTATTAAAGACTTTATCGAGTGTATTTAATTGAGTGCTTATTCTTTTTTTAATATATATATCATTTTCACCATTTTCGCCCCTTTCATCTATTGTATAAACTCTATTAAAATCTCTTAAAGATGGGTTGTTGCCAATTTTTGCTAAGTCTTTACCTTTGAGAGCTTCACGAAAAGCATCCTTTAACTCTATTTCTATTTCTAGTAATGATTTAGCTTGTGCAATAGTGCCATAGTTGTTAGTTTGTATGATTTTTCGTTGATTATCCCGCATCCATACGACTAGTGCTTCTTGCATTTTTTGCAAAACAGGATCTTTAGCTTGTAACGAGGCTATGCGTGTAAGTTGGCGATCGGCATGACCTATTGCTCCTTGAGCGATTGCTCCTGTAGTACCGTCGCCTGCTACTTTAACGATAGTATGACCGAGTTTATCCCCTATAACATCCGAGGCACTTCCATTAAATACATCTAAAGCTTTATCAATAACAATATTACCTGTATCAACTTTAGCTGCTACATCTGTTAAAGTGTCAAAACCTTTACTTAATACATCACCACCTATGTCATAAGTTCCGTGGCGTAAATCTCCCAAAATCCCTAAACTATTTAAACTATTATTAATTAGAAAGCCGTTTCCTAATTTTTTAACTAAGCCTAATGTAGGTGCTCCCCAATTCGCAGTAAACGCATTAGTTGATTGAAATAAATTTTGTTCGTATTCTTTTGCGTCGTTATAAAGGAGCGAAAATTTAGCTTGTAATGGTAGTGTTTTTTCATCGATAAATCGATAAGCATTAGCTAACACCATGCTAAATTTATTTGCGGCATTATATACGGCTCTTTCGTTATGTAGAGCTGTTTCAGTTCTTAAGGTTTTATTTATATTTTTTACTAGTTTATCTGTACCAATAAAAATAATTTCTTCATTAATATCTTTCTGTACTTTTTCTTCTCCTTTTGTTGCCTGTAATGTATTGGCTTCTTTTTCTAGCTTATTATCTGTTTTTACCTCTGCCCAAAAATCTTCTATGTCATCATCTGCCCAAGGATCGATATAGGTATCTTGTTTAACTCTCTCACATTCCTTAGTTTTTTTAACCGAAAATATACAATTTTCAATCTTCTCTAGAACTTTAATTAACTCATCACAACAGTTGTAACTTGTGTTTTTCTCAATCTTAGCTAGTAGTGAATTAGTTACCGTTAATTCTGGGATTTTTGCTGATTCTCTACTTCTTATTTTGGGTTTAGTCGCATCATAATTGCCAAAAACATCATCAATTATATTATCTATTTTTTCAGATTTAGTTTCATCTTTTCTAATTTTAAAAGGTTTTGTTAATTCATATTTATCTATTGTTTTGGCTAACAAAGGTATAATTTCATTACTATCAGGTGCGGCAGTAGCTAATTCTGGACGATTATAGCCAATATTAAAAATAGCATCAATAAATTCACGGTTAACTTCTAAACCATTAAATTTAAGTATTTCAAGTGTATCATGTAATACTCTATCAATAGCTGCGTCTTTTCTGTCCTGTTGAGGTCTTCTAAGTTCTTGCACTGCGTCTCGGTATTTAATACCTGCTTTTTCTCGCGCAGCTATTATTTTTGGGTCATTTCGATCTGTATTTTCTGTAATTTGATTATATAAACGTTCTTGAGTACCTTTAAATTTTTCAGGTATACTTTCAATGACATCTAAGCTTTGTTGCTTAAAAGTAGCAATTGTTTCAATACTTTTTTGGCGAAAATCATTAAAAGCAGTTTTATTATTATCGATTAAACGCTTAATCAATACATCAAATACTTGATTAGGTAGTTGATTATTATTACTATAGCTTTTATTTAGTTTATCAACTAGTTCCAGTAAACGCCGAGGGTCATTTAAATATCCAGTTTCAGCAATAACTTTAGGTGCTAATTCACGTCGTTCTAGTTGACTTAAATTGTTATTTGCAGTTAATTCAGGAATTATACTTTCAATAACACCAAAATCTAATTCATCTATTGCAGATAATAATGCGGCTAATATATCATTTTGAGACATATTAGTAGACGCTATTAACGTTTTAGCATCATTTGCTAATGTACTAGAAGCATTTTTAAAATTAGTTGATATCTGACTAAAATTTTGTTGTATTTCTTTAGGTAAATTTTTAATCTGCTTAAAAGATTCACTCAAATAAGAAAATTTATCAAAAGTCGATTTAGTAGACTTTTGAATTTCCATCATATTTTTGATGTAATCTTTTTGTACTTTTTCTAAATCTTTTGGATTAATATCAGGAAGTTCTTTTAAATGACTAAAATCAATAGGAGTCGATTCACCATCACGATTAATCATAACATTGTTAGGGTTTAGATCGCCATGATCGTATCCCTGACTATGTAAATAAGACATCTGAGATGCTGTTTGTATTAAAGCAATTAATCCTTTTTGTACCTCACCGAAGCTATCATCATTAATATCAAAAGCTTTTTGATTACCGTTATTGTCTACTATCGCGCTTTTTAATTGCGTTAAAGCTTTAATAAGCAACGATCCTGCCGAGTTACCTTCAAGTAGCGGCTGAATCATAAACTTATCAGTACCTAAAACTTGATTATCTTTATTATAATCAGGTAAAAATTTCCAGTTAAATAAACCTTTTTTTATGGCTAGATTAAAGTTTTCAGCTTCTTTTTTAAAATCAGCAGAAGTTGAAGGCTTAGCATCTTTTATAAAAGGTAATTGTCCTATAGATTTAAAAAGAGGATTATCTGATTCATCCGCAGCCTTTTTGACCGCAGATGCTACTCCATTAATTTCCCTTGCTATTTTAATAATACGTTCATTAGCTTTGTCGGCGACAATGATACCTTCAAAACCCTGATTAAGTATCTTTATGTTATCTTTATTAACTTCTTTTAATATCTTACCTGTTTCACGAAAATCCTTATTAATTTTTGCTGCTAATTCTTCTAAATCTACTACTTTTTCTTCTACTTTTTCTTCTACTTTTTCTTCTACTTTAATACGACTTTCTATATTTTTATTACGTGTAGAAATCGTATTAGAGTCTATAGATTGTCCACCACCAAATTTTCTATCTTTAGTCGTAAAAATTAAAGTTTTTACCAAACGGGTAAAGAAGTCTTTGGGTAAAACATCTTTATATTCTTTATTACTGTGAAATTCTTTAGCTAGAGCAATAAAATTAGAATCTAACTTTCTTTCACCAGTTTTATAAAAATGTCGAATACCTGCTTCAAGTTCATAAGCAATATATGCATATGCCTTAGTAGCTTCTAAAAATTCATCAGATACCTCATTTTGTGCATGTAATTCTTTTGCTTGTTCATAGGTATCTAATTGATTATAATCAATAAAACCTGCTAAAGCACCTCCAGCTTTATAATCATTACTTGTTAATCTATTTTCTGCATCATCATAAGAAAACATCGCATATTGTTCCTCTGGATGCACATCTTTACCCGCTTCCCAATTAAGTAAAGCATTTAGAACTTCAACATCTTTATTGCGCTTAGAAATATAATTAGATAAAGCTTTTTGCCCCTGCTCGGTGGTTGCTAATTTATCTAATAAAGGTACTGTTTTTTTATTATACTTAGAAAACCAAAGTAATACTTTTTCTACCGAACCATTAACTAAACTAGGCGAAATTTTACCTAGAATAGCTGTCATTTGTATTTTGGATAATTCTAATATTTTTTCAGGAGATAAATTAGTGTTATTAGTATCCAAGCTAAGCGCAGAATTTTGTGCAAGACTCGTATTAATGTTGTTAATACCTTCTAATAAATTACCTATCGCACCACTAAGTAATTTTTCTTCTCTTAAATAAATACGCTCTTGATTAATTTTTTTATCTAGACTTTTAGCTTCTTCCTGTTTTGTATCATCAAAAGGATCGATAGCTGCTTTTTGCGCTTCTAAATCGGCTAGGTTGAAACGTTCTGCTTTATCTAACAAACTTATACGTTTTAATAAAGCTTCCATATCCCGTGAGAACATTTTGCTATCAATCATAAAAGCTTGTTTAGCTAATACAGCTACTTTCGATCGATCGATAGCTTTCTCAAAATTAGGAAAAACCTGCTTTGCGTAGTCTAATAGTTCCTGACCTTCTAATTTATTATAAACTTCTCTTGTTTTTTGTCTAATATAACTTTGTTTTTTATCTTCTAAATTTATTGGTTTTATTTTGTCCTTATAAAAATCTATAGTGTTTTGTGCTTTCTTCTTTTCCCTCTCATCCGTAGATACTTTTAAAACATTTTCAGCTTCCGCTAGTTCTTTCTTTTTTTTCTGTAAGATTTTATTATCTTCTTCTATATCCTTAATCAAGGTATCAATTAATTTTTTTACCTCATTAGAACTTGTTAAGTTTTTAGGATCTTCTGGTATACGATTAAAAGATTTCTCTTCGTAAATAGAACCGTCGGCTAATTCTTTAACTTTAATCTCTTCTACTAGTTTAAATTTGTTTGCTGCTTCTTTTATAGCGGTAAATGCTTCATCTAACTCAGAAACATACTGTTGTACTTCTATCTCTAATTCTGGAATTTGTACAACTTGTCCGATACTTTTTTCTCCTATACCTTCGATAAAAAATCCTTTAAGCTTATCAGTCAAAATATTAAAACTTTCTTCATCGCCCACATATTGTTGTACAGAATGATCGGCAACGTTAGTTAATTTAATTGAATCAGGAACATTAAAAATTGCATATTTTGATATTTTGGTCAGTATGTCAAGAATACTTTTATTATTTCGTGCAAGAAAAACTAAAGGTGTACGTAAAGAATCTCTAGTTTCAAATAATTGGGTTTTATCGAAGAAAGACGATTGCTCATCACCACGTCCTAAAATAGCAGTAAAATTATCTGACTGATTTACAGCATTGATGGGGTTACCTCCCAAACCAACACCTTTAATTTGATGCCCAAGAGCTTCAATAATTTTAACTGCCTCTAAAACTGTTGCAGAACCACCAGAAAAACCAACAGCAGCTAAATCCGTATCGGGAGCTAATGTTTTAATAATATGTGCGACCGTAGCCATAGAAACAGCATCGCGATCGTAGCCTTTAAAAGCTTTTAAGAAAGAGACTTCTATATTATGAATTTCTCGTTCAAACGTACTTACATCTATATTTTTAACATCTAAATTATGTAAAATGGATTTAAAAAAGTCTACAGCTTGCGATTTAACTTCCTTTTCAGTTACTCTGTCTGTGTCCCTATTACGTATACCTATTATTTTTGTACCTTCTTTAACAAAAGGTGCAAGCATATCTCCTGTCTGCCCACCTTTATAACCTTTTTCTCGCTGAAAACCAGCTACAGAAAACAAAACTTGAGATGCTATTTCATTTTGCAATCCAAATTTCTTTAATATAGCAAAAGATTTTAAATTATTACCATCACCGACTACATCTTTAATTTGCTTAGCAAAACGTGCTGTTTGTATTTCATTTTGTACGCGAAAAGGCGTGGCTATACCTTGGTAAACGATGTTTGCCATCGCTTTAAATTGCTGAGGCATTAAACGAAATAATCCGCCAGCAAGTTCTTTAGCTATATCAAGATTACGGGTAGGACTCGCCTCGTTGTCGACATAAGAACGTATTACAGTCTTTCTAAATTCAGTAATAACTTTATCTAATTTACTTATGTCCAGTAAGCTTCCTAGATTTTTACCTAAATCTCTAGCCATTAATTCACTAGGGTTTCGTTTTCCGTAACCCCCGACATACCTAGCAAAATTAGCTAAACCTGATTCTAAGTTTTGCCCGAAATTATCCGCAAAAATATTGAAAATGTTTTCTAATCTATCACCTAATTCCGTACCTAAAAGAGCGCGCTGAAAACTTTCTACACCTACTTGAAATGATGTCTGCAAACCCGCTTGAAGTATGCTAACTAAAGAACCATAAGCTAACTTAAAAGGTAAAGCGGCTAAGCTTAAGCCCGTGCTAATAATTCGATTAGGTTTCAACGATACTACACTACGAATTAAACGATCGGTATCGCGAGTAGCGGCGTTTATAGCTTTATTACGGTCAGATCTAGCTTGCGCTGCTTGTTGGCGCGATTGAATTAATTGTGTACTAAATTGACTTGATAATGTGCTAACACGTATATACTGCTTAGATAATAACGATTCTAGTCTATTATTTGCGGCTGCTAATCGTTGCTCGAATGATTTATAATTTGTTGAATTATCTATTTTAACACTAAATTCACTAGATGGCGACTTGGGGGCAGTAGGAGAGGGGGCAACAGGTAACCCATACTCGTCTGAATCATAGTTACCCTTACCTAGTACTACCACATTAATTGCTGTGCGGTAATAACTAGCTATTTCATTTAATAAGCTAGTTTGTTTACGCGATTCGCTAAGTAAAGAGCGTGTAAAAAGAATACTTTGTTGATAATAATCTTTCTCAATAGTAGATAATTGTAGTGTCTTGGCAGATAATGTAGTTGCAAGTGGTGTAGTTCTTAATTTGATAAGTGTATTTTGTAATACGTCTATCTGCTTATAAGCTTTATCTAAATTAAGTTCTAGCTGTAACTCTAAATTATCTATTAACATGGAAAACACTTGATATTATTATAATAGTATCAAACACTTGACATCGCTTTTTCTACTTGCTATATTAGATTTATTCGAGGCAAAACAATGTACTTAGTATTTAAAACAGAAAGTAAAACCAATCATTTTTATGATGTCGTCGATATTTATACCGACGAACTTTTTGACACTTTCTCATCAAGAATAGAAGCACAAAACTGCGCTGACGAATTAAATCTTTTAGCACTAGTTGCAGGAAACATTCATCTTGAGATATGTAAACTACAAGGAAGTTGCCAAAACTTCAATGAAGCAATACAGCTTAGCAATGGACTTTGCCATAGAGAACAGTCTTTTATCGGACAAGGACAAACAGGTGTTTTACTCTCTGAGCAAACAAATTCAAGTCAAACACAACCAGACTCTTTACCAGCTAGATGCGATCAACACGCTAGTCAAAGCGGAAGTAAGCTTAGCTGTACAGTATCTTCTGGATCAACAGGAAGATTACATCAAGAGAATCTCCTCTCAGAATTTCGATGTACTTACCAATCGACTCAAAGACTTATTAAGGAGCAGCACCAACGAGTCTTACAACAGCACCAACTCGTCCTCGACCAACACCAACGAATCCTATCAATCGGAGCGATCGCAAGCTTCGCAATCGGAATCGCTAGTGAAGCTAGTTCTCGCTTTAAAAGCAGCGGGAGTGAGCGACAACGAAATATTAGCGCAGATGGAATAGATCCAACCACAATTAACGTAGCAAGTAGTATTTCAAATTGATTAATACTACTTGCTATAATAGAAAAAACACACAAACTACGACGGGGTTTCTACCCAAAAAAACTATGAACATCGAACAAACGTACCTGAAGAATAATGGGCTTTATCAAAACAAATTCCGCAAACTTATTACGTTAGGAAATCATCATCTACTAGCGGCGTTAGAGCTATACAATCTTTTTCACGGTAGTTCTGTTACTAACAAGATGACAATAGAAGCCGATCCTATCTTTCGTCACTATATACGTATGATTGAACATCTAGGAGTTAGAAAATATTTAAAGTGCCACACAATCTCCAGTTACGAAAGTCTAATTGATTTTATTGTCGATTGGGAATACGCTAAAATATAAACGTTTATCGCCTATGCTTTAGCATAGGCTTTTTATGTACATTAATCTTGAAACACAAAAACTGGTTAATATTTTTAAATTTCTATCAAAAGTTAAATCTAAAAACAATTTTTGCTCACATGTTTATGTATTAAAAGAAAACAATCTTATTACCTTTACTGCTTGTAATAAAATTATATTACTACAAAGCAGTATTAAATGCGATGAATATAATTCATGTTTTGATTGTTATCTATCTTTTAATGACGTAAAGAGCATAAACGTTGAAGAACAAACTACCACATTGTATATAAATAGTGATACTTATATCCAAGACACATTACTTAAGAATACAAATAGTACTTTTCACTCATATTTAATCAAACAGTTTAATCGCGATACTAATGAAAACGTTTTACTATCTATAACTAAACCACTTTTACTTTCTCTTATTGGGAATAAATATTCACGCTATTATAACTTAACGGATAAGATAAAAGTACGAAATGACTGGCTTAAAAAAATAATCAAAGGTATTGATAAAGAAATAATTAATTTTTATATAAGTTATTCAGGTAATTTAATTATAGAAGATGACAACTGTAAATATCTTCTTCAGTATAAAAAGATTGACATTTAATTTTCATTGAACTATTATAGATATATCGCTCTCTTAATGCTATGTACACAATCGCACTAACGCAAGGAATTAAATCTAGGCTTTACTCTATCTTAGAAAATGGAATAGAAATAGTACGTAGTCTTAGCAAAAAGAAAGCACTTATTTTACAGGACAAATTAAATGGAAATACGCGATCCTTACAAACTTGCAGTAACGATGACCTACAATCAAATTCTAGCGATGATGGAATTAGACATCAAACTAGATGCAACACAGATTCCGTTTTGGACTCAAGTATTGCACCTAAAATTCAATCAATTTCAATATCATCTAAACAACTTCAAAAAAATAACACAAAACAACCAAAACAGCGACCTAGCACTTCTGACTGCTCAAATTCAGAATTTAGAGAACTACATCAACAAATCTCTAATTCCGAACTACCAGACTCTGCAAAACGAACTTTCACGTCTCTGGTTAATAGTCAATGCGAACAATACCAACTCAACAACGAACAATACCAACTCAAC